>Ga0137403_10000708_pt1 | contig 42946 bp, 37 predicted proteins | sample CZOMad2_1_16fung_FD_122057 | JGI IMG/M metagenome (GOLD analysis project Ga0137403, IMG submission 122057) | Vadose zone soil fungal communities from Angelo Coast Range Reserve, California, USA - CZOMad2_1_16fungal (Hybrid Assembly) | ecosystem: Environmental > Terrestrial > Soil > Vadose zone...
TTAGCCTCGCACTGACCTTCGAAGTAGGTCGACGTCAGGTCGTAGAGATAGTAGGTGTCGTCGAGGTTGAACAGGCTCTTCTCCCGTTGCGCCAGAGCCTCTTCGATGCTCCCTCGATGGGGGTGGAGGCGGTCCAGATTGCCAGGAGGACAGCCCCGACCAAGCCGCCGGTGACCCGCGCCATGCCGCCGATGACCGGCGACCAAGCCGTCGGTGCCTCGCGCCATGCCGCCGATGACCGGCGACCAAGCCGTCGGTGCCTCGCGCCATGCCGCCGATGACCGGCGACCATGCCGTCGGTGCCTCGCGCCGTGCCGCCGATGATTGGCGACCATGCCATCAATGACTCGCGCCATGCTGCCGATGATCGGCGATCATCCCGTCGGTGATCCGCGCCATGCCGCCGATGACCGGCGACCATGTCGTCGGTGACCCGCGTCATGCCGCCGCTGACCGGCGATCATGTCGTCGGTGGCGGGTGTAGGGGACGACCACCCTATCCGGAGACGTCCCGCGGTCCCCGTGGCCTGCGACGGATGTCGTTCAGGACCTGGGACGTCTACAGCCTTCGCCGAAGCTCCCACCTACCCACCCTCCTGATCCATAGCGTCCAGGAGCGGCCGACGGCGCCCGGGGGTTAGGGCGCCGGGCTCGAGGGGTACGGGCGGGCCCGGAGGCCCGCCCGCAGGGACTTCTTCTAGAAGCACTGCCTCGGCGGACACGGGGTGCAGATGGCAGACCAGCCACACGACAGGTCGGAGTTCGTCTGGAGGGCGCCGGTAACGACCTTGAGATCGCTCACGCTGACGGCCAGGGGCGCCGCCGGATGGGCCGGCAGGCTGGCCCGCTCCGCCTCACTGAGGCTCAGGTAGTAGTCCTCGTCTCGAAAAGCGCGGGCGATGTCGATCTTCTTCATGAACCGCTCCTTCTGGTTACCGGCGCGAGCCGATCTCGCGCTGGAATCGATCAGGCCGGGATCGGGGGTACGAGCCGGAGCACGGACGGCACGCGCTCCGGCGCGGCGAGGCGCAGCAGGCCGTAGCCCATGCCGGCAAGCCCCACCATCAGCCCCGGCGCCTCGGCCGACGCGCGCACGCCCTGCACCCAACCGTGCTTGTGGACGGCTTCGAGCATGCCCCCCGCGAGGCGCCGGGCCCTCTCGGCGAGCGTGGGATCGCCGAGCCGCTCGGCCGCGAGGGTCAGGGTCTCCAGGTTGCCAAGATCGCCGTGGCAGAGGCAGTGGGTGTGGCCGAAGCCCGCGCTCAAGGTGGTGCGCACCGCCGCCGCGCACTCCGCGAGCATGGCGGCTTTGGCCGCGCCGTCGACCCAGCGCAGGCTATCCAGCCGGCCCAGGCCGATCCCGGCGGCGCCGTGGCACCAGGCGCAGAGGAAGCGCGGTGCGGCTTCCGCCGCGGCTCGGGCGCTGGAGCTCTCCCGCAGGTCGGGCCAGTTCGCTTCGCCCGGGTCGTAGAGGGACCGCTCGTACTCCATGGCCGCCAAGGCCGCCTGGCGGAAACGGTCGTCCCCGGTCGCCGCTGCCAGGTGAAGGAGGGCCCAGGAGATGCCCGCCCCGCCATGGGAAAAGCCGGCCAGGGGTGTGGGGCCGGCGAGCGCGATCGGCCATCCCAGGCCGCGCTCCATGGGACGGGCGCGGGCGAGGATGCGCTCGCCGCAGCGCACGGCGAGATCCAGCAGGCGCTCCACCGGCCGCAATCGATGGAGGCCCAGCAGGCAGACCAGGGCGCCCGCCGCACCGGCGACGACGTCGCAGGTCTCGTCGGTCTCGATCCCCGGCGCGAGCCGCTCGGCCACCTTCTGGGCCTCGTCGAGGAGGCCCTCGTCGTTCCAGAGGACGCCGAGATGGGTCCAGGTGTAGAGCACGCCGCCCCAGCCGGAAAAGGCGCCGATCGTGTCCAGCAGAGCGGAGCTCGGCGCGGTCTGCTGGCGGAGGGTGACGACGGCGGCGCGGGCGAGCTCGCTCATCCGCCGCTCGCCGCTCGCGGCGCCCAGGTGAGCGAGAAAGAGGGCGATCCCCGGCGTGCCGAGATGGAGGTCGGGACCGGCGGGCTTCAGCACGAAGCGCGAGCCGTGGAATTCCGGCCCGAACCAGCAGGCCGCCTCGCCGCTCCGGAAGGCGAGGCTCTCCAGGCGCCATCCGATCGCCACCGCGGCCGCCAGCAGCTCCCCCGCGGCCGGAGGCGGCGCGGGCCGCACCTCATAGGCCTCGGGCGCGTCCGGAACGTCCGCCACTAGGGAGCTTCGCACGAGCCAGGCCTGACGCTCGATCTCCGCCTCGTCGAGGTCGCACATCCGCTCGCGCACGCGCTCGACGCCGGTCCGCTCCAGGAATGAGCCCAGCGTCTCCCCATCGCTCGACCGGACGTCCCGCGAGTCGGGCCGGGTGGTGAAGAGGGGGATGTCACCGCGCGTCAGGTCCCGGTTCTCGGCCGGGATCACCCGCGCGAGCAGCGGGAACTCCGGGACGACTGCCCAGAGGTGGTCCAGGAGACGGTCGCGGTCGAGGGCGTCGCCCAGCACGTAGGGATGCTGTCCCTCGACGAACAGGCCGGAGTAGGCGAGGGTCAGGCGGATCACCACCCGAATGGGGGCGGTCGAGAACGCGGCTAAGGGTCCGGCCGGCGCCAGCAGCTCGGCACGGTGGGCGACGAGCAGGCCGCACATCCGGCGGAATCCCTGGGCGACGACGTCGGCATAATCGGCGACCACGACCTCGGCCCCCTGGAGGGTCGGCCGGTGCTCGCCGACCGGGGCCACGATCTGCCGGCGCTCGAAGCGCATCTGGTCAGTGCCGGAGCGCTCGGCCCGCAGCACCGGGCGGGCCAGGACCTGCCCGGCGCGCGCGGTTAGGCCACTGAGATCGGCGCCATCCTGGCCCGGCTGAGCCGTGCTGTCCGCGCTGGGCAGAAAAGCCGACGCGGAGCACCGTGTCGGGAAACGCGGCACCCTCGACGACCCGCCCCAGCGCCTGATCGGCCGGATGGAACAGCGCCTCCAGGTCGACGAGGAACGGATGCTCGCCCGCGGCGATCAGGTTCTCGCTGTGCATGTCGGTGGCGGAGAGGACGAATAGCAGGGCGAGGTAGCCGCCCTGGCGGAGGTAGAAGCGCTCGAGCTCCGCCTCGTCTGTGCAGGGAGCGGCCTCCACCAGCTGCACCCAACCATAGTCGCCGCCGTCGATCAGCTTCAGGCGACGGAAGGCCGGCGCGAATCCGCGGGCGCCCGTCCAGTCGAGGAGGTCCTGGAAGGCCACCTCGACGGCCACCGAGCGCGGCTTGTAGATGAGCCCGAGGCCTGACTCGAAGCGCAGCAGGGCCACCGAGCGGCCCGCGCGGTGCGCGTCGCCCAGCCCCGTCCGCACCTCGCGCAGCTCCCCGAGGTCGCCCGCGGGGGAGAAGACCGCGCGCAGGCGGTCGCGATCGGCCGCCAGATGGTCGACGATCTCCAGGCTGTAGCTCACCCATTGGCCGATCGTCTCGGCGACCTGGCGCGCGAGGACCGGATACTGGTGGAGGAGGGCGAGTGCCGCCTCCGGGTCCCGCAGGCGCTCTACGAAGCTCTGAAAGCGCTCTTCTTCTGTCGCCCCGGAAAGCTGCCCGGCCTGGCTCGCCAGGTGGAGCTCGAGGACCAGGGTGCGGCTGAGGAGCAGCAGGAGATGAAGCTGGATCTGGCGCGCCAGGAGGGGCGCGAGGCGCTCCGGGGTCTGGCCGGGCAGGCTTCGCAGCTCGGCGACCAGGCGGCTGTAGCCGGAGTCGAGGAGCGGGCGCACGGCCTCCAGGAACCCGGCCTGCGAGCCCGCTTCCGCGCAGTCCAGCGAGCGTGGGAAGGGTCGGGGGTGGGAGGCGGTGAACGCGCGCTCGATCTCCGCGAGCCAGGCGGGTTTTGCGGTCGAGCACTGCCTCGCGACCGCCTCCGGCGGCTCGCCGAGCATTGCGCGCAAGTCCTCCACGCCGATCCCTTCGCGGGCCAGCCGGCGATCGAGGAAGCCGTCCTGCGCGAACGGTTCCTGCGCCTGCCAGCGCGCGAAGCGTCGCGCCGCTCGCTCGGGATCCCCCGGGAGCGGTCCCGAGAGCGGCGATGCCGACCGGCTCCCGGCCGCGCGGCGGTGGGCCGCCCGTTCGCTCAGGGTGAGCGCTTTGAACCAGCCCGGAGATGAGAAGATCTCCAGCGACGTAAGGTCGGCCAGGGGTGCACCTCCAATCGTGACCGTGAACCTTGGCGATATACATTATATACAGAACGATGCGTACTAAGGAAATGTAGAGGAGTGAGCGGATCAGACGCGGCGTTTGCTAAAGTCTAGGGCCAGGCGGTCATCGCCGGGGTGAGGGGCCTGGCCCCCTCTGGTATCCTCTCTGGATGAGCGAACCGCTCCAGCCGCACGACGAGGAGATCTTAGGCAAAGCCTACGACGCCCGGCTCATGCGCCGGCTCCTGGGGTACGTACGGCCCTACCGCTGGATGACCGTCCTCTCCCTGGCCTTCATCCTTATCTCCTCGCTGCTCCAGCTGGTGGGTCCCCTGGTCACCGCCGTGGCGGTCGACCTCTTCATCCGGCCGGGGGAGGGGCAGGCGAATTCCTCGGCGGCGAGCGTCTGGGTGCGCGGCTACCTCCTGGCACGGGGCATCGATCCCATCCAGGTCGCCCCCCAGGGGATCGCCGTGGCGGCGCTCTTCTTCTTTGCCGCGGTGGGATTGACCTTCGTCGTCGTCTACGGCGAGGGCTACGTCATGCAGCTCATGGGGCAGTACATCATGAACGATCTGCGCAAGCAGATCTTCTCCCATCTCCAGCGGTTGCAGATGGTCTTCTTCGACCGCAACCCCATCGGCCGCCTGGTCACCCGGGTGACGACCGACGTCGACGCCCTGAACGAGCTCTTCACCGCCGGCATCGTCGCCATCTTCGGCGACCTCATGCTGCTCGCCGGCATCGTCGTCATTCTCTTCTGGCTCAACTGGCGGCTGGCCCTCGTCTCCTTCGCCATCGTGCCGCTCCTCCTCCTCCTCACCTTCTGGTTCAAGGTGAAGGTGCGCGACAGCTTCCGCGAGGTGCGGGTGAAGATCGCCCGCATCAACTCCTTCCTCCAGGAGCACATCACCGGCATGTCAGTGCTCCAGCTGTTCGGCCGCGAGGCCCCGGCCCATGCCGAGTTCTCGGAGATCAACGACGCCCACCGGGTGGCCAACGTCCGCTCGATTTTCTACTACGCCGTCTTCTTTCCCGGCGTCGAGCTGATCACCGCCATCGGCACCGGCCTCCTCCTCTGGTACGGCGGCGGCCGGGTGGTGCAGGGCGCGGTCTCCCTGGGCGCCCTGATCGCCTTCCTCCAGTACGCCCAGCGGTTCTACCAGCCGCTCTCCGACCTCTCGGACAAGTACAACATCCTCCAGGCGGCGATGGCGAGCTCGGAGCGGATCTTCAAGCTCTTGGATACCCCGGTGACCATCGCCCCGCCCGCCGAGGCGTTTGCCCCGGCGGAGATCCGCGGGGCGATCGAGTTCGACCGCGTGGCCTTCAGCTACAAGGCGGGGGAGCCGGTCTTGAAAGGGGTCTCCTTCGCCGTCCAGCCCGGCGAGACCCTGGCCGTCGTCGGCCACACCGGGGCCGGGAAGAGCACCCTCGCCAATCTCCTCCTGCGCTTTTACGACGTGACCGGCGGAGCGGTCCGGGTGGACGGCAGGGACGTCCGCGAGTGGGATCTCGCGAAGCTGCGGCGGAGCATCGCCCTCGTCCTCCAGGACGTCTTCCTCTTCTCCGGCACGGTGGCGGACAACATCCGCCTGGGCGATGAAGAGATCGACGAGGCGCGCCTCTCCTGGGCGGCCGGCGAGGTCCACGCCCTGCCCTTCATCGAGCGGCTGCCCGAGGGTCTCGGCAGCCAGGTGCGGGAGCGCGGGGCCGGCCTCTCGGTGGGCCAGAAGCAGCTCATCGCCTTCGCCCGGGCGCTCGCCTTCGACCCCCGCATCCTGATCCTCGACGAGGCGACCTCCTCGATCGACACCGAGACCGAGCAGCTGATCCAGAAGGCCCTGGAGCGGCTCCTCGTCGGGCGCACCTCGATCGTCATCGCCCACCGCCTGTCGACGGTGCAGAAGGCCGACCGCATCCTCGTCCTCCACAAGGGCGAGGTGCGTGAGCTCGGCACCCACCAGGAGCTCCTCGCCCTGCGCGGCATCTACCACAAGCTCTACCTTCTCCAGTACCGCGACCAGGAGCTCGGCGGCGAGGCCCTCCCGGAGCGCGCCGCGGCGGCCGCCGGCTTCGAGGGCTGAGCGCCCCATGGCGCCCTCCCTCGGTCCCCTCCTCCTTCCGTTCGTTCTCCTCCTCGGGCTCGCCGGCTGCGCCGGGGCGCCCGGTCCCGCGACGCGTACCGGGAGAGTCGAGAGCGAGGCCGCGGCTGCGGCCGACCTGACGAAGCTGCTCTCCACCGATCCCGCCATCCTCGCCCCGGTCCTGGCGCGGGCGACCGCCACCCGCGACCGGCGTTTCGTGGCGCCGTTCGTCGAGCTGCTCCGCTTCCACCCCAAGGTCGACCTCGGCGCGGCCCTCCTCGCCCTCACCGGCGAGAGACCGGGGGAGAGGTGGAACGACTGGTACGTCTGGCTGGGCGAGCACCCCGAGATCCCCCTCCCTCCCGGCTTCGCCACCTGGAAGGGCGAGCTCTACGCCCGGCGCTTCGATCCCAACTTCCGCCGCTTCCTGGACAGCCGCCGCCCCACCCGCATCCGGGTCGAGCTGATCCAGTGGGGAGGCGTCTACGTGGACGGCATCCCGGCGCTCCAGAAGCCGCGCTTCGTGCCGGCCGACCGGGCGACCTATCTCCTTCCCACCGAGCCGGTCTTCGGGGTCGCGATCGGCGGCGACTCCCGCGCCTATCCCCTGCGCATCCTCGACTGGCACGAGATGGCGAACGACGTGGTGGGCGGGGTGCCGGTCGCCCTCGCCTACTGCACCCTCTGCGGCGCCGGGGTCCTCTACGACGCCCGGGCCGGAGGGCGGACCTTCTCCTTCGGCTCCTCGGGCTTCCTCTACGAGAGCAACAAGCTGATGTACGACCGGGAGACCGGCACCCTGTGGAACCAGCTCACCGGCGAGCCGGTGAACGGACCCCTGGCGGAGAGCGGCCTGGTCCTGAAGCGCCTGCCGGTCGTCGTCACCTCCTGGGGCCGCTGGCAGAGCGCGCACCCGGAGACCCTGGCCCTCGACCGCAACACCGGCTACGACCGCGATTACACCCCGGGGAAGGCCTACGGCCGCTATTTCGCCAGCCCCGACCTCATGTTCCCGGTCTTCAAGCGGAGCCAGGCGCTGCCGGCGAAGGCCTGGATCTACGCCCTGCTGGTGGACGGCGCTCCCAAAGCCTATCCTCTGGAGCGTCTGGGCCACGAACGGGTGGTCAACGACGTCCTCGGCGGCCGGCCCCTGGTGCTCCTGGCGGAGATCGCCGCGGGGGGGCCCGGGGTCCAGGAGGTCCGCGCCTACGAGCGCGGGACCTTCCGTTTCACCCCCGGCGACGACCCTCTCGCCCCCCGCGGCCCGGACGGCCGTCCCTGGCGCGCCACCGAGGAGGCTCTCGAGGGACCCGGCGGCGAAAGGCTGCCGCGCCTCCCCGGGCATCTCGCCTACTGGTTCGGCTGGTTCTCGTTCTACCCGCGGACGGAGATCTACTAAAGGAGGATCGTCATGCTCACCCGTTCTCTCGGTCAAACCGGCCCGCGCGTCTCGGCCCTGGGCCTCGGCTGCATGGGAATGTCGGACTTTTACGGCCCCGCCGACGAGGCGGAAGGGATCGCCACGATCCATGCCGCGCTCGACGCCGGCATCGACCTCTTGGACACTGGCGACTTCTACGGCATGGGTCACAACGAGATGCTCCTGCGCGAGGCCCTGCGCGGCCGGAACCGCGAGCGGGTGGTCGTGAGCGTTAAATTCGGCGCCCTGCGCGGCCCCCGGGGGATCTGGGGCGGGGTCGACGGGCGCCCCGCGGCGGTCAAGAACTTCCTCGGCTACTCGCTGCGCCGCCTGGGGACGGACTGGATCGACGTCTACCGCCTGGCCCGGGTCGATCCCGCGGTGCCGATCGAGGAGACGGTGGGCGCCATCGCGGAAATGGTTACGGCCGGGCACGTCCGCCACATCGGCCTCTCCGAGGCTGGCGCCGACACGGTGCGCCGCGCCCATGCCGTCCATCCCATCGTGGACCTCCAGATCGAGTACTCGCTGCTCTCGCGGGGGATCGAGGACGAGATCCTCCCCACCTGCCGTGAGCTGGGCGTCGGGATCACCGCCTATGGCGTCCTCTCCCGCGGTCTGATCAGCGGTCACTGGTCGAAGGAGCGCGCCGCGGCCCCGGGCGATTTCCGCAGCCACAGCCCGCGCTTCAGCGGGGAGAACCTGGAGCACAACCTGGCGCTCGTCGAGGCCCTCCGCAAGGTGGCGGAAGGGAGGGGCGCGACCGTGGCGCAGATCGCGATCGCCTGGGTGCTCTCCCGCGGCGAGGACATCGTCCCCCTCATCGGCGCGCGCCGGAGGGACCGGCTGGCCGAGGCGCTGGGCGCCCTCGATCTCACCCTGACGGTGGAGGACCTGGCCCGGATCGAGAGCGCGGTCCCCAAGGGCGCCGCAGCGGGCGAGCGCTACGAACCGCGGCAGATGGCGGTGCTCGACAGCGAGCGGGGTAAGGCTCGCCAGGAAGGATAAAACTCAGACGCCCCTGAACCTACGAGCCGAAATCGGGTCCCGAACCGCGCCGCGCGTGCCACAGGGCCCGGATGACCACTTCCTGTTGGTCGTAGGTGTAGTAGAGATGGGACATCAGCCGCTCGATGTACAACCGGCGAACGCCCACGAGAGGGGACTCTCGATAGGGAGAACCGATCCCGGGGAGGATCGAGATCATTCTGACCGCCTCACTCAGGTCGTGGTGAAGGATTTGCGGCCGGGTCGTACTCTCATGCCACCATCGCGCGAGCAGACGAACATGCTCCCGTGCCGTCGCTGTGAAGCGGACTTTGCGTCGGATCACGCGGTCCGCAGTTCCTTTAACACCTCTTCCGCATCGACGAGCCGGCCGGCCTCGACGTCCGCCTGAGAAGCGACCAGGGCTCGATGGAGGGCGGCGCGGTCCGCCGGGTCGAGCCAGTCACCTGGATCCAAGGGCAGGAGATCGACCTCGGTTCCCTCGGGGAGCTCGGTGGGCTCGTCCACGATCAGACGACCCTGGTGGACGTGGGCTTTGAGAGTCATAGCGAGAGGATACTACAGTCCCGTTTCTCCCCCCTCCCCGATCGCCTCCAGAATCTGGTACAGCCCGAACTTCGGCAGCCGCAGAAACCCGAACCAGGCGGCTGCCGCGAGCACCCCTTCGGAGAGCCATTCGCGGATCCACCAGCCCGCCTGGCCGGGCTCCCGCATCTTCAATCCCACCCGCCGGTTGTAGCCTTCGTGGATGCCGACCGGATTGGCCTCAGCCAGGAACTTGTTGAGGGACGAAGCCCTTCAAGTGGCGGCTCGAAGAGGATGACGACCGGGCCGCCTAACCGCTCATAAGCATGCTCTGTTGACGTTGGCTTGGTTGAGCCACTATCCTTCATGTAAGCTACTGCAGAAATTGCAACGCTAGTAGCACCTCCGAAGAAGCACGTCTTAGGCGACAGGGGAGCGCATGTACACATGTAAGGTGATCGCGGTAGAGAACTAGTCTCACAACGGTTAAAGCGTACACTCCGGAGATAGAGATGGCAATCGAAGACCACGTGATGGCTGACCTTCTTATGCGGAAGTATTCTCTTCTCAAGCAAGAGGTTTGGGCACATATCGGGTTCTACAAAGCGCACGTTGCGAGATTTCAGCTGATGGGGACTGCCATCCTCGCCGCCGCAGCTTATGTAATTTCCAACCCAGCAACTGTTCCCAATAATAAAAACTGGTGGTTATGGTGGCTTGCGACTACCTTGTTTCCAGTAATGGCCAATTATCTGATATTTGATATAATCGAGTCGCAGTATGCCATGATACTTCTCGGTGAGCGGATGGCGACAATCGAGGAGGATGTCAATCGAATCGCCGGATGCCGCCTTCTCATCTGGGAAACATTCGGCGCGCCAATGTTCTGGCAGAGCTTCAGGCCGATGCCAGGTGTGATCAATCCAGATTGGTTCCTCAGTTCCTTCGGGCTAATTATTGCAACATCGATGGCGGTTGTGATTCCATCTTTTCTCTACTATCTACTTTGGAACGTGTCGGGAGGATCGACGCGACATGCTTCTGTAATAGCAGGTCTGGTCATAATGATAGCTGCGATGGCTGCAAGTGTAAGCTGTTGTTTGAAGATCTTACTCAGCACGCGCGGAAAGCCGCGGGCATTTTTTCGCCAGATATTGTCCGCACCCCCCAGTGGGCCGGATGGGAAAGCAGATTGAACAGGTGGCGGTTCGCCTGATTAGTTGACAGGCGAGGCGAAGGTGCGTCGACTTGGAGAACGTTGTTGTCGCGAGGCGGCGCAATGCACCTGCGAGATCTATGAGCGTCTATGACCAAATAACCGTGGATAGGCAAGAATAAAGAAAAGTCCGCTAAGAAATACGATCACATCGCTGGCAATGAACCCATGATGGATAGCGTATCCGCAGACACCCATCGCCACAAAATACACCGCGGCGAGCACTGTTGTAGTAAGGCCCGATTCGTCGATTTTACGACAAAATACAAAAGCGGCGAGGAGCGTCATTTCGAGGATCGAAAATGCCAAGTGGACCCAGCCGGCCGGGAGGACAATTTGTGTCTTCGTGATCATGTGGCCAGGATCAATTCCGTTGTACTGCCAGAAAGCATGTGTTATTATATTTAGTGTGACGGAGGCAACGGTAATGACGAAGAGCCTTTTGCCGCGCTGCCAATCGATAAGCCGATACACAAAGTAATTGAACGGCACAAAAATCCAATCAACAATCATGACGGTCGGATGATGGAAGAGGAGTTGCTGAGTACCCGCACGAACCGAGAGCGCATATTGGCTAACGAATGATGTCACAGGCAAGAGGGCCAAGAGGACACCCACTAACAGCGTAGATGGCTTATCATCATCATCCGTGAAGTGCATGTCTAGTTTTCCTCTTCGGAATTGGTGACGGTCGCGATGTCTTGGTCTAGCTTATGTCGCCACAACGCGATCACGATCTCTCCAAGGAGAATGTCTATAATCAAGATTCCATAGGAAGCCAACTGAAGAAGGGTTTTCTGTCGGCCCGAATGGAACTCTCCGGCGAGTGCGAAATCGAATGCGACTGACGAGAAGAACATCATGGTTACTATTCTAGCCAGTTGAGGGCGATTCATCCAGAAGTTATCCATCACATTGAGCACCTTACTCTTAGTTATGCTTAGCGATCCCTTCTTCGTTTTTTGCAGTGCCCTAAAGAAATGATCATTGGCAAGCCATTGTGTCCAGTAATTAAAAAGAAAATATAGCGTCATGAATCCAGACAGGAATAGAATTCTGTGTGGGAAGGCCAAAAGCAAGCCCAGGACCACAGAAAGGCCGAACATGGCGGTGTATATTTCTTGCTTAGTGAAGGGGTTGTCCAGCCATAATGCCCACATATCCATCTCGTGATGAGTCGCAATAATCCACCGAAACATTAGCACTACCAGCTCGATAAATAGAGCGACTTGAGTACCTGACATGACCTTTGAAGATAGCGCGGATGAGGGTGTCCATATGTCCTTAAACCCGTTGAACCCGGCCGCTACCGCAAAGACCGCAACAATTACTCCGTAAGCGACGTTTTTAAAATTGTCGAAGCGCGAGGCATCAGGTCCGCGTGGATCTCTGTGCCGTTGCTCAGGCGTCACCATACGATTTAGATGCCTTTTCCTTGTCATCTACCTTTTGCCTCGCCGCCAAGTTCGCCCGGCTCCAGCGCGAATGGTCGCACCCGCAAGACCGCCTTCGCCATCGGCTCGGACGTCGCAAAATACGATATCTTTCTGCCTACCTTCAACGACGAAAGACCTCTTCGATACGCGCGAACGGCTCTTCTACACATAACCAAGAGACGGTATGGCAACAGCATCTACGTATACTGACGCCCAAGGACCACCCGGCGGCAGTAATGCCTTAGGGCTTATTGTACTCGCGCAACAAATAGCATAACCTAGCGCAGCAGCCGCGTCAATATGGGATAGATCGGCACCTACGACCACCCCTTTTCTCGACTGGTGCTCTGCGGCACCGTCACTCCGTCAGAGCTAGACCAGCAGCTAACTCTCACGCTCGGACTTGTGCTAAAAAGTGGCCCCATGTTCACCGCCGCCGCCGTCCAACTCACCTCGACCTCCGACGAGGAGGGCAACTGGGAGAGCGCTCGCGCCCTGATCGAGCGCGCCGCCGCCCATGGCGCCCACTTCGTCGCCACCCCCGAGAACACCAACTACCTGGGACCGCACGAGGAGAAGGTGCGGCGGGCCGAGCCGCTCTCCGGCCCCACCTGCCGCCGCTTCGGCGAGCTCGCGAAACGGCTCGGCATCCACCTCCTCCTCGGCTCCTTCAACGAGCGGAGCGACGAGGCCGGGCGCTGCTACAACACCGGCGTCTTTTTCGGCCCCGACGGCGAGATCCGCGCCACCTACCGGAAGATCCACCTCTTCGACGTCGACATCCCGGAGGTGCGCTTCGCCGAATCGGCGACCTGCAAGCCGGGGGAGACGCCGCAGGTGGTCGAGACGGACCTTGGGGTCTTCGGCCTCTCGATCTGCTACGACCTGCGCTTCCCCGAGCTCTACCGCCGCCTCGCCGACCTGGGCGCCGAGGTCATCGCCATCCCCTCCGCCTTCACCCTGGCGACCGGCAAGGACCACTGGGAGCCGCTGCTGCGCGCCCGCGCCATCGAGACCCAGTGCTACGTCATCGCCGCCGCCCAGCACGGCAAGCACGACGACGGCGGCCTGCGCGAGAGCTGGGGCCACGCCATGATCGTCGATCCCTGGGGCCTCCCCGTCGCCACCGCCGCGGACGGCCCGGGCCTCGCCCTGGCCGAGATCGATCTCGCGCGGGTGGCGCGAATCCGGCGCTCGATGCCGGTGGCGCAGCACCGGCGGCTGTAGGGAGGGACTTCGCGCCAAGTCTCACCGGACTCCCGCCCTCCCGCGCCAGGATGGCGCAAATCCGGACCCCTTCCCGGTCGATCCTCTCGCCGATGTCCCCCAAGGCCGACCGGATACAGGTGCGGACCGAGACCGACAAGGAGACGGTCTGCTGGCTGGAAAAAAGCCTCCGGGAGGTCTCAGCGTTTCTCCGGGAGCTTCCGAATCCCCTCCGGACGCTTCCAGAGACCCTCCGGGTGCTTTCCAAAGCTCTCCGGACCCTTCCGGGAGCTCTCCGGGCGTCTCCCCAATCCCTCCGGAGGCTTCGCAAGAGTCTCCGGCTCCTTCCCGAGCCTCTCTGGGAGGTTCCAGAATCCCTCCGGGAGGTTCCAAAAACTCTCCGGAAGCTTCCAGACGCTCTCCGGCCGCTTCCGGACGCGTGGAAAGTCATTTTCCACGGACGGAAAGTCGAGCCGGAGGCACGAGAAGTCTTCCCGGACGCATGGAAAGTTACTTTCCAGGTATGGGAAGTCGACCCGGAGGCGTCCGAAGTCGAGCCGGAGAGGTGGAAAGTCGGCCCGGAGGGATCGGAAGTCCGCCCGGAGAGACGGGAAGTCGACCCGGAGGCGTTGGAAGTGGAGCCGGAGACCTTTTTGAAGACGTTCCAGGGATTTTGGCCCCGCGCGCCGTGTTTTGCGGCCGGCTTGCCCAGAGGAACGCGGTAGTCGGCGCCATCGCCGAAGGGTCAGGGTAGGTAGATGAAGCTACCTATCGGGTCCCTCCCCCCTGGGCGGGAGGGCGTCAGGGGATGGGGGGAGGACAGGAGGGGGGTGGCAGCCATGCGCGTCCGCCTCGATCCGCCGCCGCAGGGCCTCCCGCACGGCCTGGAAGCCGTCGTCCAGGTGGGCCTCCAGGTGAAGGTAGTCGAGGGCGTGCTCCCAGGAAAGGATGCCGCCGACTTTGTCGCAGAGCGTCCGGAACTCCTCCTTGGTGAAAGTCCGATGGCTCCGCTCCTCGGGCTGGTGCTCCTGATCCTTGCTTCGCCATTCGTAGAGCTGGCGGCGCACCTCGGCGCGCCCGCGGCCGATTTCGAGTGCGCCGTTCTTCTCCAGAATGGAGCGAATCGCGTCCCGGAGGTGGGCCTCGAGGGCCTCTCGACCGAGATCCTCCTTCGCGCTGTAGGAACAACTCTCGAAGAACCAGAAACCCTCCGCCGCCTGTGGACCGGGGCGCCGGTCCGCGAATCGATCGCACTGGCTCTGTACGACGATCACCGGGCTGCCCTCGCCGGCGAGGGTCCGCACATAATTGACCCCTTGCCCTCCCGCCCCATTCCTGCTACTGTCCCGCCATCGGGAGGATCGCCCTCCCGCCCAAACAAACGGGACCGGCCCGAGCGGGAACTCGAACCGGCCCCTAACTCCGCAAGAGGAACACACTCATGCGAAGCTCCCGTGATGGTAGCAGCACACCCGTCTCCCCCCTCGACAACGCCTTCTCCCCCTCCTACCTGGCCCTCCTCCGCGATCGCGACGACGTCCTGACCGCAGCCGAGGCCGAGCTCGCCGGCCCTTGGAAGATCGAGCCCGTTCCGGGGCGGCCGGGTGCGGTCGCCATCCTCCGGCTGTGGGAAGACCTCGCCATCGGCGATCCGCCGGTCGCCGTCCTCTGGCATCTCGAAACGGCGCGGCTCCTCTCCGTGCTCCTGCCGGTGATCGACCGCGAGCCGCTCTTCCATTTAGAAGAGCAGGCAACCGCCGAGGGCTACCCGCTGGTCGCGGTGTACGGAGAGCAGGGGACGCAGGAGGCGGGCTGGTTCAACCGCTACGAGCCGCGGTGGGCCGAGGGGCTCCACCTGCTGGAGGCGATCGTGCGCTCGCCGTGGGCCCTCGCCACCCTGCTCGAAGCCGCCGGACCGGGCGCCGAGGAGCAGGTCGGCAGTATCCGCGCCCGCCGGCAGGCGGGGTAAGGTCCGATCGGGGGCCGGGCAGGCACGGGGGCTCTGCCCCTACCTGCCCGGCCTTCGGGGCGACGTGGAACCGCCGCCCCCCCCATTCCCCCGGGAGAGGGGGATCAAGAAAAGCCGTGGCGGTTCCGAGCCCCTCGGCCTCTGGTAGAATCCGGCCGATATTCCTGACAGGAGGTTTCGTATGCCCCGTCTGACCGGTTCGACAGCGGCTTGGCTCCTGGTGGCTCTCTCGGTGAGCGGCCCGGCGGCGGCGCAGGGGCCGTCGCGTCCCCGGCGTCCGGCGCCCAAACCGAGCGGCGGGAGCGGTGTCAAGGTCATGGCCAGCGAGGCCGACCCGAACGCCCTGGCCGTCGCCGCCGCCCCCGCCCTTGCCAAGGCCGCCGCCGACTTCACCGCCGGGCAGAAGGCCCTGCCGGCCGCCGAGAGCGGCGCCGGCGGCGCGGCCTACGCCACGGAGGACCTGTCGCGGCTCCTCTCCGGAGCGGAGGGAGCGGTCAAGCAGGCCCTGGGCGAGCCGGAGCTCACCCCCCTGCGCGACCGCGCCGCCCTCGCCTTCCGCCGCGCCCGCGCGGCGCTCGGCGGCGGCCAGGTCGAGCGGGCGGCGGCGGACCACGCCCTGGACTCCCTCGGGCAGTTCCTCGACCAGCTCGCCGCCCTGGCAGCGAAGGGGCCGGTGGCCGTCGAGCTCTGCGTCATCAGCAAGCCGGAGCCCGGGGCGCGCTTTTCTCTCCGGCCGGTGGGCGACCCGGCGGCGGTCAAGAGCCTGCCGGCGACCGACGGCCCGATCAACGCGGTGCGCGGGCTCTACGCCTACCGCCTGGAGCCCATGCCGGAGAACAGGGGGAAGAAGGGCAAGGCGATCCAGTGCGGCTGGACCGGCGGCGGCGGCGGCTCGGGCTCTGACACCTGCCTCGACCTCTTCGACGACGCCAAGACCCCCCTGGTCTGCGATTTCGCCCAGGGCTCCTGCGCGCGGGCCGCCGGCAGCTGCCCGTAAGGCCTCGGGTGGGCGGTGGTACGGATCGTCAACCGAAATGAGCTGCGGGTGCTCGCCATGCGGCGCTCCGGGCACCACGCGGTCATCCACTGGCTGCTCTGTCAGGCCGCCGGCCCCGCCCTGTTCCTGAACGACGGCACGCTCGACGGGCAGGGCGAGCTCGCCGGCAACCGCTTCAGCCGCTACCTCCACCTGTCGGAGGGGGAGGCGGCGCGCGACCGGGCGGGCGACTGGGTGGAGAAAGACCTCCTGGTCTGGAACCTGGAGGACCGCGGGGTCGCCGAGCTTGCCGAGCTCTGCCGGCGCTTCCGGGGCCGCGGGGCGAGCGGCCGGGTGCGCCACCTGGTGGTGGTGCGCGATCCCTGGAACTGGCTGGCGAGCCGCTTCGCGGCGGAGCCCGCGGACCCGCTCGACGGCGGCGCCGCCCTGGCGCGCTGGAAAGAGCAGCTGCGCGAGTGCCTGGGCCGCACCGCTCTCCTTCCCGACTGCCTGGCGGTGAGCTTCAACCGCTGGGTGGCGGAGGCGGGGTATCGCCGCGCCCTCGCCGCCGAGCTCGGCCTGGTCTTCGACGACGCCGGATTCCGCGAGGTCGTCTGGCCGGGCGGCTCCTCGTTCGGCAGCGAGGGGGTGCGGGCGGACAACGCCGTCGTCCTCTCCCGCTGGCGCGAGCGGGCGGACGACCCGGCCTTCCGCGCCGCCTTCGACGCCGAGACCGTCGAGCTGGCAGAGGCCTTTTTCGGCTGGAATCCCTTCTCCGGGACGCCGAGAGACGCAGAAATCGCTGAAACCGTGTCAGGATGATGCGATGGACCGACAGGCTGAGAGCGAGGAGCCCTTCCGCCAGCTCGCCGAGGCGATCGCGGCTCTGCGCGAGCGCAACGAGGAGCTGCGGGCGGCGAACGCCCGTGCCGAGGCGGCCAACGCCGCCAAGGACCACTTCCTCGCCACCCTGTCGCACGAGCTGCGCACCCCCCTGACCCCGGTCCTCGCCCTGACCTCGGCCCTGGAGAAGGACGACCGCCTTCCCGCTGACGTCCGCGACGCCCTGAGCACGGTGCGGCGGAACGTCGAGCTGGAGGCGCGGCTGATCGACGACCTGCTCGACCTGACCCGCATCGCGCGCGGCAAGCTCGAGCTGCGCCGCGAGGTCGCCGACCTGGCCGAGATCCTCGACCAGGCCCTCCTCACCTGCTGCACCGCGGAGGTGACCTCCGGCCGGCTCGCCGTCACCACCCAGCTGCTCGCCGGCGACCATCGCCTGTGGGCCGACGCCCCCCGCATCACCCAGGTGCTCTGGAACCTGCTCAACAACGCCGTCAAGTTCACCCCCGAGGGCGGGCGGATCGCCGTGCGTACCTGGGCCGAAGAAGGGCCGGAGGGGCGCCGGCTCGCCGTCGCGGTCGAGGACAGCGGGATCGGCATCGACCCCCAGGTGCTGCCGCGCATCTTCGACGGCTTCGAGCAGGGGGAGCGCACGATCACCCGCCGCTTCGGCGGCCTGGGCCTGGGGCTCGCGGTCTCCAAGGCGATCGTCGAGATGCACGGCGGCGAGCTGACGGCTGCGAGCCCCGGCCGGGACCAGGGGGCGACCTTGACCCTCCGGCTCCCGGTCGGCCCCCTCCCCGTCTCGACCGCGGAGCGCGACGCCTGCGGAGAGGGCGCCGGGGCGCCGCCCGCCGAGGAGCGCTCCCTCCACATCCTCCTCGTCGAGGACCACGCCGATACCGCGGCGGCCTTAGCCGAGCTCCTGGTGAGCATCGGCCACCGGGTGAGCCTGGCCGGCAGCGTCGGCGAAGGGCTGGCGGTCGCCGCCGGGAGCGCCGGGCGGCTCGACCTCGTGGTGAGCGACCTGGGCCTCCCCGACGGCAGCGGCCACGACCTGATGCGCGAGCTCTCCAGGCGTCACGGCTTGCGGGGAATCGCCCTCTCCGGCTACGGCATGGAGGAGGACATCGAGAACAGCCACGCGGCGGGGTTCTCCCTACACCTGACCAAGCCGATCAAGTTCCAGGACCTGATCGCCGCCATCGAGCGGGTGGGGACATGATCGACGACGAGGTCCGGCGAGCGCTCAAGCTGCTCGAGACGCTGATGACGATCTCGGGCCTGAACCGCCAGGACCTGGACCGCCGGCTCGGCCAGGGGCGCGGCTACGCGAGCCAGGTGCTGACCGGCCGGGTCGAGCTCAAATACCGCCACATCCTCGCCTTCCTGGAGATCGTGGACGTCGAGCCGGGGATGTTCTTCCGCGTCCTCTTCCCTGATCCCTTGGAGCAGCGCCAGCGGACGGGGGGCCGGATGATGGAGCGCCTGTTCCGGCAGCTGCACAAGGCGGGATACCACGACACCAAGGAGCCCCTTCCCCCGGCGGTCCCGCCCGCCGTCGACACCGAGGAGCTGGAGCGCCGCATCCACGAGGCGATCCGCGAGGTGCTGGGCAGCGGCGAGCCGCCGGCCGGCCGGCCGAAGAGCGAGCGGTAGTTACGCCTCCTCCGGCGCCGGCCGCTCCGCCGCCCGCTTGGGGCCCTCGGCGGGGGGGCCCAGGCGGTCCTTGACCGCGGCGTACTTGGTGTCGAGCGTCTCCCAGACCCGGGCGATCTGCTCCAGCCGGCGGTCGAGCTCGATCGTCCAGTGCTCGTCCTTGACCGCCTCCAGCTTCAGGCTGGCGATCCGATAGGAGAGGGCGTCGAAGCGCATCGGCAGGGCGCCCAGGAGGATCTTGGCGGCCAGGATCTCGGCTCCCTCTTCCACGTAGCGGTAGAGGTCGTTCAGGACCGCTCCGGCGAGCGTCACCCGGGCCTCCCGGGTGGCCAGGCGGACGCTTCCGCTCTCCGGCTCGACCAGCACCTCGGGGTCTTCGAGCAGGGCCTTCAGGAACCGGCAGCCGAGCACCGACTGCCCGGGCTCCTTGGGCGCCACGATGTCGCTCGACTCGTCGGCATCGGGCGCCTCGTCGAGCCAGGGGGCCTTGAAATCGGCCGCCACCGCGGCCTGACGGAGGAGGGTGAGCACGGTGCCCAGCCAGGTCTTGGCGGTGCTGCCGATGTAGAGGACCGGCCCGTCGATGACGCACTCGACCAGCCGCGTGCTCGGCCGCTGGCCGACGAGGAGCTCCTGCTCGGCGAGCTCTTTCAGCTGCTTGCGCTTCTTGGGGCCGACGAAGGGGGCGCCGGTGTGCTCCATCTCGACCCGGATCAACTCGCGCACCCGCTCGCGGACGGCGGTGGGGTCCGGCCGCCGGCGGTCGACCCGCACCCTGAAGACCCAGCGGTTCTTGCCCACCTCGTACGGCGCGTCCAGCTCGAAGGGGATGACCCCCATCCGCTCGCGTGTCTCCGACCCCGGCTCGATGGCGTGGAACGCCACCGCGTCGAAGTCCGGCCCCTCCGGCGGCACCGCGACGTTGCAACGGGTGACGCTCACTGTCTTGCCCAGAATTCCCATCTCCAGCTCCTCCATCTCGAACGAGAGGGCGGATCTTAGCGTATGGGCGGCGGGGGCGGGGGCGGAGAGGGCGCCGGCGAGGCCGGAGAGGTCGGGGATGCCGGAGTGGTGGGAGCGGGGGAGGGGACGGCTGTCGGCGGGGTTGTGGGCGGCGGCGGGGCTGCTTCCGCCGTCTCCGCGTCCGCCGTCTCCTCCCCGTCCAGCTCTCCGGACCGCTCCAGGTCGAGGCGCTGCGGCGAAGCCTCTGCGGTCTCCGGAGCGGCGTCCACCGGGACGACCGCTGCCGGGACGGAGACCTCCCCCAGGTCGACCCCGGTGGGGACCTCGACCGGTGTCTCCAGCGGCGCCCAGCCGTCCACCTGGCTCAGGTCGGAGGTGAAGACGAAGCCGACCCCGGAGTCGGTGGTCAGGTCCTCGACCAGGGGGGCCGCCTTGCGCCAAGCCTTCTGGACGGCGGGCTTGACGTACTGGGAGTCCCCGGCCCACTCCCCCTGCAGCGCCTCGGCCGACGGCTGGGCGGCCAGGTAGGCGGCGAGCGACTGCTCGGCTGCGGCGATTTCCTGGGCCTGGGCGATGAGGCGGTCGAGGTCCGCCGCCGCCCGGCGGTCCTTCGCGCGCACCGCCTGGGCGCGGACGGCCGTGAGCTGGCGGGCGAGCCGCGCCTGCGCCTGCTGCAAAGCCTGGAGCCGACGGGCCTCGTCGGCGGTCAGGGCGCCGCCCTGCTGCTGGCGCAGCGCCTCCCAACCATAGCTGCCGCGCAGGAGCAGATAGGCGGACGACAGGGCCTCCAGACCGGAGACGACCGCCGGGAGGTTCAGCCCCGCATGCGCCCAGACGGCTTTGAGCTCGGCCAGGTTCCGGCTCCCCGTGCTCAAGGCGCCGAAGAAAGCGGGGTCCTTGGCGAGGAAGGCGGCCTCCACGGCGTCGAGCGAGTGGCCCATGGCGTCGACCGCGGCCAGGAACGGGCGGTTCTTCGCCGCGGCCGTCGAGATGGCCGCGCTGGCCGCCGCGGTGAGGCCGCCCTTGGCGATCGCCAGGAGCTGCCGGGCGTCGATCGTCCGCCCCGCCGATCCCGCAGCCTGGGCCGCGACCCGCAGTGGGCCGAACGCGAAGAGCAGGCACAGGAGCCCGAGGCTCCTTGAGGCGCGGGATCGCAGCATGGCGTCAGACAGTATACGGAGCTTCCGGAAGCGCCGTCCTCCTTCTCGGCTACACTCCCGCGAGGAGGAGCGGAAGGATGGAGAGGATCGCCGTGCTGGAGGAAGGCCGCGAGGTCTCGCACCTGGCCGTCCGCTTCGACCTGCCGGAGGGGAAAGCGGGCGGTGGGGAGCCGCTCTGCTTCCTCTACCTCCACGGCTTCGGCTCCGTCCAGTCGGGAGAGAAGGCCGAGTTCTTCCGCCGCGCCGCCCGGGAGGCTGGATACGCCTTCTGCTCCTTCGACTTCCAGGGGCACGGCGAGTCGGGCGGCACGATGCGCGAGCTCACCCTGTCGCGCAACCTGGCCGACCTGGAGCTCGTCTGGCGGTACCTCGCCGCCCGTGGCCACGAGCGGATCTGCCTCCTGGGCTCGTCGATGGGCGGCGGCACCGGCCTCTGGTTCTCCGCCCTCCACCCGGAGCGGGTGGTGGCCGGCCTCCACATCGCGCTGGCCCTGGAGCTGGAGCGCGGTCTCCTCGCCTGGGCCGGCCCGGAGGGAGCGCGGGCCTGGGAAGCGAGCGGGGCCATCGACTTCAAGAACGACTTCGTCACCTGCGAGCTGGGCTGGGGGCTGATCGAGGACCTCCGCGCCCATCCGATGGAAGAGCTGCTCTCCCGCTACCGCACCCCGGCCCTCCTCCTCCAGGGCAAGCGCGACGACTCGGTCCCCTGGCAGACGGTGGTCGACTTCGCCGTCCGCTGCCCCTACGAGGCTCTCGACCTCCACCTCTTCGCCGACGGCGACCACCGGCTGACCGATCGCAAGGAACGGCTCTGGGAGCTGATGCTGGAGTTCCTGAAGGGGCGCGGGCTGCTCTGACGCCCCTCCCTGGCGGGACTCCCGGCCGCCTGTTATTCTCTTCCTCATGAATCCACTTGCCAGCCTTGTCGCCAGCGCGCTGCTCGCGCTCCAGACCGCCGCCCCGCTGCCGCCACCGGCCGCTTCCGTGCTCGCGGCGGATTCGCCGCAGACGACGGTGGCGGGCAACACCTTCCTCGCGCCTTCCGGGTGGCGGCTCTCGGTGCACGATCACGCGACGATCCTCGAGGCGCCGGAGGGGGGCTCGCGCATCGCGCTGATCGACCTCCAGGCGAAGGACGCGGACGGCGCGGTTGCCGCCGCGTGGGCGGAATACGGCGAGCTGAAATGGCCGCTGCTCAATACCAACGATCGCCCGGACCGGGAGGGGTGGGCGGGCATCCGCCTCTACAACTACCAGACCTCGCCCAACGAGAAGCGCAATGTGCAGGCCGGGGCGCGGCGCGCCAATGGCATCTGGACCGTCGTCATTTTTGACATGGATGAGGCCGTCGCCGAAAAACGCGCCGCGCAGGTGGCGCTGATCATGGGCCGGCTCCTCCCCAAGGGCTACCAGCGCGAGTCCTTCGCGGGCAAAAGCGCCAACCCGCTTGACGCGAAGCGCATCGCCCGGCTGTCGCGCTTCGTCGAGGAGGGCCAGAAGAAGCTCGGCATTCCCGGCGTCTCGATCGGCCTGATCCAGGACGGCAAGGTCGTCTTCGCCGACGGCTTCGGCAAGCGCGACCTGGCGCGGGCCGAAAAACCGGACGCCGACACCCTCTACATGATCGCCTCGAACACCAAGGCGATGACGACGCTGATGCTCGCCAAGCTGGTCGACGAAGGGAAGCTCACCTGGGACACCCCGGTGACGACGGTCCTCCCCGCGTTCAAGCTCGGCGACGCCGACACCACCCGCCGCGTCCTGGTGCGGCACCTGATCTGCGCCTGCACCGGGCTGCCGCGCCAGGACCTCGAATGGATCTTCCAATTCGCCGGGCTGACGCCGGACGGGGCGCTCCAGACGCTCGCCGGCATGCAGCCGACGAGCAAGTTCGGCGAGCTCTTCCAGTACTCGAACCCGCTGGCGTCGGCGGGCGGCTACGTCGGCGGCCACGTCGCCTTTCCCGACCTGGAGCTCGGCGCCGCCTACGACGAGGCGATGCGCACGCGCGTCTTCGCGCCGCTCGGCATGAGCGCGACGACCTTCGACTTCCAGCAGGCCTTCTCGGGCAATCACGCCACCTCGCACGGCGCGGACGTCGACGGCAAGCCGGCCTACGCGGTGATGGAGGCGAACTACTCGGCCATCCCGGTCCGGCCGGCCGCCGGCGCCTGGAGCAGCGTGCGCGACGTCCTCAAGTACGTGGCCATGGAGATCGACGAAGGGCTGCTGCCCGACGGCAAGCGCTACATCGCGCGCGACCCGCTCCTCGCCCGGCGCGCGCCGCAGGTGGCGATCTCGAAGGACGTGACCTACGGGATGGGGCTGATGGTCGACACCACCTACGGCATTCCGGTGATCCACCACGGCGGCGACATGATCGGCTATCACAGCGACATGATCTGGCTGCCCCAGCAGCGCGTCGGCGCGGTGATCCTCACCAACAGCGACGAGGGACCGCTCCTGCGCGGGCCGTTCCGCAGGAAGCTGCTCGAGCTGCTGTTCGACGGCAAACCGGAAGCCGACGCCGACGTCGCCGGAGCGGCCAAGAACTTTTACGCCGACGTGGCCGCGGCGCGCAAGCTGCTCACCGTCCCCGCCGATCCCGCCCTGGCCGGCAAGCTCGCCGCGCGCTACTCGAACCCGGCCTTGGGCGACGTCGTCGTGCGCCACGCGGGCGACGCGACGGTGTTCGATTTCGGCGAATGGAAGAGCGAGGTCGCCACGCGCCGCGAGCCGGATGGCTCGATCTCCTTCGTCACCACCTCGCCCGGCATGGAGGAGATTCCCCTGGTGGTCGGCGGTTCCGGCGACCAGCGCACGCTCACCCTGCGCGACGCGCAGCACGAGTACGTCTTCGCGGAGCGGTAGAACGCCGGAAGCTCCCTACTCCGCGAAATCCAAAATCAGCTCGGTCCACATCCGGCCCGGGACGTCGTCGCGGGTCGCCGGCTGGAAGCGGGTCTGCCGGGCGGCTTCCAGGGCGGCCTCGTTGAATCCCAGGTTCGAGGGATCGCGCTCGCGCAGGATGGCCGAGATCACCCGCCCCTCCTCGTCGACCAGCAGGCCGACCCGGATGCTCACCCGTTTGCCGCTCCCCTTGGCCGCCGCCGGGTAGTCGTAGCGCGGAAGATCGAGCGGCACGGGCGCCGACACCCCGGGGCCGGGGCGGATGAGGTCGCCGCGCTTCATCGGCTCGGTCGTCACGGTGAGCGCCGGCTCCTCGGGCAGCACCAGCCGCGGCGGCTTGGCCTCGGCGCGATGGGCGCCCGGCGGGGCCGGCTCCCGGTCCGGCGGGGTGGCGACGGGCCGGGATTCGACGTCGATCGCCGAGGCCGGCGGCGCCTGCGATCCCGTCGATCCCGCTGGAGTCCCGGGGGTGGAGACCGGCCCCGGCGAAGCCCTCTGCACCGGAGTGCGGGAAGCTTCCGAGGGCGGCGGAGCGGGTGGTCCGCCGGGGGCGAAGTGCCAGGCGATCCCCGCTCCGACCAGGGCCATGGCGACCAGGGCCGCGGCGATCCCGACGGCCTGGAAGGACCGGCGGCGGGGCTCCGGGGGCGGTTCGCGCGACATCGTCGACGTCGCCGACATTGCCGGCATCGGTGGGACCGCCGTCCGCTCGCCGCCCCGGCGCATGGGGAGGAGGGTCCAGGTCTCGTCCTCGTCCAGGCGCGGCTTCAAGGGGAAATCGAGCTCCGGTCCGGCGGCCGTGGCGGCGGGTCTCGCCGGCACGGGCCTCGGCGCCGCGATCGGGAGCGCCGTTATCGGGAGCGCTGCTGCGGTCGGCAGCTGCCGGGTCTCCGGGCGCGGCGGCGGCGTGGAAGCGGGTGAAACCGGAGCCGGGGGGACCGGGGCCGTCACCAGGACCGGGGCCGGCGTCCGGGCGTCGGGGGGCGGCGTCGCCACCGCCCCGAACTCCCAGTCGAGGCGGATCTGGGTCGAGCCGGGGGGTGGGCTCGTCGCCGGAAAGCCCTCGGCGGCATCGGCGGCATCGGCCCCCAGTGGCAGGAGGACGCCGAGCACCGCCTCGAAGTCGCGCGCCGCGAGCGGGTAGCGCGTCTGCACCTGGGCGATCGAGCGGAGGAACTCCTCGGCCCCGGGCATCCGGTCCTGGGGCTTCTTGGCCAGGGCCTGCCGGACCACCGCCCGCAGGTCGTCCGGCACCGTCCCCTTGGGGTCGACCTCGTCGAACTCCAGCGGGGGTCGCAGCAGGTGGCCGGCCATGAACGACGGCGCGTCCTGGCCATGTACCGGGCAGCGGCCGGTGAGCAGCTCGTAGAGCACCACGGCGAAGGAATAGAGGTCGCTCTGCGGGCCGATCCCCCGCCCCTCGAACTGCTCGGGCGAGGCGTAGCGCGGCTTGCCGAGGAAGATGCCGGTGGTGGTCAGCCCGTCGCCCGTCGACCCCACCGCCTTGGCGATCCCGAGGTCGATCAGCTTGATCAGCGGCCGCCCGTCGCCGTCCCGCTCCAGCATGACGTTGTCGGGCGAAATGTCGCGGTGGACGATCTGCTGGCGGTGGAGGTAGGAGAGGGCGCGCAGGGTCTGGCGGGCGACCTCCAGGGCGAGGGGGAGCGGTGGCGGCCCGTAGCTCTGCAGCACGTCCAAGAGCGACCAGCCGTCGATGTGCTCCATGACGATGAAGGCGATCCCCTCGTCGTCAACGGCGAAGTCGTAGATCGTCGCGATGTTCGGGTGGCGCAGGCGGATCGCCACCTTGGCCTCGCGCAGGAAGCGCTCCGCGGCGGCGCTCTTGCCCTCGACCTGCGGGCGCACCACCTTGACCACCCGGATCTCGTCGAGCAGCCGGTGGCGGACCTTGTACACCGCCCCCATGCCCCCCTCGCGGATCTTGCCGAGGATCTCGTACTTGCCGTCGATCTGCTCGGTCAACAAGGCCAAGCGACTTCCTCCTGTCCGGCGCGGAAATGGAGAAACTGGATCTACTTAAGCATACCACTGGACGGCGGCGGCTCACTCGGCGAAGTCGAAGACCAGCTCGGTCCACATCCGGCCGGGGAGGCCGTCGCGGGTCGCCGGCTGGAAGCGCGCCTTGCGGGCGGCGTCCAAGGCGATCTCGTTGAACCCCAGGCCCGACGGATCGCGCTCGGCCAACAGCGTGTCCAGGACCCTGCCGTTCTCGCTGACCAGGAGGGCCACCCGCACTCTCGCCCGGCGGCCGCTGCCGCGGGCGGCCGGGGGGTAGTCGTAGGTCGGCAGGCCGCGGGCCACCGGCTCGACCCCCCCCGTGCCGGGGAGGATGAGGTCGCCGCGCTCCATCGGCCGCACCCGGCCGCGGGGGGGGCTGGCTGGCGGTGGTCCCTTGGGCGGGAGAGAGAGGGCGCTCGTCGGGACGAGCGGCGCGGCGAGCGGCCCCCCCGCCCGGTGTGCCGGCCGGGAGGTCCCTGCCAGGAGATACCACCCGATCCCACTGCCGACGAGCGCCAGCGCCAGCGCGGCCCGCATCCGGGCGGAGCGCCCGGCCCCGGGTCCCGGCTCTTGCGGGGCCGGTGCGGGGAGCGGGCTCGGCAGCCCTTCGCTCCGGTCGATCTCCTGCCGGTCCCAGGCGTCGTCCTCCTCGGCCTCTTCCACCGGTTCCCCCTGCAGCCGGCCCTCCTGGGTGGGGACGCCGCGCAGCGGCATCGAGACCTGCCGCGTCGTCTGGGAGGTGAGGCCCAGGGCCCGGCTGAACGACGCCGGCGGTCCTCCGTCCTCCGAGACGAGCTCCAGCCGCCGCATCAGGCGCAGCTGGGTCGGGTCCTCCTCCGCGTCCGGGCCGCCCCCCGGGCTCGGCGGGAGGAGGATCGCGAGCACTTCGTCGAAGGTCGGGTCGGTGAGCAGGTAGCGCTCCTGCACCTGGACGATGGCGCGGCCGAACGCCTCGGCCCCCGGCATCCGCTCCAAGGGTTTCTTGGCCAGCGCATGGAGGATCACGGCGCGCAGGTCGTCCGGCACGTTCCCCTGCGGGTCGACCTCCTCGAAGGGCAGGGGGGGCCGCAGCAGGTGACCGGCCATCAGCGACGCCGCGTCGGTCCCCTCGATCGGGCAGCAGCCGGTGAGCAGCTCGTAGAGCACCACGGCGAGAGAATAGAGGTCGCTCTGCGGGCCGATCCCCTGGCCTTCGAACTGCTCGGGCGAGGCGTAGCGCGGCTTGCCCAGGAACACCCCGGTCTTGGTCAGCCCGCCGCCGGAGGCCTCCATCGGCTTGACGATCCCCAGGTCGATCAGCTTGACCTGCGGCTGGCCTTCGTCGTCGCGCGACAGCATGAGGTTGTCGGGCGAGATGTCGCGATGGACGACATGCTGCCGGTGGAGATAGGCGAGCGCGCGCAGAGCCTGGCGGGCGATCTCCAGGGTGAGGGGGAGGGGCGGCAGACCATAGGTGCGGAGCACCTCCAGGAGGGTCCAGCCGTCGATGTAGTCCATGACGATGTAGGACGTGCCATCCTCGTCGACGGCGAAGTCGTGGAGCAGCCCGATGTTCGGGTGGTGCAGGCGGATGGCGATCTTGGCCTCGCGTAAGAAGCGCTCCGCGGCGGCGCTCCGTCCCGGCGCCTGGGGGCGGAAGACCTTGACCACCCGGATCTCCTCGAGCAGCCGGTGGCGGACCATGTACACCGCCCCCATGCCGCCCTCGCGGAGCGTGCCGAGAATCTCGTACTTCGCCTCCAATTGCTCGTTCAGGCGCGCCAAGCTACACTCCAGGCGAGGACTCCTCCCCGCCGACCTATTCAGAGATTGGCACTTAGGATAACACTGCGCGGGCAAGGATTGGAGCCTTCGCGTGGATGGCGAAAGGGTCGCCGGAGACCGGTCTCCCCGGGGGGCCGCCGGCTGTGCTACGGTCGGAGGGCGGCCCCGAGAGACCGCCGGACGCTCGCCGGTCCGCCCCCGGCCCTGCGGCTGTCGCCGCGAGCGGAACCCCACCCGCTCCCGGCGGGGAAGACCTCCCCGAAATTGGGGAACGCTTCCCCCAAAGTGGGGAAGGCTTCCCCGAAATCGGGCGACGCTTCCCCCATTTGAGGGAAGTCTCCCCCGAAATCGGGCGACCCTTCCCCGAAATTGGGGAAGAGTTCCCCCATCTTGGGGAACCCTTCCCCAATTTTGGGGAACCCTTCCCCGAAGTTGGGGAACCCTTCCCCGAAATCGGGCAACCCTTCCCTAACTTTGGGCAAGCCTTCCCCAATTTGGGGGAAGCCTTCCCCAATTGTCCCCTTGTCCTGGGGACAGGTCTCCTGCCTTTTGGCGCGCTCCCCGAGCTCGCGCCGGGTTCCTGATCCACGAAGCCAGGTTCCTGAGGACGGTGGAGAGTGTCTAGGCCGTCTCGGAAGGACTCCCGGGCGGCTGCGGTAGGTTTCCTCGACGCTGCGGAGGTGCCGGGACGGCGTTGGGACGCCGCGCTACGTTCCCGAACTGAGCAGAAACCTCACCGTGAGGGTTGCGAAGCATCGGCGACCTTCCCAGATGCTATGTTGAGGCGCCCTTTCTAGGAGGTGAAGCGCATGGCGCAGATTCTCGTCCGCGACCTTGATCCTACGCTTCTCGACCGGCTGAAGAGTCAGGCCCAGCAGCATGGGAGATCCTTGCAAGGAGAGGTCAAGGCGATTCTGGAGGCCTCGGCCCGACTCTCGCCGAGCGAGGCTCGCGCCCTCGCCGAGCAATGGCGGGAGCGTCTGGCGGCTCGGCTGCAGAGCGACAGCGCCGATCTGGTCCGCGAGGACCGGGAGCGGTGAGGCGGTTCGTCGTTGAGATCGCCCATCGGCGCTACCTTACCGCCGAGGAGGATCCCTGGGAGCGCCGGCGTCCTCGCCGGCTCTTATCGTAGGGTCAGAGTCCTTAGATGAAGCTTCCGATCGGGTCCCTCCCCCCTGGGCCGGCGGGAGGATGGGGATGGGGGGAGGACAGGAGGGGGGTGGCAGCCGATATCGCCTGAGCGGCTTCGCGAGGCCCGAGACTCTCTCCCGCTTTGTAGTACCCTTCTCTCCGATCCGAAAATGCTGTCTCCCTCGCGGGATGATTATGAGCGACCTGCGCCACCGTCTACGCCTGCTCCATGTCTCCGACCTGCACGAGCGCGGGTCGCGGGAGCAGGAACCCTGGCGCCGCCGCCGGGTGCTCGGGGAGGCCTGGGACCGCAATCTGGCGGAATTGCTCCAGGATGGACCGATCGACCTCGTCTGCTTCACCGGGGACGCGGCGGATTGGGGGCTCCGCGAGGAGTATGAGAAGGCCGGAGAGTTCCTTCACGCTCTCCTGGAGCGCCTCCACCTCACGCCCGATCGCCTCTTCGTCATCCCTGGGAACCACGACATCGAGCGTCCCGTCCACGAGGCGACCTGGAAGCGCCTCCGGGAGGTCGGTCCCCAGGTGGACGAGCTCGGGCTCGCGCGTTGGCTGGCCGGTGGGCCGCCGCCCCTTGGGGTCGAGGCCGGCTGGCGAGACGAGATCCTGGCTCGACAGAGTGGCTATCGCCACTGGGTACGAGAGGTCTTGGGGCGTCCGGAGCTTGACCCCGAGCGGTCTCCCCACGGCCGGCTCGGCTACCGTGCCACCCTGGAGATGCCGGGCTGGGGCTTTCCCATCCACCTGATCGGGTTCGACACCGCCTGGCTCTGCGGCGATGACCACGATGCCGGCAAGCTCCGGTTGACCGATAGTCAGGTTCTGAGCCTCACGAACGATGCCCAGGGGGACCCTCTCCCGGGCCTTCGGCTCGTCCTGATGCACCACCCCTTCGGCGAGCTGGCGGACGGCGCCGCCTGCCGCCGGCTCCTCCATGGCCGGGCCGACCTGGTCCTGCGCGGTCATCTCCACGAGACCGAGGTCGAGACCTGGGTAGACCCCGACCGCAAGGTCCGTCAGTTGGCCGCAGGCTGTCTCTACGAAGGCCACCGGGCCGATTGCTACCCGAACGCCTGTCAAGTCTGCACGTTGACCTTGGATGCCCAAGGGCACGTCCTCCAGGCGGATCTCCGCTTCCGGAGCTTTGCGAAGCGCGGTCACTGGTTCGACGACGACAGTCTCTATAACGACAGCCGCGGTGGCCGACTCACCTGGTTCTTTACGGAGACACCGAAACAAGCCGCTATCTCCAATCCCTACGATCCCTGGACCCCCGTGATGGCACCACACTTCGTTGGCCGGCGGCAATTGTTGCGTCGTCTCGAAGCAGCGCTCGCGGAGGGCCGGAGCGTGTCTCTAGTAGGAGATTGGCGGATCGGTAAGTCGTCCGTGCTCCAGACCTGGTTCGAGAAGCAGCGCGACAAAGGACGGGAGGTCCAGTTGCTGAGTGGAGGAGGATCGGAGGGGGCCTCACCGCAAGCCCTCGTCGAGAAGATCACGGGACGCCCTTGTAGCGAGGAGGTTGACTTGGCCGCAGAGGCCCTGGAGCGGTGGGTGCAGACGAAGGGCCTCCCCGGATTGCCACCCCTCCTCCTGATCGACGAGCTCGACAGCATGGTGCCCTGCTTCGAGCACCGCTTCTTCGAGCGCTTGCGCGGGATGCTCGGCCGGATTGTGCTCGTCCTGGCGTCCTGCCAAGAACTGGATCTTCTCTACCGAGAGACCGACCGGGCCTCTCCTTTTTTCAACCGCCTCGAGCTCCAGCGGGTGGGGCTGCTCGAGCCGGCGGAAGCCAGGCTGCTGATCGCTAGGGGGGGTGGGCTCCTCGCGCCCCAGGATCGCGAACTCCTGTTCCGCTGGGCGGGCCGTCACCCCTTCTATCTCCAGTTGCTAGGCCGACACCTAGGGGACGCCAGGCGCAACGGCCAGGCGACCGAGCAGGCCCTGGATCTCTTCAGGACCGAGGCGGCCTCCAGTCTTCGCGAGCTGTGGAGGGTGCTCGACCCGCGGGACCGCGAGAGCCTGAGAGCGACGATTTCCGGCCGGGCCTGCCTGCGGCTGAGCCTGCGGATGCGCGGGTTGGTCACCGACGAGGGATGGCTCTTCGGGGAGGTACTCGCGGATTGGCTGCGGGAGGAGACGTGAGCAAAGACACGCCTTTGCTCCCGGGATATGTGCAGTTCATCTGGATGTTTTTTATGCAGCCGGTAACTCTGAATCATCGGTTGAAAGCTTGTGGCATTGAAGAACCCGATGCCTCGGGTTGGAAACTCTGGAGGAACAGAGAGTCTGTTTCTGAGCGCGACGCTCTGCACGCCTATCTTCGAAGGTTGACAGTTCTTTTCCTGGTTGTACCTACTTCAGTAACACTGGTGTTTGGTGGTCTCCGCCTAGCAGGCATACCTGTTCAGATTAATGAGGCCGCCTTAATCTGTGGCTTGGCTGGAGGTATGGCCTTTGGCTTCGCAGTCGGTATTGCTGAAGGTGTGGCCGTGGCGGTCGCAGTCGCACTCGCCCCAGGTAGTACTGGAGCTGTGGCTGACGGCGTCGCCATCGGCGTCGCTGGAGGCATTGCTTATGGCGTGGTCGGAGGCGTGGCCGAAGGCGCCGCCGGAGGTGTGGCTGGAGCCGCGGCCGTCGGCGTGGTCATCGCCGCGGCCATCACCCTGGTCCGAGGCATAGTCGGAGGTCTAGCCGGAGTCCTCTCGGTAATTATAGTTTACTGCCGGCTTTTCACTTATCCCTTCGAGGTTCTCCTAGAAAGCGTACTCTATGGAACGGAACGCTTTCGTGGCATTCCACTTCTTCGGTTTTCTCCAGTGCTGTACCATGACCTGAGTTATCTGCCCTATCCATTTCTCGGCCAGCACATTCTCCTCGTCGCCAAGCGCGACCCCGAACTGGCACAACGAGTTCTCGCAGCTTGCGCCATCGCGCCTGGGCAGAGAACGATCGGGCGCCGAACTTTGATCCAACTCCAGGCCCTGGAGCTTATGCAGGCCGCAAAGGCCCAAGACTTTCCACTCCTCTCCTCGGATTTGGTCGGCGTCTGGCTCCCCGGAATTGAGGAAGCGGACCCTCTCCTCTTAGGCTTCGCAGAGGCCTCCCGCTACCTCAACTCGGTGATGAACACAGAGAATCCCTATCATCGCCACAGACAGCTGGAACGTGCTCGCTATGAGCTCGCCGCTCTCCGCAATCGGCTGCGAGGGGCGGACTCGGAGCTGGCCCGCGCTCTCTACTCCGGCCCACTGCCAGTCTGGGAACTGGCCGTGGGAGAGCTGCTCCAGCAAGCGAAAGAGGATTCCACCGCTCAACTCCCCAACCCCTTCCGTCCCAAAGACCCGCTCGACCATGAGCAGGGGCGAGATCTTTTCCGTGGGAGAGAGGAGCTGGTGCGAACGGTCGAGACGCTACTGGGGGAACCCGGCAAGGGTTGCTCGATCGCTCTCCTGGGACCGCGGCGCTGCGGCAAGACTTCGCTATTGAAGATGCTGCCGCTTTTCTTGCCGGACGCCGTCTGCGTTTTCTTTGATCTTCAGGACAACCCCATCGACTCACCTGCCTCGTTCTTCTCTGCTTTGGCCCGTCGTGCCCGCGAACAAGCGCGACGAGATCGCGGGCTCACTTTGCCAGACCTCCCAGAGGGCTCGCCCTTCGAATCGGGGAGTCGCTGGCTCGAATCTCTGGACGACCTTCCAGGCGGTCACCGCCTTCTCCTTTGTATCGACGAGTTCGAACGCCTGGAGAGCCTGTTTCCCGGTTCCAACCGCGAGTTGCTCCAACTCATGGGTCTCTTGCGAGCCACGATCCAACACCGGCGACGGGTACGCATTCTCGTGGCAGGCACCGCACCGTTCGAGGATCTGGACGCCCTCTGGCACGACCACCTGATCAACTCGCGGGAGATCCGGATCGGCTACCTCGACCGGCAGACCGCCACGGATCTCCTTCGCCATCCCATCCCCGAGTTCCCGGAAGATGCGGTGCCGGAGGAGGTCGCGACGGCGATCGTCGAGCGCACGGGCGGACAGCCCAACCTCGTACAGCTTTACGGTTCCCTCCTCGTCAACCTCCTGAACGCCGAAGATCGACGCCAGGCGACCCTCCAGGACGTGCCAAGGATTGAAGCCGACGTCCTGGCCCAGGAGGTTTCCTACTTCCGCAATCTCCTCCAGGCCCCGCCCGCCGCCCGCGCCGCCCTCGTGGCGCTGGCCCAGGACCAGAGGCCGGAGATCGACCCGCCCACCCGGCGCTGGCTCCGGCGGCGGCTGCTGGTGACTGAGGAGGATCGGCTGAGCATGCCGGTGTTGGGGGCGTGGATCCGGGCGGAGGAGGTGGGCTGAGGGAGCACTCAGCGAGAGCCGGAGCCGACCTCAGCCAGCTCATAGACCATCTGATTCGGCTCATCCACTCGCCGGGAGGCGTCGAGGATCTCCATCGAGACGACGTTTCCACTGGCGTCGTAGTCGAGGATGACGCCGGGCTTTTCTTCGTCGCTCTCTGCGACCGGATGGCTGCTGAGGAGGATGCTCAAGGTGTCCGTTCTGGCGTCATAGATGACTCGCATGGGGCCTCCAGTACTTCGCTACTTTACTCGTTCTGTAGGCGGACACCACTTCCGGCGACTCGCGATCCATGTCGACGAAGACCCGCAAGAGGTAAAACTTCGATGCTGCTGCATCCCAGGTGCGCTCCTGGTAGACACACCGCCCTAACCGCTGGGGCTCGCTCTGTGCTGGAGCGCGCAGCACGGCGGTAACCTCCTCTTCCAGGATGCTTCGACGCGCCAGTTCAAATCGGGCGTGCTCGGTGAACCGAAACTCTCCGAGAGGCGGACAGGCAGGAGCAAGAACCATCTTGGCCTCGACTGTGTCCGGCAGGCTCTACCGCTAGTGTGACGAAGGGACAGCGGTCAGCAGCTGCGTCGGGAGGGTCACGGCGGAAGTCTAACACCTTCCAGCACGGCGGGCCCGGAGCCATTCATCCCATGTTATACTATGCTCCAATAGCTAAGTGAAAATCGGAGGTCCTCCTGTGCAGTTCTCCAAGTGCTTGTCTCCATTGCTGCTTCTCGCCTTGGTCCCGTCGGTCGTGCTGGCCGCTCCTGCTCGGACCGTGGTCCCCCAGCCGGCCGCGACGCCGGGCCTGGTGCGGGTACCGCAGGACGCCCGCACGCTCGACCAGGCGATCTCGCAGGTCGTGGCGGGTGGTGCCATCGAGCTGGCCGCGGGCACCTATGTGGCGCCGACGACGGGCTTCCATGTCACGAACCCCGGCAAGAGCTTCACGATCCGCGCCGCCTCGGGGGCGGCGGTGGTTCTCGACGGCGGCGCCAGCCATCCGATCTTCGTGTTGCGCAACACCAACCACTCCCAGAGCAGGCGGATCGGCTTTGAGAACCTGATCTTCCGGAATGGCGGCGGGGGCTCTACGACGCTTTCGGCCGGGGTCACCGTCGACGCCGGCGAGGCCCGTTTCGTCGGCTGCCGCTTCGAGAACAATGCCGGGGCGGCGGGGGTCGCGGGCGGCGCCGTCAAGGTCCGGAACGGCTCCAATGTCACCTTCATGAACTGTACCTTCATCGGCAACAGCTCGCCCACCAGCGGCGGCGCCATGCTGGTCAACGAGTCGACCGTCGAGGTGATGGGCGGCGCCTTCCTGAGCAACCGCGTCAACCTGCCGGATCAGGAACCGTCCTCCCACGGCGGCGCGATCAACGTGACCGATGGGACGCTCCACGTTTCGAACGCTCTTTTCCAGGACAACCAGGCGGGCTGGGTCGGTGGCGCCATCTTCGCCCTGGGGACCTGGACCGCCATCCCGGCGACGCCGCACGCCTACGTGTCCGTCACCCGCTCGACCTTCAAGGCCAACTTCATCGCCACGCAGCCCTGCTGTCCGCCGCCGGGCGATCCCACCGGCGGCGCCATTCACGTCGAGGATCAGACCACGCTCGACGTGAAAGAGTCGCGCTTCGTCGACAACCAGGCGCAGTTCGGCGGCGCGCTCGACAGCTACCGCGCGCTGATCAACGTTTCCGGCTCCACCTTCCAGGGGAACGGGGGCAACGTGGCGGGCACCGGCCTGGCCGTCGGCGGGGCGATCTGCGCGCTCTCCAACGACTTCCTCGACAGCCTGACCGCGAGCGGCCAGAACCCCCGGCCGGCCGGGGTGACCGTGGCCGATTCGCTGCTCCAGGGCCGCCATGCCGGCGGCGGTCCCACCGGCAACGCGGGAGGGTGCCTCCTGGCGGCCGGCGACGGCCAGCACCTCTATGGCCTGGACGGGCTGACTCCGGACGGCACCCTGGCGACCAACCGCACCCCGGTACAGATCACCGGCTCCGTTTTCGACGATTGCGACGTCGTCCAGAGCCCCACCGCGGTGGGCAGCACAGGCGGCGCCATCAACGGCTCGCTCGTCGCCCTCACCCTGGCCGACTCGCTGCTGCTCGATTCGGACGCCATCGGCCGCGGCAGCGGCGGAGCGCTTTTCCTGGCCGGCGAATCCGCTGCGCAGATCGCGCGGACGACCTTTGCCGGCAACACCGCCGACAGCTCCGGGGGAGCCATCTTCTCCGGCGCCTCGAACGTCGCGGTCGACAGCTCCCGCTTCATCGCCAACGGCAGCCCCGGGAGCCTCGGCGCGGCGCTCTACGCCATCCCCCTGGGGAGCGGCCTTCCGCACGCCGGCCCGGGCGACGCGAGCGGCGTCCTGTCCGGGACGCTCTTCAGCCAGAACACCGGCGTGCCCCTGTGGGACGTCGATTTCGGCGGCGCGAGCCCGGTCAACACGCTCCAGTACAATGGCAACGATTTTTTCAGCCCGATTTTCGGCGACCGGATCTACGTCAACACGTTCACCGATCCCGGCCGCGGCGGCTACGACGTCGGCGGTCTCAACAACGTGATCGTCAACCGCTTCGGCGGCCCCTCGACGGTCAAGGCGCCGGTCCCCAATCGCGCGCCCTTCGCCTCTCCGGCCGCCGGATCGCTCAAGGCGATCCCGATCACCGGCTCGCCGTCGGCGCCGTCCACTCCCTTTCTCGCCTACGCCTGGGCGGGAGGCAGCGCGACGCTCAACGGCGTGCCGCTGCCCCGGCACGAAGGCTTGATCGAAGACGCGCCCCCCGGCAGCTACACGCTCGCCGTGGACGGCGTGACGGTCGACACCGCCGCCGTCCAGGGCTCCCGCTGCACCGCGGACCCGGTCCTCTGCGTGGCGAACGAGCGGTTCCACGTCCAGGTGCACTGGCAGCTGGCGACGGGAGAGAGCGGCGACGGCCACCCGGTCGGGCTCTCGGGCGACACCGGCTATTTCTGGTTCTTCAACCCGGGGAACGTCGAGCTGGTGGTCAAAGTGCTCGACGGCCGGGCGCTCAACCACCATTTCTGGGTGTTCTACGGCGCCCTGTCGAACGTGAAATACACGCTGACCGTGACCGACACGGTGACCGGCGCGGTCAAGACGTATAGCAACCCCCAGAACCGCCTGGCGAGCGTCGCCGACACCGCGGCCTTCCTGGGCACGGGGGATTCTCCCGCCGCGCCGCCGGTGGTCGCCCCACCGCTGCCGCCGGGCGGCGGCTGCGCCTTCGGGTCGGGAGAGCTCTGCCTGGGCAACCGATTCCGGGTCGGCGTCACCTGGCGGACGAGCACCGGCACGGGCAGCGGAACCGCCCGGCCGCTGACCGGCGACACCGGCTATTTCTGGTTCTTCAGCCCGGCGAACGTCGAGCTGGTGGTGAAGATCCTCGACGGCACCTCGCTCAACGATCACTTCTGGGTCTTCTACGGCGCTCTGTCGAACGTCGAGTACACCCTGACGATCACCGACACCCAGACCGGCCGGACGAAAACCTACGTCAACCGCCAGGGCACGATGGCGAGCGTCGCGGACACCTCGGCTTTGCCGGGACCCTGAACCGCCGAGAGACGATCGCGGGCGCGGGGCCGCCTATTCGATGGCCGGAAGAGTGTCGTCGACGAGCAGGAGCCGACCGTGGCCGGGGTCGCAGACCCAGGCCTGGTGGTGGTCATCCGCGACCACGCAATGGGCCGCATGGGCGGTTTTGACGGTCGAGAGTAGAGTCAGCTTGCCGGCTTTCGAGACGCCGAGGATCGCCATCGTCTCGCTTTTGCCTCCGGGCAGGTAGAGGTGGCCGAGACGAGGGTTGTAGTCGATGATGTCGACTCCCGAGCCGGCGCTCAAGGTGTCGCGCACGGCGCCATCGTGGAGCAAGTCGAGGACGACCGCCTTGCCCTCGGCGCAGCCGGCGAAGAGGAGGCCGCGCCGGGCGTCAAGGGCGATGCCGCGCGAATCGGTGCAGCGGTTCGGCCAGCGGGCGGCGATGGCGCGGGTCTTCAAGTCGATCGCCAACGTCTTGTCCTTCCAGAGGTTGGTGTAGGCGCGGCCGCGCTGGGTGTCGACGACGAGCGACTCCGGCCCGCCGGCGACGGCCACGAACTCCTTGTGCGCGGGCACCGGCGGCCCGGAGGTGGGGAGGGTGAAGATCTCGATCCGGTCCTTGTCGGGCTGGGTCACCCAGATCTCGCCGGTCGACGCGACCCAGCGCACGTAGTCGGGGCTGCCGGCGAGGTCGGCTTTGGCGACGACGCCCCGGGTGGCAGGGTCGAGCACGACGAGCTTGAGTGCCGTGCGGTCGGTGGCGAAGATCAGCCCACGGCCGAAATCGGCCGAGGTCGTTCCTTCACCGTGACCCTGGACGAAGCTTCCCTGGGAGCTGAAACCGGCGAGGGGTGCAATCTGCCGGGTGACGGGATCGATGAGGTCGAGATTGCCGGTGCGCCCGGCGGGAATGAGGAGCTTGCCGAGGGTGGGCGCGAAGGACAAATCGTCGAAGCCGATGCCGCCTTCGCCGCCTGGCAAAGGGATGGGAGCCGCCTTGGACGGCTCGCCGGCCCGACCGGAGGCGGTGGGAAGGGCGAGGAGGGCGACGAGGATGCCGGCGAGCCGGACGGCGGGCGAGGGGTTGAGGCGTCGGAGCATGTCTTGGGACCTCCCTGTCCAATGGCGAGATTAGCAGTTGACAGGTGAGCATGGCAACTGCTAGAAGAGCGTGAGGACAGCGCCTCCTTGCCGGCATCCGGAGGGCGGGAAGGGACCGCGATGAAGTGGGTGACCCGTACGCACGTGCACGTCAACCGGACGGCGACCGCCTGGCTGATCCGGCGTTTTCTCGATCCCGGGGCGGAGATCCGTTTCGTCGCACCAGAGGAGGTCGCGGTCGTCCAGAGCCGCGACGACGCTCTCGGCTTCGACGCCCCTGGCGCCCGCTATCCCCACTGCGACGAGCAGGGCCGCTGCTCCTTCGAGCAGCTGATCGACGAGCGACTCAAAGGCGATGCGGCGCTCCAGGAGCTGGCCCGGATCGTTCACGGCGCCGACTTCCCCGCCGAGATCAAGACGACGCCTGAGTCCGCGGGGCTATGGGCGATCAGCCAGGGATTTACCGACGTCGCCTCGGACGACGACGAGATCGTCGAGCGCGCCGCCTTTCTCTACGACTCGCTCTATGCTCACCTGCGCCGGCACGTCGAGGAAGAGGGCGGGCACTAGAAGCATGGCGAGGTGGTGCGTGCTGATCCACCAGCTGCCGCCGAAGCCGCTCTATCTGCGGGCGCGGGTCCGGCAGCGCCTGGCGCGGGTGGGAGCGGTGGCGCTCAAGAACTCGGTCTACATTCTGCCGCTCAGGGAGAGCAGCGTTCGGGAGCTCGAGAACATCGCCGAAGAGGCGCGGGCAGGAGGCGGCGAGGCATTCCTCTGCGCCGCCGAGTTCATCGGCCGGCCGACGGACGAGGAGATCGAGGAGCGCTTCCGGCGCGAGCGCGCCGCCGAGTACGAGGAGATCTCGGCCCAGGCTCGGGAGCTGCTGCGCCAGGCGCACCACGGCAGCGCCGGTCGGCCTGCCGAGGGAGATCTCGTGGCGCGCGCGGTCCGCCTCGAAAAGCACCTCGGCGAAGTGATCGCGCTCGACGTCTTCGCCGCCCCCGAGCGGACCGCCGCCGAGGGTTTGCTGCGGCAGCTCACCACCCGGCTGCAGGGGGGAGCGGCGCCAGCCGCCGGCGCGGTGGACCGCCAGCGCATCGCCGAGCTCGCGGGCCGGACCTGGGTGACCCGCAGGGGAATCCACGTCGACCGTATCGCCTCGGCCTGGCTGATCCGCCGCTTCGTCGACCCCGCGGCGCGCTTTCGCTTCGCCGACTCGCAGAGCCCCGAGGCGGCTCCCGGCGAGCTGCGTTTCGACACCCTGGGCGGCGAGCTCACCCACGAGGGCGACCGCTGCACCTTCGAGACCCTGGTCGTGCGGCTCGGCCTGGGCGATCCGGCGGTCTCCGAGATCGCCGAGATCGTCCACGACATCGATCTGAAGGACGGCAAGTTCGGCCGCGCCGAAGCGCCCGGCATCCTGCAACTCGTCAACGGCCTGGCGCTGGCCCACGCCGCCGACTGGGACCGCCTCGACCGTGGCTTCGCCCTGTTCGACGACCTCTACGAGTCCTTCCGCGCCCGCCCGCCGCAAGCCGTACGAGGCGCCAAGGCACGAAGCGCAAGCCCCGCAAAGGAGAAGTGAATGAGACTGCAGACGATCGCACTGGCGTTCGCCATGGCTCTGGCCACCCCGCTGTCCTCTTCCGCCCAGCCGGCCGATCCCCTGTGGGCCAAGGTCGACGCCGCCCTGGGCGCCACCGGCAAGGACCTGCCCGGCGGCGTCCACCGCTTCGGCTGGCCGCGCCGGGACCTCCACGTGCAGGTCGGCGAGGTGGCCGTGGAGCCGGCCCTCGCCCTGGGCTCGTGGGGGGCCTTCGTCAAAGCAGGGGAAACCGGCATGGCGATGGCGATGGGCGACCTGGTGCTCCTCGAAGCGGAGCTCACCCCGGTCGTCACCGAGCTCCAGGCCGGCGGCATCGAGATCGCGGCCATCCACAACCACCTGATCGGCGAGTCGCCCCACGTCGTCTACGTCCACTTTTCCGGCCATGGCGAGGCCGCGGCGCTCGCCGCCGGCCTGAAGAAGGCCCTGGCGCGCACCGCGACCCCGCTGACGCCGGCCCCTCCGGCGGCCGCGTCGCCGGGAGCGGCCGAAGAGCCGGCCTTCGCCACCGTGCAGCAGGTGCTCGGGCGCAAGGGGACGCTCGCCGGCACCGTGCTCCAGCTCGGCGTGCCGCGCGCCGAGCGGATCGAGGAGCACGGTCTGGAAATCCCGGCCTCGATGGGGATGGGCACCGCGCTCAACTTCCAGCGTGTCGGCGGGGCGCAGGTGGCGACGACCGGCGATTTCGTGTTGCTCGCGAGCGAGGTCAACCCGGTGATCCGCGAGCTGCGCGCCCAGGGGATCGAGGTGACCGCCCTGCACTCCCACATGCTCGCCGAGACGCCGCGTCTCTTCTTCCTGCACTTCTGGGGCGTGGGCAGCCCGGAGAAGATCGCCGGTGCCTTGAAGGCGGCGCTGGCGAAGGTCAACGTCAAGCCCTGAGAGGATGAGAGCTACGGATAGATCCACGTGTACTAAGACCAGCTGGTCAACACCCGCCGCATGTAGCTCCGGGTCTCGATGAGTCCGATCCGCTCGCGAATGCAGACAAGAGATCAGACTATTATGGCATCAATGCCGCTCTTGCGAAACCTGGACCTTTCCGACGTGTTTTCCCCGCCTGATGGAACTCGCTGCGGAACGTTGCTCGTGCTTGGTGCTGGCGCGAGCGTGCCGAGTGCACCTGTCGCCCTGAAGCTGAAGGCCGGTATTCTTGATGGCTGTTCGAAATTCTTGGGCGGCGAGTCTGTCTCCTGTCCCACGGATGACCGGCTTACGCTGGAGGTTCTGTGCTCGCTCCTACGATTCAGGCTGGGCCCACAGCTCGATCTCGTAGGTTTGCTGAGTTCTCTCCTAAAGAACGATGTCATCCCGGAATCAGCATGCATCCAAGCCGAACTCATGAAGCGGCGCCTGGCCACGTATGTTTTCACCGCGAATTTCGATGACTTCCTGTATCGCGCCTGCAAGGAGGCGGACACGCCCTTTCGTCTCGTCACCCGAATGCAACTGGAGGCCGGGCTCCTCCCAGAATCGGGCGATGGACTCCTCCCAGAACCAGGCGATATCTTCGCTTTCCACGGCACTCTCTACAAGCCTACAGTCAACAACAACATGCTCGCTTACTCGCTTCCCACGTCGGTCGACGCGCGAGGGCTTGCCACCCCATTCTCGACGAGAATCGAAGCTTACATCAAAGCTGTGCTCGCTAAGGTCGAGACGCTCGTATTCTGGGGCTACTCGGGAAGTGACCACTATGACCTGAGCCCGATCTTCGATAAATTGCTGCCTACTGCAAATACCGTCCACGGCGTCTATTGGTTGTCCTTCAACGGCGCGATGGAAGACTTCAGTAACCCGGTCGCACAGCGTGAATCCGAACCCTCCAAACGCGCCGTCTTCGTGGATTGCGAAAGAGATGTCGTCCGCCCGATCGATGATTACCGATCCAAGTGCTATCCAGAGAGAGAGAACGAACCACGGCCCGCAACACCTTCCGAGTCACCGGATTCGGTTAACCTCACGCTGGGCTTCCTGAAAGCTAACCTGGAGTCTTCGGATGCGATCCGGGAAGCTATAAGGGAGTTCTTGGTCGACGTTTGTCAGGCGCGGATATGGCTCGTATGGCTTATCGTCGAACACTTCCACCTCGACAGCCTCGGCCTCACGTCCGCTGCACTACGCAACTTCGGTGCATACGGTTCCGGTCTCTTTTTCGGGCTCGATGTCGGGAGCCTGAGTAAGGCGATTGAAGCTTACTGGATGTTGAACAATATGGGCGCAGAAGGGAGAAAGGAGAAATTTGCAAAGCTCTCCTTCGGTCAGCCTTCGTCTGATACACCCGTCTATGACATCACATTGTTCACGGAAGTAAACGGCGGTTTGACGAGCGTTCTTGAGCAAGCGGCTAACCCAACCTTCGACGCCGGTTGCGAGCTGCGAAAGATCGACGCAGCGCTGTTGGATATGTGCTCTGCGATCGCCGAGGATTATCGCGGCTTAATCCTGCTCCGGGAATACGAGGACGGCCTCGACTGGGACAGTTCACTATCGCCAAGGCTGAAAAAAGCGCGCCAGCGGGCCAAGTGGCACTTTGACCGATCGATGGGATTCTCGCGCGAAGCCGGGAGTCGCCTGTCCGGCGGACAGGAGGACGGCGTGTCTGGCCTGCTTGACCTTGTATCACCCGATGTATGGTCCGACATCGCGCTCTTCAACAAAGCCAGAGCTACAGTTTCTGATGCCAAGGCGATTCATGACATGGAGGAGGTCGTCGCCCGTCAGGATCAACTGATCAATCGCGTCGGCAGCTATCTCCGGGCTGCTAACTTGTTGCAGGTCTGCCAACGCGCATCAGTGCTCGTCAAACGCATTTACGGCGTGAAGGGGAACGCCGACGCTCCCCCTAGTTGTAGACATTTACAATCGCGGCTTCAAAAATTGGCGGAGGAGGCACTGGAGATCGCTCAAAAGCGGTCAACGGAGTATGAAGACCTTACCGGACGTTTCGAAGGTAGATTGCTCGCCGTATGCGACGCGATGGTCGTCGATGCACTTGCTCGTGGAGAAAAGGACCGAGCAGAGGAGATCCTCTCCGGCTTTCGGAGTAAAGAGGCGAATCGCTCGGAGGACGCGGGAAAGGTGACGGGATGGATCGCCAACATGGAAAAGCGGATTCAAGCCTACATGGCGGATGTTTCGGAGTGCTGACGGCGCTGCAGCGGTTCACCGAGGGGGGGCAGCAGCGAACCTACGGATAGATCCGCGTGTACTGCGACCAGCTGGTCAACACCCGCCGCACGTAGCTCCGGGTTTCGATGAACCCGATCTTGGTGAAGAACTCCTCCGGCTCCTGGCTGTAGCAGTAGGTGCGCCAGAGCTTGACCTGGTGCCGATAGGTGCCAGGGGAAGGTGGGGCCAGTCTCAGCCGCTCGGCGTGACGACGATAGGTGCTAGATGCGAAGGTGAGCTCGCTAAACGGCTGGCGCCAAGCCAGAGCCCAGGAGGACGACGGCTGCGCCATGGTAGGATTCCGGATGTGGAGGACCGCCGCGCTGCCCTCAGTGGGGATCCTCTCGGCCTATCGACGCGATGAAGTTCAGCGAACTGGTCCGACTTCTGGAAGCCGACGGATTCAAGCTCGTGAAACACAAGGGTTCCGTCCGCTACTACGGCAAGCTGGGGAGCGAGCGCCTGATCCGGGTGGACTTCCACGGCTCGCACGAGGTCCCGCGGGGTACCTGCCAGGCCATCCTCAAGGCGGCAGGCATCCGCACGAAGTGAAAGGAGTCGTGATGCTCGATCTCGGCTACTCCCTGGTCATCGAAGCCACCGAGGACCCCAATTTCTTCGGATTCTATTCTCCGGACCT
>Ga0137403_10000133_pt2 | contig 42867 bp, 32 predicted proteins | sample CZOMad2_1_16fung_FD_122057 | JGI IMG/M metagenome (GOLD analysis project Ga0137403, IMG submission 122057) | Vadose zone soil fungal communities from Angelo Coast Range Reserve, California, USA - CZOMad2_1_16fungal (Hybrid Assembly) | ecosystem: Environmental > Terrestrial > Soil > Vadose zone...
GGCGGAGCACCCCGACGCCGCCCTCCGCTTCCTCGTCCACGACCGCCCGGTCCGCTTCGTCGACCTGGTGCAGGGACCGGTAGAGGAGCGGGTCGACCGCGCGGTGGGCGATTTCGTCCTCAAGCGCCGGGACGGCCTCTACGCCTACCAGCTGGCGGTGGTGGTCGACGATCTCGCCATGGAGATCGACGAGGTGGTGCGCGGCGCCGACCTCCTCGCCTCGACGGCGCGGCAGATCCAGCTGATCGAGGCCCTGGGCGGAGAGGTCCCCGCCTATGCCCATCTGCCGCTGGCGGTGGGGGAGGGTGGCGAGAAGCTCTCGAAGCAGGCCGTCGGCCTCACCCTGCGATCGCTGCGCGAAGCGGGGGTTCACCCCGAGGCCCTGACCGGCCATCTCGCCTTCTCCTTAGGCCTCCTCGACCGCTCGCAGCCCTGCCGGCCGGAGGAGTTGGTCGCCGGCTTCGCCTGGGAACGGGTGGGGCGGGAGGAGTGGGGGGTGCCGGGGGATCCGGGATTCGTCTGAAGCGGGGAAACTAGGACTTGTAAGGACAAACGGGGACTTTCCATGCCAAACAGGGACCTGGAGCGACCGCGGCCGCTTTTTTCGCCTTCGCGGAGCGCCGGCAGGGCGGCGGGCGGTTTCATCCGGCCGAGACCGGGCCGTTTTCCTCCGCGTCGAGCGCACGGAGCCGGGCCGCGGCCCGCGCCAGGACCTCGCGCAGCGGCTTGAGCTCTCGGGACATGAACGCGGGGAGTGTATGCCTGGCGGTCCGCCGGATGCAAAGGGCGGCGCGCCGCTACCTCCGATGCCAATCAAGGCGTTCGGCCTGCCCCGAAGGGGCTTGGGTCGGTAGCCTGGGGTGAAAACCAGGTGACAACCCCAGGAAAGTTGCAGATTAAGAATGTCCAGCCCCGAAGGGCCGAAGGTCATCCCGGAACCTACCGCCGCCTCTACGGGGCTTTTGCTTTCTTGTGGTTACCCCCACCCCTCGGGGCTCTAGCTACCAACCTAAACCTCTTCGGGGCAAACCCTTCGCCCCGGGATCTCTTTTCCGCGGACAGTTCGCTCTCGCGAGCGACCTTGACGTGACCCTGTGGGAAGGGATCCACGCCCGCCCTTGACCTTGGCCGAACCCCGGCCATAGGATGAATCAAAGATTCAGCTCATGCTAGAAATAGTCAAGAAGGGCAGGATGGGGGCCTGCTCTCAGTACTTGGCTTCCGGGGGATCGCCACAGATCTCGGCGTGTCGGTGCTGCTGTTGCCGGAACATATAGGGACCGGAACCATAAGGTGGATGGCCATGCCAGAAACGACGCGTATCCGCATCCTCGAGCCCGACAACAACCGGCGCGGTGATCTCTTCGGACGGCTCATGGCCGACCTCTTTGTCGCCCTTGGTTACGAGCAGGCGCGTCTCAACATCCACAAGTCCGGTCGCGAGTTGGATCTGTGGGCGGATCATCGCCTGGAGCCACGCCGCGCGATTGCCGAGTGCAAGGCGACGGCGGAGCCGATTGGTGGCGACGAGGTGAACAAGTTCGTCGGTGCGCTGGACGCCGAGAAGAAGGGCAAGGACAAGAAGCCGGTAACCGGCTACTTCATCTCGCTTTCCGGCTTCAAGGAAACCGCCGTCGAGCAGGAGAAGCAGGGCCGCCGCACGAAGATCATCCTGCTCACCGGGCCTAAGGTCGTCGACGAGCTGGTCGACGGCCGGGCGCTCATCGCGAAGACCCAGGCGACCGAGCTCGCCGGCCGGTGTCGGCCAGACCTCCCTCACCTGACACTGGACCCCGAGACCGAGCTTCTGGCCCACGAACGGGGTTGGATTTGGGCTATCTATTACACCCAGGGCAAGGCACGCATCTACTTTGCTCTGGTCCACTCGGACGGTACGCCTCTCGCCCGTGCGGTCGCCGAGGAGGTGATCGCCTCCGACCACGCCTGCCGAGGCAAGCTTCAGGATCTCACCTGCCTCAATCCCGGCCCACCGCCGTGGACCGATCGAGATCCTCGCCTCGCTGCCGCTCTCGCCGCGTACGCGCAGTATCTTGCGAACGAGTGCGGCTACATTCAGCTCGACGGCCTCCCAGCCGATTCCGACGTCGGTTCGCGTCGCCTTCGCCTGGAGAATCTTTTCGTGCCTCTTCACCTCGACGTGACTCTGGAAATGGGGACGTTGGAACGCCAGGCTGTAGGAAAAGTTCTGAAGAAGTACTCGCGTCTCGCGCTTCTCGCCTCGCCCGGCGGTGGCAAATCGACCCTGGTCAAGCGCCTCGCTATTGCCTATGCTGATCCTGCGCGAAAGGAGCAGATCTCCGACGACCTGCCGAAGCGCGGTTGGTTGCCTCTCTTTTTCCGCTGCCGCGAGTTGCGCGATCTGGCTCGTGGCTCCTTCGCAGAGTTGCTTGAAGCTCTCTCTCAACATGAGCCTGTGCGCCAGTACGCCGAAGTGTTCCGCGCTCAGGTAGATCGCGCGTTCCTCGAAGGGAGCGTGCTGCTCCTGGTGGATGGGCTCGATGAGATCTCCGACCCCGGCGATCGCGCGGCCTTCGTCTGTACTCTTCGAGCGGCACTTCAAGCCTATCCGAACACGGCATTCGTCGTCACCTCGCGCGAGGCTGGGTTCCGCCACGTAGCGGCGCACCTTGCGTCAGTCTGTACCTGCGCCGTGCTCTCGCCGTTCGAGAAGCAATACGCGAGTTGGCACGCGCAGGAACTTTTTTATTTGGCATACAGCAGGAGATCGCTGGCCTTTTTAGGGGCCGCTATGGGGCAGACTTTCGTGAAGAGGCCGGGAGAGCTATCTTTGCAGAAGGCGCCGATCTTAAGAATACTGTGGACGCGTTGGCGTTGGCGGTTTGGTGGCAAACAGTGGAGACCAAGGAAAGCGACGGTCTTAGCGCAGCAGGTGAGAAGTTCCTTTCTATGCTTGCCGCACCTAGCACTCTCTCTCGCTGCGAAGGGGCCAATGGTATCGAGCGCTTGGCTGCTACATGCTACAAGAGGCAATATAAGGCATTGTCGGCTATCTTTTTGCGCGCGAACGCTCTGCTGAACAATATGTTAGGGGGTCCGCCCGTGGAATGCATTTCGGCTTGCTGCGCCCTGAGTTCTATCGGTATGTTGCGAATAATTCCGGTAAACACAATTTGTCTACCGTTGCTTTTCCGGAAATGGAGAGAGAGCGCCAACGGAGCCATACGTGGCCAGGCAGCGCTGGCACTAGCACATCAACCCCTCGCTACGCGTAAAGATATCTTGTGGGTGTCGCGCGGGGAAGTGAACAATCTTCTCCATTCTTATGGGTACTTAAATGATGCGGAGAAAATCGCCGCACTCGTCTTTGCGTGGTACCTTCAGGCCCTGGATGATGTAGAACTCCGCAGGCGCGCACACGAGTTGCTCAAGAGTGGCCGTGGTCCCTCCGACACTGCGCTTGAAGAACTCGTTAAGAAACTTGAGGTAGATACCGTGTCTCTTGGCGAGTAAGTTGTTAAGGGCTGGGGAACGGTGGCTTCAGGTGGTGGGGTTGGCGTGAGCGCCAAGACAGGGAGCCTCTGCAGACGATCTAAATAGGGTGTGCCACATCCAGCAGGCGATCGCGCCGCGCGCCCCGGCGATCCTCCTCGTCCTCGCCGCCGCCACCAAAGACCCGACGGCCACGCCCCGTACCGCCTTCGACGCCTGCCCGCGCCGATCGTGACCTACCTCCCGTCCGTCAACCCGCGGGCCCCGCCCTTCGCGCGTTGCCCCGGCCGGTCCGCACGCCCCGTACCTACAGTCGGAGCGCAGCCGTTTCTACGAAAAGGCCCTGGCCCAGCTCGCCGCCGGCGGCCGGCTCTTCCCCTGCCGCCGGTCGCGCCGCGACCTGGAGCGCCTGGCCTCGGCCCCCCACGGCGCGGAAGGACTCCCCCCCTACCCGGCCGACTTTCGGCCCCGCCACCTGGAGCCCGACTGGTACGAGCAGCTGGCCTGGGCGGAGCACCCCGACGCCGCCCTCCGCTTCCTCGTCCACGACCGCCCGGTCCGCTTCGTCGACCTGGTGCAGGGACCGGTAGAGGAGCGGGTCGACCGCGCGGTGGGCGATTTCGTCCTCAAGCGCCGGGACGGCCTCTACGCCTACCAGCTGGCGGTGGTGGTCGACGATCTCGCCATGGAGATCGGCGAAGTGGTGCGCGGCGCCGACCTCCTCGCCTCGACGGCACGGCAGATCCAGCTGATCGAGGCCCTGGGCGGAGAGGTCCCCACCTACGCCCACCTGCCGCTGGCGGTGGGGGAGGGAGGCGAGAAGCTCTCGAAGCAGGCCGCCGGCCTCACCCTGCGATCGCTGCGCGAAGCGGGGGGTCCACCCCGAGGCCCTGACCGGCCATCTCGCCTTCTCCTTAGGCCTCCTCGACCGCCCGGAGCCCTGCCGGCCGGCGGAGTTGGTTGCCGGCTTCGCCTGGGAGCGGGTACGGCGGGAGGATTGGAGGGTGCCGGGGGATCTCCCGGCGCGGCTCAGGCCGACTTGAGCTGGCGCGGCAGCGTGAGCAGCACCGCGAAGTCCCGCACCTCGATCCCGACCTCGCGTCCCGTCGCCTCGCGCACCAGGCGCACGATGCGCCGGATGCCGGTGCCGGCGCGGGTGACCAGCCCGGCGTCCGAGAGACGGGCGTAGATCCAGGGATTGCGGACGACGTGCGCGCCGGAGCGCATCGCCTCGGCGTCGACCCCATTGGGCGGGCGGCCCGGGGTGTGGAGCTCGATCCGATCGTCGAAGACGAAGAGGCGAATCGGGCCGCGGATGGTGTAATCGCGATGGGCCACGGCGTTGACGACGGCTTCGCGTAGCGCCTCCTTGGGCAGCTCCGGCCGCGGCTCGGGAGCGAAACCGTGGATGACGTGCGGCACCGGCAGGTGAAGATCGAGGAAGCGCTCCGCCTGGTCGATCACCTCGGGTCGAAGGAGCTGTCCGTCCCGGCGAATCGGGCCGCGTTGATCTGCGCGTACGGGAGATGCTGCTGCGGTTTGCGGCCGAAGAGGAGGAGGCCGGCCAGGGTCGGGTGGCCGTTCGTGATCAGGTACCAGTTGGCCAGCAGCCGCTCCGGGTCGTCGCCCCGCAGATACGCCTGCCCGGTCTCCGCGAGGTAGCTCTCGAAAGCGGCGAGGTCGAGGTCCTGGAGGGAGAGGCGGGGGAAGGGCGTCTCGTCATAGTAGAGGCTCTCGGTCGCCTGGAAGAGCCGGAGCAGCTCTTCCCGGGAGGCCTGCCGGCGGCCGGAGCTGGTGCGCACGTAGTAGACGCCGCGGTTGGTCCGGTACGGGCGCATGTCGCCTTTGGGCACTCGGACCACGACGACCATCCGGCCGTCCACGGATCGCAGAGTTTCCTGAAGGACCGTGATCGGTGGCTCACAGTTGTTCGCCGCGACGTTGTCCACGTCCCGGGCCACGCGATCGGAATCTCCGACCCCCTCGATCTCTCCCCGGTCGTTCACGCCGAGGTACAATTCGCCGCCGTCTGTGTTGGCAAACGCGACGAGGCCCGCCGCCAGGTCGTCGGGATGCACCGGCCACATCTTGAGCTCGTGTGGAGATTCTCCTGCGAGGAGATCGGCGTATTCCATCGCGGAGACGGTAACAGCCGGCGGAGCCGGGGACAATAGCACCGGCGCCCCTGCCCCTACATGCCCTCCACCGTCGGCAGCGGGAGCGTCCCGGATCTCCGGGAGCTTCCGAAATCTCTCCGGACACTGCCAAAACCCCTCCGGGCGTTTCCGGACACTCTCTGCGAGCTTCCGAAATCTCTCCGGACCCTTCCAGGAGCCCTCGGGACCTTTCCGGAGCCTCTCCGGGCACTTCCGAAAATCCTCCAGCTCCTTCCAGACCCTCTCCGGGCGCTTCCCAAAACCCTCCGGACACTTCCAAAATCTCTCCGGGAGCTTCCAAAGACTCTCCGGACGTTTCCGGACGCGTGGGAAGTCTTCCCGGAGGCATGGAAAGTAACTTTCCATGGATGGAAAGTCGACCCGCACGCATCAGAAGTCGACCCGGAGAGGTTGTAAGTCGATCCGGAGGCGTCAGAAGTCGACCCGGAGAGATGGAAAGTCGACCTGGAGGCGTCAGAAGTCGACCTGGAGAGGTTGTAAGTCGAGCCGGAGACATCAGAAGTCGACCCGGAGAGTTTTTCCACCGACTTCCAGGGGTTTTGGCGACCCGTACCGGGTTTTTCGAGCCGGTCGGACGCGAATCCGTCCTCTCCAGAGGTCATCTCGGCGACCTTCTTGGGCCTGGCCTGATGCGGACGCTACGCTTCGACATCCTATAGAATCGACTGAAATTCATCCAGGCAAGCGGCTGCCCCTCCCCGGGGAGCCGGGGGCCGGTCCTTTAGGGAGAGACCTCGATGCCCGAGAAGAACCCCATCGTCCGCTGTGCCATCCACCCCGCCGTCGGCGTCGCCCGGGTCGGCAACGCCCCGGCGGACGAGTACTACCTGGCGCCGGAGATCCCCGGCCGGGCCGCCGATCCCGGGCCGCAGGGCTTCAAGAACGCCAAGGGCGAGGTGAGGAAGGAGGCCTGCCGCTTCCGCGTCTACGGCTACGACGCCCGGGGCAAGGTGGTCCGGGAGATCACGGCCGCCGACGCCGACGTCGCGGAGATCACCTGGGAGGTCCACCTCGCGAACCGCAAGGCGGCCTGGTACAAGTTCGCCAACGCCATGGACCTGAAGCAGTACGCCCTGCCCACCACCTTCCGGAACGGCACGGTGGCAGGTGGCCTGCGCCAGGCCCTGGTGATCGACCCGGGCGCCATCGAGATCTCCGGCCGCCGCACCAAGGGGCCGCACTACCGCTTCGACCAGGGCTTCATCCGCTTCGGCGAAGGCGGCCCGATCCAGGTGCCTTTGGGCGAGCTGCGGACCGACGAGAAGGGGCGGCTGCTCGTCCTCGGCGGCACCGGCCACTCGGCCTCCGCCACCAACCAGCCGGCGGTGACCTTCGCCAACAACGAGGGCTGGTACGACGACGTGTCCGACGGCCCGGTGCGGGCGACGGTGAAGCTCAAAGGGGCGGGAGGCGCGAAGATGGTCGCCGAGCCGGCCATGGTGGCGGTGACGCCGCCCAACTTCGGCCCCGGCCTCCACGGCGTCGTCACCCTCTGGGACGTCATCTACGACCTCTACCGGCGCCAGGGCTGGCTCGAAGCGCCGCCCGAGGTCCGCTTCTGGTCGGACGTCTATCCCATCTTCGAGCGCATGGTGCAATCCCAGTGGGTCAACCTCGGCGCCTACCTCCTCTTCGGCCCCGGCTCTCCGGGCGACCTGCTGGCCCCCGATATCCTGAAGAAGCTGGCGGACCCGAGCCCCGCCGCCCGGCCGGAGCGCGAGCGGGTGTTCCGCATGTTCCGCCAGCCGCCGCCGCCCTGGGACGCGCCGGGGAAGCGCGCCCACCTGCCGCCGCCCCAGCCCTCCCTCCTGCCGCCCTTCTATGGCGACGGCATCGGCGAGTACAACGACATCGCAATCGACGAGCTGGCCCTGACCCAGACCCAGTACGAGCGGCTGGAGCGCTGGGCGCAGGGCGACTTCCAGAGCGGCCGGCCACCGCGGCCCAAGGCGCTGGACGAGCTCTCTCCCGAAGAGCAGGTGCGCGCCCTCGACCGGGCGCCTCTGGAGGACTGCCTGGGCGGTCCCTTCCATCCCGGCATCGAGCTGACCTGGCCGATGCGGGTTCCCAGGATGTGGCGGCCGCCGGCCGAAGCCTCGGGCCTTCTCTTCCGGCTGAACATCCTGCCGCCGGAAGAGTCGCCGCGCGACGACTTCGGTCCCGTGCTCACCCCCGACCACTGCCTGGGGCCGGACGGGCCGCTCACCGCCAGCGGCCCGGGCACCCTCACCCGCTGGCTCGGCATCCCCTGGCAGACCGACGAGGCGAGCTGCCTCGCCGGGTACGACTTCTCGACCTATCTCCCGCTCCCCTCCTTCTGGGCGGCGCGGGTGCCCAACGACGTGCTCTCCCAGCAGGCCTTCGAGCAGGCGACGGAGCGCGGCCTGCCCTACGTGCAGCGGTTGAAGAACCTGGCGCACCGCCAGTTCTGGCTGCGCGACCTCCAGGGCTCGGGCTACCAGGCGCGCATCAACAACATGGTCAAGGAATGGAGCCTCCTGGGGATCGTCGCCGAGCACCCGGCGCCCAAGGCGGGGAAGCCCGAGGCGGGGTTTCCCGGCCGCTACTGGGTCGAAACCGACCGCGACCGCTCGTTCAGCGACGCGGATCCAACCTGGAAGCAGCTCCTGATGGTCGAGGGGGCGGAGCCCAGGACCGAGCTGCTCAAGGTGGCGGCGACGCCGCTCCTCACGCTCGCCGCGGAACGCGAGGAGCGGCCCTCCGAGGTCGTCCACCCGCGGCGGCGGCGGCTGCGCCAGGACGAGCGCTAGGTCCGGATGGAGCCGAAGGTCGCGACCGTGGCGATCGCCGGCGGTGGCCCGGCCGGCGCGGTGGCCGCCCTCGTCCTCGCCCGGCGCGGCGTGCGGGCGGTGGTGCTGGAGGCCCGCGCCGGGCCGACGCTCCAGGTGGGGGAGACCCTGCCACCGAGCGTCGCACCGCTCCTCCGCCACCTGGGCCTCGAAGCCTTTCTGGAAGAGGATGGCCACCTGCGCTCCCAGGGGAACCGCTCCCACTGGGGATCGGAGCAGGCCGCGGAGAGCCCCTTCCTCGCCAACCCCTACGGCGCCGGCTGGCACGTCGACCGGCGCCGTTTCGCGGCGCGCCTGGCGGAAGTGGCCCAGGAGGCCGGCGCGGAGTGGCGCTGGGGCTGCCGGGTCGAGAGCTGCGTCGCCAACGGGCCGGGATGGCGGCTCGAGGTGGTCAGCGCGAACGGGCCGCCTGAGACCCTGCCCGAGACGCTGAACGTCGATTTCGTCGCCGACGCGACCGGCCGAGCCGCCAGCCTCGCCCGCCGGCTCGGCGCTCACCGAGTACGGTACGATCGGCTGGTGGGCCTCTCGGCCCTCCTCGAGAGCCCCACCCCCGCGGCCGACACCTTCACCCTCGTCGAGGCCATGCCGGAGGGCTGGTGGTACTCCGCCCTCTTGGCCGACGGCCGACTCGCCGTGGCGTTTCTCTCGGACGGAGATCTCCTCGACCGCTCCCTCGTCGGCCCCACTCCCGACCCGGGCCTACGCCCCCTACCTCGATCTCCTGCGCGAGCACTACGCCCTGGAGCGCCGCTGGCCTGCAGCTCCCTTCTGGCGCCGCCGGCACGAGCCGGGGTTTGGGGTGGAGACGGTGTGAGACGGTGGCAGGCCTTGCGCGCCGTCACTTGCGAAAGAAGCGAGCCAGCCGAGAGCGCAGGCCCGCACGCGGCTCCTCCCTCTGGGCGAGAGCGGCTACAATGGCCCGGGACCGATCTCCGAGACAGAAAGGGTATTCCATTGGCTGCTACGAAAAACCGATTGTGGCCGCTCCTCGCCACCGCGCTCACCCTCGCCGGGCCGTTCACTCCTGCCGCCAATGCCGCCAATCCCGAGCGCTTCTCCGGCGAGACCACCAACGTCGTCGCCATCGAGGTGCCGGTCGAGGTGGTCCGGGGCGGCGAGCCGGTGCGCGGGTTGACCGCTGCCGACTTCGAGGTCTCCGAGGGGCGCCGGAAGCTCAAGATCACCGGTTTCGACGTCATCGACCTGAAGAGCGCCCCGACTCCGCCGGGGGCTCCGGCCCCGGCGCCGCTCCCGGTCGCCGCGCGGCGGCACTTCCTCCTCCTCTTCGATCTCTCCTTCTCCGAGCCCAGCTCTGTCTTGAAGGCGCGGCACGCGGCGGCGGACCTGGTCGCCAGGTCGCTCCATCCCACGGACCTGGTGGCCGTCGCCACCTACAGCGTCAACCAGGGGCCGCGGCTGGTCCTCGGCTTCACCACCGACCGCCGGCAGATCGCCCTCGCCATCGATACCCTCGGGGTGGCCAACCCGCTCGAGCGGACGAGCGCGGCGGACCCCCTGCGCCTGGTCTATGAAGCGGAGGAGAGCCAGTTCACCGCCCACGAGCAGCTCAACCCGCAGGGCGGCCGGACGGAGATCAAGCTCCTCGAGCGGGGCGAGCTGCTGGACACCCTGAAGACCCTCTCCCAGTCGGCGCAGCAGCAGGACCGGCAGAACCAGATCGATCGCGTGATCTCGCTCTCCCGATCGCTCGCCGACCTCGCCCGGATGATGGCGACGGTGGGCGGCCGGAAGTACGTCCTCTATCTCTCGGAGGGGTTCGACAGCTCGCTTTTGACCGGCACTCTCAACCAGGAGGACGTGCAGCAGAACAACGCCATGCTGGAGACCGACCCGGTGCTCACCCTGACCGAGGGGAGGAACGGCGACACCCGGACGCTCAACCGCATGGAGAGGATGTTCGACCAGTTCCGCCGCGCCGACTGCGTGATCCAGGCGATCGACATCGGCGGCCTGCGCGGCTCGGGCGACCTGGGCTACACCCGGCCGAACGGCCAGGAGGCGCTCTTCACCATGGCCAAAGAGACCGGAGGCGAGCTGTTCGAGAACTGGAACGACCTCGGTGCCGCCATGGGCAAGATGCTCGACCGGACGAGCGTCACCTACGTCCTCACCCTGCAGCCGGACGACCTGAAGCTCGACGGCGCGTACCACAAGCTCAACGTCGGTCTGAAGAACGCCCCGCGCGGCACCCGGGTGGTGGCGAAGCCCGGGTTCTATGCCCCGCGCCCGTTCGCCCAGCGGAACCCGCTGGAGCGGGCGCTCGACGCGGCGGACGCCATCGTCGGCGGCGCTGAGGGGGGGACGATTTCCACCGCCGTCCTCGCCGCCCCCTTCCACCTGGCCGCCGGCCCCATGGCCTACGTGCCGGTGCTGATCGAGGTGGACGGCAAGGGCCTCCTCGCCAACCTGGAAGGGACCGTGGCCCCGGCCGAGATCTATGCCTACGCCCTGGACGCCTCGGGCGGCGTCCGCGACTTCTTCTCGCAGACGCTCAACCTGGACCTCGGGAAGATCGGGCCGCAGCTCCGGGCGGGCGGTCTCAAGTTCTTCGGCCACCTGGACCTGCCGCCGGGCGAGTACTCGGTGCGGGTGCTGGTCCGGAACGGCAGGACCGGGGCGTACGGCCTCAAGGTGACGCCGGTCGAGGTCCCCGCCTTCGCCCAAGGCCCCTTCCTTCTTCCTCCCTTCTTCCCCGAGCCGCCGGGCAAGTGGCTGATGACCCGCGAGGCGCCGCGCGGCAAGACGGCGGAGAACCCACCCTACCCCTTCCTCCTGCAGGAAGAGCCCTACATCCCCGCCTCCCGGCCGGTGCTCGGGGCCGGCCAGGACGCCAGGGTCGCCCTGGTCGTCTACAACCTGGGCGCGGGCGAGGTGAAAGCCGCGGCGCGAGTGCTGGGGGCCGACGGTAAGGAGGTGCAGGCCGCCGAGCTCGAGGTGACCGACCGGGAGCGCGGCGGCGCGGCCGCCCCGGACCGGCTGACCGCGAGCCTCCACGCGCTACGGCTCCAGCCGGGGGAGTACCAGCTCCAGGTGACCCTGACCGACGGCGGTGGGGGCCGGGAGACGAGCGCGATCCCGTTCGTGGTGGAAAAACCTGCTCGTCCCGCCGCTGCGCAGTAGGTCGGGGTCAGGTCGGGAAGATCGGGACAGGGGTATTGATCCCAATCCCTGCCGAGCGTATCCTTAGGCACTTTTTGCTGGAGGCCCTGCACGCATGGATCGCTCCCCGGTACCGGCCGCGGCCGACGTCGACCGCCATTTCCAGAAGCCTGTCTTCTCCCGGAGGCTCCGCCTCCTCGGTATCCTCCTCCTCCTGGCCGCTGGAACCCGCCTGGACACCCGGGTCTTCGCCGCGCCCGCGCCCACTGCGGTCCCGGCGCTCGCGGCGTCCGACCTCCAGGGGCTGTCGCCCCAGGTGCTTGCGGCCGCGCTCGACGCGGTCGCCTGCGCCCGCACCCAGGGCATCGGCGGGCGCGAGGACCTCCTGACCCTCATCGACTACTCCCTCCCCTCGACCGAGCCGCGGCTCTGGGTGCTCGACCTGGCGCATGGCAAGGTGCTCTTCCATGAGATCGTGGCCCATGGACAGGGGAGCGGCGAGAACCGCGCCACCCGCTTCTCGAATGCCGAAGGCAGTCTGCAGACCAGCCTCGGCCTGTTCAAGACCGGCGGCACCTACGAGGGGAAGAACGGCTACTCGTTGAAGCTCCTGGGCCTCGACCCGGGGATCAACGACCGCGCAGAGGAGCGCAAGATCGTCATGCACGGGGCCTGGTACGTCAGCCCCGAGCAGATCCGGCGCTACGGCCGGCTCGGCCGCAGCTGGGGCTGCCCGGCCCTCTCCCAGGCCAGTGCGCACCCGGTCATCGACACGATCAAAGGCGGCTCCTTCGTCTTCGCCTACGCCGCCGACCCGGCCTGGCGCCAGGCCTCGTCCTCCCGGCGCTGCACGCCGGGCACGCCGGGGATGCCGGCGACGCCGGTGATAGCCGCGGTGGCCACCGGCTCGCGTTGAGAGCGTCGACTCTTTCCCCTTCGCAGCCGTCGGATCTGGACCTCCCTCCCGGTGCCGACCGGGAGATGTTTTCTATTAGCGCGCAAGCTCTGTTATAATTTCGACTGAAATTCTTCATCACCGGGGTCGGCAAGGCCCCTGGCCGCCGGAGCCGCGGTCCTTCGGGGCGCGCTCGTGGAAGGAGCGCGATGAGTCGGGATGTCTTACAGAGTGGTCGTGAGCTCGTCGAGCTGGCGCTCCAGGGGGCCGGCTGGAGCCGGGAGGCGCCGTTCGAGATCGCTCCGGGCCGGGTGAATCTGACCGGCGGGGCGATGTACGACGCCGGGCAGCGCATCGTCGCCGACGCGCTGCTGCGCCAGGGGAGGATGCCGCTCGCCGTCCTCGCGCTCACCGGGCCGGAGGAGGCGGCGGCCGGCGGGGAACGGGCCTCGGCCCAGGCCCTGCGCCTCGGCCTGCGCTTCTCGCTGGCGAGCGATGGCCGCCGGCACGTTCTCACCGACAACCGGACCGGCGAGCACGAGCCGTCCGACGTCCTGCCGGGCCCCGAGGATCTCCTGCGCCGGCTCGGCCACGATCCCGGCGGCGCCGCCTGGCGCCGGTGGCGCCCGGTCTTCGACGCACCCTGGCAGACGGACTCCGGCCGGCCGGTCCGGCCTTACCAGGAGATGGCGATCGGTGAGGCGCTCTCCCGTTTCGCCCGGGGGGAGCGACGCGTCCTCCTCCTCCTGGCGAGCGGCACCGGCAAGACCTTCACCGCCCTCCAGCTGGTCGCCAAGCTCTTCGCCGGCGGCGTCCTGCCGCATGGCCGGGTGCTCTATCTCACCGACCGCGCCCGCTTGAAGGAGCAGGCCTGGCAGGCCTTCGCCGCCTTCGGCGCCGAGCGCACGGTCCTCGACCGGGAGACGATCGCCCGCGGCGAGCCCGTGGCCGGCAAGGTCGCGTTCGCCAACTATCAGGACCTGGAGGAGCTCCACCAGGGGCGGAAGCTCTACGCGCGCCTTCCCCCGGATACCTTCGACCTCGTCGTCGTCGACGAGTGCTACCGCTCGGGGTTCGGCGACTGGTTCGGCGTCCTCCAGCACTTCGGCGACGCCTTCCAGCTGGGCTTGACGGCCACGCCGCCGGAGCTCGACCGGCGGGGTCGCCGGCTCTCCCCGGAGGAGCTCTGCCGTGACACCTTCGTCTACTTCACCGGCAGCGAGGACGGGCTGCCCGCCTATCTCTATACCCTGAAGCAGGCGATCGAGGACGGGTATGCCGTCCCCTATCTGCTGGAGGAACGGATCCACGACCTCGACGACACGGGCTTCACGGGACCCGATGGCCGACGCTATGCCACCCGGAGCTTCGAGCGCGACCTCCGGCTCCCCGACCAGACCCGGCGGGTCGCCGAGGATCTCTGGCAGGTGCTGGGCCGCTACCAGCTGCGCGAGGAAAAGTCGATCATCTTCTGCGTCGACGACACCCATGCCGCCCTGATGGCCGCCGAGCTCCGCCGGCTGAGCGGCGATCCCGGCTATGCCGCCCTGGTGACCCGGACCGAGCGCGAGGCGCCCCGCGTGGAACGCGGTTTCGCGACGGTGGGGCCGGCCCGGCCGCGGGTCGCGGTTACCGTCGACCTCCTGGCGGCCGGCTTCGACGCTCCCGACGTCCGCAGCGTCGTCCTCGTCCGGCCGCTGCGCAGCTTCAGCCTCTACAAGCAGATGAAAGGACGCGCCACCCGCCTCTGCGCGGCGATCGACAAGCGCTATTGCACGGTTTTCGACTACGTCGGCGCGACGCAGCTGGAGGATGGCGAGTTCGACGGCGAACCGGCCGACCGGCAGCAGCGATCCCCACGCCAGAAGGTGCCGGGGGAGCCGGTCGCGACGTCGGTCGGAGACGGCGTCACCGTCCTCGTCGCCCACCAGGAACTCTACGTCTGCCTGGCGAGCGGCCGGAAGGTCCCGTTCGACGTCTATCTCGAACACTGCCAGGAGGTGGTGCGGGCTCTCGCTCCGGCGAGCCTGCCCGATCTCCTGCGGGTCTGGAGGCACCCGGTCACCCGCCGCGACCTCCGCTTCGCGCTCCAGGAAAAGGACGTCCACGTCGCCGCGCTGCGCCACCTCCTCGAACTGGCGGAGACGGACGACGTCGACATCCTGGCGAAGCTGGGCTTCGACCTCGTGCGGGTGCCGAGCCGGCCCGACCGGGTGGCCCGGTTCTGGGACCAGGAGGATGGCTGGCTGCTGGCGCGGGTGGGGGAGCAGGGGCAGCCCGATGGCGAGCGGCAGAAGTGCCGGTTCTGGCAGGCCTGCCTGGACCATTACGCCTTCCACGGCATCGACGAGCTCGAGCAGGGCGCGACCTACAGCACGCCGGAGTTCACCCGCCCGTTCGGAAGCTTCAGCCGCCTGTTGGAACGCTACGGCGGACCTGCCGCCCTGAAGGACGATCTCGAAGCGGTCAAGGAGCACCTCTACGTCCCGCTGGTGGCGTGAGCGGACCTCGCCCATGGCAACCCGGCAGATGACCCCGGCCCTGGCCGCGGACCGCGCCACGGTCCCCGAGCTGCCGGCGTGGGTGCTCTCCGACCCGCCGCGCGGCGGCGCGGCCTCCCCGCTGGCGACGGTGATGGCGCCTCTGGCGGGCCTCCTGGTGCTGCGCTGGACCGCCTTCCTGGAGGCCGAGGAGGAGGCGGTGGCCGCCTTCGACGACCGGCCGTTCACGCCGGTCCTGCCCGCCGCCCTGCGCCGGCCGACCTGGGGCGAGCGCGCGGCGCCGGCGGGCCGGTTCGTGGCCGGCCTGGAGCTCTGGACGCCGCACCAGGGCGCGGCCCTCGGCCGCCACGCCGGCCTGGTGGTACCGCTGGTCCGGAAGAGCGCCCAGGAGGCACCGGAGATCTTCGCGGCGCTCCTCGCCTGGGTCGCGGGGCTGGACTTCGAGACCGCCCAGGGGCGCGCCGCCGCTGCCGCCGCCTTCGAACGGCTCCTCGCCCGCGGGCTCGAAACGCAGGGCCGCTCTTGCGGCGAGCTCCTCACCCCGGGACCGGTCGCCGAGCTGATGGTGGAGATCGCCGACCCGCGGCCCGGCGACCAGGTCTACGATCCCTGCTGCGGTATCGGCGGGCTGCTCATGGCCGCTGCCCGCCGGCTGGAGAGCGCGGTGGCCCACCAGGGGCCCGGGGGCGAGCGGGATCTCCGTCAGCAGGGCCTCTTCGGAGTCGAGATCGATCCCGCTGCCGTCGCCATCGCCCTCGCTCGCCTGGCGCTGGCCGGGTTCGAGAACCTGGGATTGGCCAGGGGCGATGCGCTGGAGCGGGCGCTGCCGGAGCCGGCCGGGAGCGGCGAGGCTCCCGGGTTCGACTGCATCCTGGCGGCGCCGCCCTGGAGCGGCCGGATCGGCGCCGCCGTCCGTCCTTACCCGGTGCCCGGCGGCGGCATCGAGAACCTCTTCCTGCAGCACGCGATGGCCCACCTGCGGCCCGGCGGGCGGGCGGTTCTCGCGCTCTCCCAGGGGAGTCTCTTCCGCCTGGGCGCCGACCGCGAGGTGCGCAGGACCCTCCTCTCGGAGCTTCGGGTCGAGGGCGTCTTCGCCCTGCCGGAGGGCGCTCTCGCTCCCTGCACTCTGCTCCCCGCGAGCCTCGTCCTCTTCCGCCGCGCGGCGCCGCGGCACCACGTCCGCTTCGTCCGCGTGCCGAAGAACGCCACCCTTCCCGGCGATCTGCCGGCCCTCCTCGCCGAGGCGGGCGAGCGGCCCGAGGAGCGGGTCCCCGACGCGGAGGTCTGGGACGTGCCGGTGGCCAGCCTGGCGGCGCGCGACTACGAGCTCCTCGACAAGCGCACCGGCGCCCTGGAGCTGGAGTCGGCCCTGGCGCGCCTCACCTCGGCCGACCCCCGCCTGCGGCTGGTCCCGCTCGACGGTCTGGCCGAGGTGTTCCCGGGCGCCTCCGGCTGCCCACTGCTCGGCGGGGACCTCCTGATGGCGACCTCGGGGATGGCGGGGGAGGTTGGAACCGTCGTGGAAGCGCACCTGGGGCACCTGGCCGCCGCCGCCGGCGACCTCGCGGTGATCCGGCCACGGGCGGAAGTGACCGCCGCCTTCCTCGCGGCGCTGCTGGGCTCGCCCGGCTACCGGGAGTGGATCGCCGGCCATGCCAGCGGCTCGGCTCTCCAGCACCTCTCGCTTCAGGTCCTGCGCCGGCTGGTGGTGCCGGTGCCGCCGGTGCCGGTGCAGGCCGCCGTCCTGCGCCAGCTGGCGGGAGGCGGGGACGCCCTCGCCCTGCTTCTGCGGTCCACGATCGGGGGAGGCACGGACCCCCTCGGCGCCTGGTTGGAGCAGCCCGTCTTCCTCGTCCTGCTGCGCGAGTCGCCGGCCTCTCTGGACGCGGCGAAGACGCTCTCGGCGGTGGGCCGTACGCTCCTGCAGCTGCGCTCGCTCCCCAACCCGACCGCTCTGCGGTGGCGGACCGCCGCCGTCGAGCTGGGGACGGTTTTGGCCGGTCTCGATCTCCTGCCGGAGGGAGCGCCGCGGCTCGCCGTCCTCGAGCTGGCACGCGGCCGCTCGGCGGCAGTGCGGCAAAGCCTGGCGACCGACGCCAGCCCGGCGGGCTCGCGTCTCCGCCTTCTCCTCGCCGGGCTCGAACGCCTCCTCGACGAAGCCGTCGGTACCCTTTTGAGGCCGGTCTCGATCGACCTCTCCGCCGCGCCCGCGGAAGTCGTCGTCGGCGTCCCCACCGAGGTCCGGCTCCAGCTGCGCAATTCGACTCTCGTCGGCCTGCGCTCCCTCCTGCTCGCCACCGAGCCGAACGTCGGGACGGGGAGCACCGGCTACCTGGCGGAAGGGGCGAGCGCCATCGTGCCGGTCACCGTGGTGGCGAGCGACGCCGGCCTGCCCTTCGAGATCGCGCTCCGCTGGGAGGCGGTGCGGTTGGACGGCGCGCCAGCCCGCGGCGAGGCACGGCTGGAGCTCGCCGTCCGCTCCACCCGCGAGGCGGTGCGCGCCCGTGACCTGGGACCCAGCCCCTACATCGTCGGCAATCCGGTGGACCGCGAAGAGATGTTCTATGGCCGCGCCGACGTCCTGGCGCGGATCCGGCGGCAGGTGGGCGCCGCCACCCACGCCAACGTCATCCTCTTAGAAGGCAACCGGCGCACCGGGAAGACCTCGCTCCTCGCCCAGCTGCAGAAGAAAGAGGCCCTGCGCGGCTGGCTCCCCGTCTACTGTTCCTTCCAGGACGCCGAGGGGGACGAGACGCGGACCGGGATCTCGACCCGGAACGTCTACCGCCTGCTGGCGCGGACCGTGGCCTGGACCCTCTTCGACGCCGGAATCCCCACCTGGTTCGCCGGCGCGCCACTGCCGCCGGAAAAACCGCCGGAAAAACCGCCGGGCAAGCGGCCGTGGAAGGTCGAGCTTCGCGCCGCCCTCGACCACGTCTTTGCCGCCGACCACCCCTTCGAGACCTTCGCCGAGTACCTCGAAGGCGCCCTCGCCGCCGCCCGACCACACCGGCTCCTCCTCCTGCTCGACGAGTTCGACAAGCTCCAGGAGGGGATCGACGCCGGCGTGACCAGCCCCCAGGTGCCGGAGAACCTCCGTCACCTCCTGCAGCACCAGGCGGGGCTCTCGGCGATCCTCTCCGGCTCGCGCCGCCTGAAGCACCTGCGTGAGGAGTCCTGGTCCGCCCTCTTCGGCCTCGGCTATCGGATCGGCCTCGGCGCCCTGCCGTTCGCGGACGCCTGCCGGCTGGTGACCGAGCCGGTCGCCGACCGCCTGCACTATCTGCCCAACGCCCGCGCCCGGCTGGTCGAGCTCTGCGCCAGCCAGCCGTTCCTCGTCCAGTCGCTCGCCAACCGCGTCTTCGAGTGGGCCGCGGAGTCGGGGGAACGGACGATCACCACCGGGGTGGTCGACGAGAACGCCGCCGTCATGGTGCAGGACAACGAGCACTTCCAGACCCTCTGGGACTCGGCGCGGACCGCCCGTCGGCGCCTGGTGCTCGCCCTCTGCCAGCGCCTGACCGCAGGGCCGGACGCGGTGAGCCTCGATCTGCTGCTCGGCCGGCTGGCGGCCTATGGCGTTCGCGTCCCGCGGCCGAGCCTCCTGGGCGACGACGTCGAGCACCTGCGCGAGTTGGAGATCATCGACCTCGACAAGAGCTACCGCGGCGGTACCTACCGCATCACCGTCCCCCTCCTCGGCATGTGGATCGCGGCCTCGGTCGACTTCGACGACGTCGTCACCCGCGCCCGGGAGGAGGCGGAGGAGACCCCATCGTGAGACACCCCTACCAGGTCCTGGGCGCCACCGTTCCCCTCCTCCTGGGGCGGCGGCGCCTGCTCGACCAGCTGGAGCATCATCTCCTGAAGCCCTCTCCCGAGCACGTGCAGGTCGTCGGCCCGACCCTCTACGGCAAATCCGTGCTCCTGCACCACCTGGCCGAGCGGCACCGGGCGGGCTCGCCCCGCTACCTGACGACCGCCTACGCCGACCTGCGCCATGCCCCGCCGGCCCGGGACGCCGACTTCCGTCGCCGCCTGGCGGAGCTGGTGCGCAGCGCCCTCGCCGCGCCGCGGCCCGCCCTCGCCGAGGCCCTGGACTTGGACGACGCCGGGATCCACGAGCTGTTGGACCTGGTCCTCGAGGAGCTGGCGCGGGAGGGCGTCTGCCTCCTCGTCGTGCTCGACGGCTTCGACCACGTCCTCGCCGGCACGGGACTGACCCGCAACCTCTGGGACCAGCTCCGCGCCCTCGCCCAGAAGCGGAGCCTGCGGCTGGTCACCGGCAGCCGCCGCCCGCTGCGCGAGCTGTGCAAGAGCGAGGAGTCGCGCACCTCTGACTTCTGGGAGATCTTCTACGACACCCCGGTCGCCGTCGGGCCGTTCGCAGAGGCCGACTGGGACGACCTCCTGGCGCCGTTCGCGGCGAGCGGGATCGCCGTCGACGTCGCCGCCCGCGAAGCGCTGGCCGCCTGGTCCGGCGGGGTGCCGGTCCTCGCCGCCGCGCTGCTCGAGGCCCAGGCCGACTGCGAGGATCGGGACGGTCCGACCGTGAACGGCCCCGCGGTCGACGCCATCGCCACGGCGGTGCTCGCCGAGCGCCGGTTGCTCCTCGCGGCACTCTGGGACGACTGCGGGGTCGAGCTGCAGGGCGACCTCGCGGAGCTCGCCACCCACGAGGGCAAGGGGATCCCGTCCGCGGATCTCACCGCCGCCCGGCAGCGCCGGCTCGCGGCGCGAGGCTTCAGCGGCGTCTGCGGCGGCCGGATTCACTCCGCCTGCCGGCTCCTGGCGCGCTATGCCCTGGAGCAGGCGCCGTCCGTCGCCGACCTCACGCGGCTCTTCGGCAGCCGGGAGGGGTTCGAGAGGAACGTCCGGAGCCTCCTGGAGCTCCGCCTGGCCCAGGTGGCGACGCCGTCGACCGACCCGGAGCTCCTGCACCCTCTGGAAGCCGCGGTCCGCGAGCTCTCGCCGCACCCCGAGCTCGCGCTCCACTGGGTGCGGGGCATCGCAGGCCGCGCCCTGATCCTGCTCTGGAACGCCGAGCTCGGCCCAGAGCAGAGGTTTCCGGAAGACTGGATCGCCGAATGGAACCGGACGGGCGTGCATCCGCAGTGGCTGGACGGTTCGCGGCGGCTGCCGCGCAAGCTGGGAGCGCAGTGCGGCGCCCTGCGCCTGATCACCGGGGTGGAGCACGTCCGCCCCCTGGCCCGCTTCGCGACCAAGCCGACGGCCCTCTTGATCGACGCCCTCCAGTCGGTCGGCGACTTCGGACAGCACCGCGAGAACTTCCCCGAAAGCCGGGTGACCGCCGGCTTCGCCGCCGCCATGGTCCTGACCGCCATCGAGCTCCTGGACAGCGTGAACGCCGACCTGGCGCGCGGCCGCTGATGACGAATCAGCTGCTCCCGGTTGCGCCTCCGGCCGCCATGCCCTACAATCCACCGCTGCCTCGCCCTGGGGCGCCCCCGTCTTGCCGACGTAGCTCAGTGGTAGAGCAGCTGATTCGTAATCAGCAGGTCATCGGTTCAAATCCGATCGTCGGCTCCAGTTGTAAACTCCAGCAATCGAATCAGTTAAGTCCTCGTCCTAGCCGACCTGACCCAGTCGTTTCTCGTCCCCCGGGGCACGCGGACGGTCTACTTCACGACAGAGCCCGGCGTCCCTATCCCCTTCGGCGCCGACCGCGCTCTTCTGGCGTGGATCACCACCCTAACCTACGACACCGGCTTCGTCACCTTCAGCAACCTGACCGACTTCTTCGACGCCTTCCAGCTCGCCCGCTCGGGCGTCCAGTATCAGCGTTTCGAGCAACGCCTGCAGCGCCTCTTGAGCCTGTCGCTTTCCCTCGTCTTGAAGACGCCGACCGGCGTCGTCCGGCTCAACATGAGGCCCCTCCGAGACCGAGGCCGAGAAGGTCGCCCGCATTCTGGAGAAGCTCGAAAGCCTGTCGGCCGAGGAGGTCGAGCGGATGCTCGCCGAGCGCGGGGTGGGGCCGGAGGGGGGCAGCTTCTGAGCGCGACGGGCGACACCCCGAGTTTACAGGTGGTGCCCCTGCGGTAAAGACGGCAGGATCTAGGACTTAGGGAAGTTTCACCGTCTCCCGTCACTTCCAGGAAGATTTTTTCGGCAAAAAGCCCTTGACTTCTCCCTGGAGATGACTACCATGTTGCCAATTGGAGCGAGAGGACCGGGGGTGAGAAACCCCCCAGAAGAGAGATGAAGGTGGAGGAGAGCTCCCTTGCAGGGGAGCCCTCCTCCCGGCAACGGTAGTACCCGTAACCGACTACGGAGATCGCCCGGTGTTCTCATGCGGAGGATCCGGGCGTGTCCACGAGAGACAGCTCCGTAGCTTAAACCAAAAGCGAAGGAGAGCCAAATGAGCACCCCGCCCCCGACTCCCACCCCGCCGCCGACGGACAAGAAGAAGGTCAAGCAGCGGGAGACCACGTACGCCGGCAAGCTCGGCGACTGGCAGCGCATCCTGGCGCCGCTCGACGCCAATGCCGCCGACCTGCCCCATTTGGAGATTCCGCGCACCCAGCTCGCGGCACTTCTGGCCCAGGCCGTGGGGATCAAGAAGCAGCAGGCCGCCAGCCGGGCGACCAAGCAGACGGCCTCGGAGCAGCTCCAGACGACGATCATCGAAGGCCAGCGTCTGGCGGCCCTGCTCCGCCAGGCGGTCCGGCAGCACTACGGTCCCGCGTCGCCGAAGCTCACCGAGTTCAACGTGAAGGTGTTCCACGGTCGCGCCAAGACCCCGGCCACCCCGTCGGTGCCCGCGCCCGCCATTGAGCTGTCCACGACCCCGGCGGCCGCCGTCACCACCCCGAAGCCCCCGTCGGATCCCGCCAGCCACTCCTAAGAATGTAGCCGCAGCACTCCGGGGGCGTGCCCACCACGCCCCCGGAGTTTTTTCCTCCTCCCGCTCTCCCTCTCCTCCAGAAGCCCGCTGCCAGCCCGGTCCAACGGATCGTTGGACCGTGTCAACGTGACGTTGTACCTGTACAACGAAGCGTTGGACCAGTACAACGGGTCGTTGAACCAGTACAACGAGTCGTTGCACCGTGTAAACGTGACGTTGTACCTGTACAACGAAGCGTTGGACCAGTACAACGAGACGTTGAACTAGTACAACGGGTCGTTGCACCGTGTAAACGTGACGTTGTACTGGTCCAACGAAGCGTTGCACCGTGTCAACGAACCGTTGAACCAGTACAACGAGTCGTTACACCTGTACAACGAAGCGTTGCAGCGGTTCCGCGCTTCCGCTTTACCTGCGCTTCCAGCCGAGGGGCGCCGCTTGACAGCGCGACGCAGCCGGGGCTACTTTGCCAATATGCGTTCCGTCGCCCTGAAGGAGATCCCTGCCATGACGAAGGTAGCCATCCTGCCCGTGTCTACAGAGCAAGGCGCCCTTTCCTATCATGCCGTCGCCGGCGCGAAGCACGCTGAGGGCAATACGGGCTGGACAGGCTTTGGATGCTATCGCGGCTCAATTGTCCGAGGCCGAAACGAGCACCTGTTCATCGTGCAACTGCGCCCAGACCGCTTCTTCACTGCGGCCCAGCAGGAGCGACTTGCCGACTTGATGGCGCGTTGGCGGACAGCGCGAGACGAGGCCACACCCTGCCGGTGGACGAGCAGATCGAGTTGGAGGCGCTCGTTGAGGCGGAGTTGCGCGCATCGGCGACCCGTGCTGCGACACTCGCTGATGCCTTAGGGCAATGAATCCATACTATGCCCAGGTTGCACTCCGTGCACGGCATCGGTGTGAGTATTGCCACGCCCCGGAGGCGGTCTTCAATTTCCCATTCGAGGTCGAGCACGTCGTGCCGTTCGCTCGCCGAGGCAGTGCCGAGGAATCGAATCTTGCGTTGGCCTGCCGTTCCTGCAATCTCTATAAGGCGACGCTCCTCGATGGCAGAGATCCCGAAAGCGATACCCTGGTTCGGCTCTTTCATCCACGGGAGGACCGCTGGGAGGACCACTTTCAAATCTCCAGGGCTGGCGAGCCTCGGCGCCCCACTGCTCACCGTTTGTGTGGTGCTCATCGTTTAGGTGGCACCTATCGGGCTGGGTGGAGGCATTGCGTGCAGGGCGGCGGTGGTCGCCGCCAGACGTGTGTCTCAAAAGTCCTCTTCTTTCCACTGGGTCCCGAAAGGCTGGGGCAGATCGTTTCCTATGCTGATGACTTCGTCATCCTGTGCGCAAGCCGGCGCCAGGCCGAAGAGAGCCTGGCGCAAGTGAGCCGCTGGCTGTCGAAGCTCGGTTTTGACGATCCACCCGACCAAAACGCGCCTCTGTTACGCCCGGGAAGAGCCGTTCGACTTTCTGGGCTACACCTTAGGTCCGGTTCGGCACTGGCGCACCGGGAAGCGAATCCTCGTAGCCCAGCCCTCGAAGAAGGCACAAAAGAGGCTCAAGGAGAAGATCAACACCCTGCTGTACCGGGGAAACCCGACGCCATGGCCCGAACTACGGGACCGGCTCAACCGGCAGATCGAAGGCTGGGCCCAGTACTTTAATTTCGGGTGGCCCCGGCAGGCCTATCAGGCCGTTCGGTTACATGTGGCGCATCGAGCCCGACGGTTCCTCTGTCGCCGCCACAAGCTGCGCATCGGAGGGACCGGTCGTTTCGGACTGGAAGAGGTCTATGGAGAACGGGGCGTGATCGACCTGTTTCAACTCCAGAGGCGCCTTCAACGAAGCCCGTGCATGCCTGCTCGTGAAGTCCCTCCGAGAGCCGGATGCGGTAGAGCCGCACGTCCGGTTCGATGAGCGGCGGCGGGAAACGGAACCACGGCCGAGACTGAGGCACCGGCACTACAGCGAAAGCCGCCGGCAACAGCTACTCCCTCGACCTACAGTCACCGCGCCCGCCGTCGACTCTACCCTATCGGGGGTCCGAGCTTGCCGTCGCGGATCCAGCCGAGGACGTCGCCGGCGCGCTGTTCCAGCTCTCCGCGGCGCGCGGCCGGAGGGAAGCTCCCGCACGGAAAGCCGAACAACGATTGGCTTGGATGGTGACATTCGTAAAGGTCATAAGTTACCGAGGCTTCTTGGTTCCGGCTTTTTCTTCTGTTTCTTCTGTCGCTTGTCAAAGCGCTGGAGACCGGCATGCTGCAGGTCAGTACCAATTTTTGCCAGAGCCACTCTGTACCCGAATATCTCAAGCCGCTGCATAGCATGGCGGAGCGATAGTTGCGCAAAGAACGGTAAATTTAACGGCTTGAGTGATTTACTGACAATTGCCAGCACGACCCGCAACTCTTGCGCGGCAGGGCGGTTCGTGACGAATCTGCCACGAAAGTCGTCTGGAAGATGGGGGTCGACCGCTCGCCGAAAGCCCTCGTCGATTTGAAACAGCTGCCCTGAGTTCAATCCTTGTGCAAAGAGGTGGCTCAAGTCTCTCGATCCCGAAAAACGCTTTACATGTATAATATCGCCGTTCGATCCTAAAAGGTCACAGAATTCTACGCTGCTCTTGCCTCCGCCGTATGGCACGAGCACCTTATGCATTAGGTGGAAACCGTAATTGCCGGTCCCCACGCGAATATTGTAGTCGTCTTCCGTCTTGTCAGAATAGTTCGGCAGATAACCATCTAGCACCTGAATCTTGCCTACAGTGTCCTTCACCTGATCGACGAACAACTTGGCAATCTTGTACCACTTTCCTCCGCTCAAGAAGTAGGAGTCATTACCATAGTCGATTTCTGCGTAGATGCAGCGATATACCGGCCAATGCTTGAGAGTACGTCCGTCATCTCCCACACAAAAGATGTACCGGTTCTTTAGGAAGTCGAGCGAAAGTGCTGACGGATCTTCAATTTTTTCTTCAAAGAAGGTTGCCCAATGGACATCAAACCTTTCTGGGGAACGGTACGCTTCCGCATACGAGAAATACCGAACCTCCGACCACTCAAGCACCTCAGGAGGTGCAAGCCACGTCTGCTCGAAATTCTTCTTCTTGAGTCGATCAAGAATCTCCCAATCGAGCAGCTGGCGTTCTTCTTCATCTGCCTCGCAGACATTATCTATCCATGAAAATTTGTCTTGGTAGCGTGTAGCGACGAAGGCAGGATAGAGGCGTGGAAGAAAATCCTCCAACCCGTTCAGGTCAATGTGTGCCGAAACGACCAGGGCATCTCTTCCTGTTAGCTGCTGGCCTAAGGCCGGATCAGTAGGGCTTCCGGTAACGGCCCGAAGTAGGTCACGCTCGATGTCGAGGCCGAACTCTTCTGTCCCAACCTCTCTGCTTGCTTGCTGTCGAGAGTGCCCTGCAATCATATCGAACGTCTCTTTGTCAATGCTCTTGAGGTTATCTTCTCCTAAACTGTTGAGCGCCACCCGTAATCCAAACCCATCTACATACAGACCATCCTGAAGAAGATGGCGTCCCTGACCGAACGTCAAGCCCCACCATAAACCCTCGCCTGGCACAAGCAGTACTGCTGAGGCGGAACCAACAAATCCAAACTCGCCAGGATCTATCTGCGGAAGAAAAAAGTCAGCCCAACTTGGAGGCTTTGGTCGCGCCTTTTTGGTAAACAGCCACCAATCTCTGCCAGAGGGAGATTCGATCCTATATTTCTTCAGTTCAGGGTCAAGTTTGACGAGCTTTCGAGGATCTGATTCGCTTCGCTTGATGAGGTAAACCGTTAGGCTTCTAGCCTTAGCCATGGTTCCTCTCATCCTCCTTAGGTTCACCGCGCAAGTGAGTTCCGTTAGGAATGCGCCCGTTACGAGTCTCACCGAATGAAGTCTAAAGAAGAATAGCCGATATCCTGCCAGCGATGCAAATAGATACAGGTACCTAGCTGCATGACCGCCCCGCTCCACGGCATGCGCCGATAGGTGCTAGGTGCCGATAGGTACCAGGCGAAAGGCGGCAGGGGTGCGGGGGAGAGCCCGGCTGCCCAACTCGATTCCCCCGATAGGTGCCCGATAGGTGCCAGGCGAATGGCGGGGCCGGTGGTGGGTGGAGGGCGTTACGTGCAGGGCGGCAGTGGGCGCCAGCATGGCGGCGGTGGGTGGCGGGCAGGGTGGTCGTCACGCGGGTGTCTGTGCAGTTTGGCGGTTACCTGTCTGTCGAAGAGGAGTGTATGCTTGTAAGGCTAAACTCGTGCGTCGTATCGGAAGCGCTAGAATTCGTGTTTCAAAAGGAGGGTTAGGTGAAGATCTTGGCCGCCGTAGTTATCCTTGGCTTGGTGCTCGTGCTGTTCTCCCTGGGTGCCCGATCGCGAAGCGAGGCCCGTCACCGCCTTGAGGAGGCGAGGGTGGAGTCGGACGTACGGGAACTAATCCTTCTGGACAACCGCTGCGAGATAGCAAACGAACTTGCTACCGAGACGGCACGGCTCATCGGTAAGCGACCCGTTGACGCCGAAGACTTGGCGGCGGTGGCCCGCAGCAGAAAGCGTCTCCTGGAGACGGCTACCGGACGCCCCGAGATCGTGAAGCCGTGGATCGCTGCGAGCCTTCGCTTCTGCGAGAGAGCGCTCGACGCTGGTGAGACCGCTGGGGACAACCTTGCGGCGTCGCACCGTAGGGAGATCGATGGCGTAAGAGGGCAACTCCAGGTGGATTGGCCTGCAGCCTATGACAAGGGCAGAAGCGCGGCCGAAGCGGAAATCCAAAGAGCGGCCGCTGACCACCGGATGGCGGAGTGAAGGCCTGCCCGATGGGGTGCCGATAAGGTGCGCGCTTACGAGGTGCCAGGTGCTTGGAGCGGTGGACCCGATAGATGCCAGCCACTTGGCAGCCGCTGCGCCCGGGTGCTCGGCGGCGCGGTTCGCCGCCTCCTCTCTGGGTTAGTACAGTAGGAGCGAGAATCAGGGCGGGCGGCGACATCGCGCTCCCCGGCTCGAAGCCTCAACGGCTGGCACTCAACGGCTCGGCGGTCACTGAATGACGGACGGCAGTCATCGCGAGCCTGCCCGGCCGCCGCGGCACCGGTTACCCGCGCGTCTCTGCTATAGTTGCCGAGGGAGAGAACGTAGAAATGCAGATCGCCCTGGAGCTACCCGAGGACATCGCGAAGCGCTTGGAGCTCGCATGGCGTGATGTATCACGAGGCACCCTCGAGGCCATCGCCGTCGAGGGGTACCGTGAAGGGGCGCTGACACGCGGCCAGGTGGAACGGCTCCTCGGGCTCTCCTTCTGGGAGACGGAAGCGTTCCTCAAGGAGCGTCAGGCCTATCTTGCCTACACGGAGGAGGACTTCGAGCAAGATCGTAGAGACCTCGATCGCCTCATGCTCCGATGACGGTCGTCTCGAACACCTCGCCCCTGAATTATCTTGTCCTTATTGACCATCAAGAGATCCTCCCTGTTCTCTTCGGCCATGTCCTGATCCCGGAGGCCGTTTGGCACGAGCTCCGCTCGCCAGCGGCACCGCAACCGGTGAAGGCTTTCCTCGAAACCTGGCCAAGCTGGCTGGAACGCCGAATCGTCTCTCAAATTCCTCAGGATCTGCAGCAACTTGATCCCGGTGAGCAGGAAGCCATCGCTCTGGCTCAATCAGTGGGTGCGAGCCTCGTCCTACTTGATGAGAAAAAGGGGCGCCAAGTAGCACGGGATCTGGGATTCGCCGTCACTGGCACTTTGGGAGTCCTCGACTTGGCTGCGCGCCGCGGGTTGGTGGACTTGGTAGATGCCCTGAAGCGTCTGGAGCGAACCACCTTCCGTACTACCCCACGATTGCTCCGGCACATTCAGGAGAAGCTGTCACCCTGAAGATCGAGGCGCAGCTCGGCGCATGGCGCGGGGAGAAGAGCGAATGAACCCGCCGCCTCTCACCTGGACCAAGGCCACCTTCCACGTCCTGATCCCATAAGTGCCAGCCACTTGGCGAGCCGATAGGTGCCCGAGCCGATAGGTGCCAGCCGATAAGTGCCAGCCACTTGGCGGGCCACTGGTCCCGGGGCATGGGTTTCGTCCTTGGCTGGACGGCGGCAAGCAACAGATCTTACCGGAGGGTCTGCCGTCCCCGATCATCGAGGCCGTTGGGGGCGTGGCCGCCGGCTCCCCCCAGGCGACGATCTACGAGACCGGCGAGACCGAGGGCGGTCGGGCGTTCCTCGCCCTGGCCTTCTACGAAGGGGAGAGCCTCCAGCAGAAGCTCGAGCAGGGCCCCCTGCCGCTCCACGAGGCATTGGGAATCGCGCGCCAGATCGCCTGGGGCCTCGCCGCGGCGGTCCTTGCGCAAACCAAGAAGAGGCCCGCGAGCTCGGGCAGAACCGCCGCACGGGCGAGGGTCGCCCGGCACCGCCTGGGATCGCAAGCGGTCTCGGCGGCCCCTGCCCGAGCGGAGCACCTGCCGCCCTCGGCGGTCGTCAGGGCACGGTCACCGTATGCGTCACCACCGCCATCGCGCCGTTGACGTCGGTGATCGTGAGAGACACCCCGAAGCTATCGCCATAGGCATAGGTGTGCGAAGCCGTCGTCGACGCCGTATCGGTCACGCTCTCGTCGCTCCAGTCCCAGTGGTAGTTGGTGATCGCGACGGTGCTCGTCGAGCCCGAGGCGTTGACGCTACAGCTCCGGCCGGTGCAACTGAACGTGAAGGCGGCGGTCGGGCCGACGCTCACGGTGACGTTGTGCGAGGTGGTCGAGGTCTGGTTGGCGACATCGCGGACGGTCAGGGTGATCGTGTAGGTGCCGGCGGCGGCGTAGGTGTGGGTGGGGGCCGAGACCGAGCTCCCACCGCTGGTCGTCGAGCCGTCCCCCCAAGTCCAGGTGTAGTTGACGATCCCCATGTCGTCGCCCGAGGCTTCGGAGTCGGCGGTGCAGGTGAGGTTGGTGCAACCGACGTAGAAGCTCGCGGTCGGCGGGAAGTCGACGGCAGCGTAGAGGACCGTCTTGTCGGGGTTGACGTTCAGAAGCTCGAGCACCGCGCTGCTCTGGGCGTCGATCCGCGCCTGCCAGGTCCCCGCCGACCCCGGACGCTTGAAGGTGAATTGCCAGACCGCGGCGAGCCCTCTTCCCTTCCCGAAGGCGAAACCGTCGGCGAAACGGCTGTCGGAAACGGCGATGGGAACGAGATGGAGCCTCCCGGGATCGAGGAACCTGTCGTCGGCCGAGAGGCCTCCCAGATAGGCGCCGAGGGCGGTCAGGGCCTGGGTACGGGTGCGCGTCGCGGTGGGGACCGCAGAGCCGGGCGAGGGCAGGTTTTCGCTGCCGAGCTGGATCAGATTGCCCTGGCGGATCCGGAAGAAGACGCGAGCGCCGTCGATCGGCCGGCCTCCCGCGAAGACGTTGAAATCGACGAGCCAGACCTGCCCGGCCCGCGGGCCGGAGCGGCCGGGAGCGAGCACGAGAGCGCTCGGGGCGACGCCGAGCAGCGGGGCGACGCGCGGCAGGAAGGCGCGGGCGATGCTCTCCAGGGTCTGAAGATCAGGCTTCGCCTTGCCCTTCAGGTGCTGGGCGATGTCGGCCGGGAGAAGACGGTTGCGGCGCCCCGGAATCCAGGGCAGGCCGCGGCCTTCCGTGGCAACGGCATCGACGATCTGGCCGGTGCGGCGGTCGACGGAGCCCTTCCACGCACCGCCCAGGCTCAGCTGGAAGGCCAGCCAGCCATCGCGAATCTGGGGCGCGAGGAAAGGCTGCGCTCCCTCGACCGTCTCGGTTTCCGCGGCCGTCGCTGCGGAGTCGAACCGCCCGTCCGCCTTCTCCAGGGATGCCAGAGGATCGTCCGACGTGCGGGCCACCTGGGCCTGGGCGGCGCCACCGGTCAGAGTCAACAACAGACCGAGTACCAGACTGAGCAACATCCAACGACGAGGCTTCGCTTCCGACATGGCCGTTCTCCTTAAGGGTTGTGGATCGCGGAACATTGCGCTACAACTTTCTTTATTAATTGTAGCATGTTCCTGCTCCCACGGTCGGTGCGACCTGCATCTTCGCTGGGAAACTCCCGGCGGGCGCTAGATCACGGCGTGCTCGCCGTGCGCCGGATCGCGATCGCCTGCCGGTCGCCGCCCAACAGCGACGCCAGCGACAGGATCACCAGGGTCACCAGGAAGATCACGTAGGCCAGGATCTCGGGCGAGAGCCCCACCACCTGGGCCGGCAGCGCCGGGTCGTGCCGCATGATCGCCGCCTTCATGCCGGTGTAGTGCATGCCGCACACCGCCAGCCCCATCACCAGGGCGCTGGCGACGATCTGCCACAGGCGAGTGGTGTTGAAGACCAGCCACAGGGCGGCGATCGACGCCACGACCGCGATTCCCAGCGAGATCGCCACGATCACCAGGTCGTAGGACAACTGGGCCTGCATCCGCATCGCAGCCATGCCGGTGTAGTGCATGGCGGCCACCCCTACCCCCATCGCCGTGCCCCCGCCGGCCAGCCGCCACAGGCTGGTCGGCCCCTGGCCCACGACGTAGATCCCGAGGCCGGTGACGACCACCGCCACCAGCAGCGAGGCCAGGGTGATCGGCACGTCGTAGGCCACCGGCATGCCCATGTCGAAGGCCAGCATGCCGATGAAGTGCATCGACCAGATCGCCCCCGCCCCCATTGCCAAGGCCCCGGCCAGGAGCGAGCGCCACTTCTCGGCGCCGCGGATCCCGGCGTGCTGGCGGCAGAGCCGGAGCGCGGTGAAGGATCCCAGGACCGAGATCACGTAGGAGAGGGCGACGAGGAGCAGGTTGTAATGTTGCGGCATCGTGTCCATGACACCTCCCGGTTTCAGGTTTGGCGGGCGACGATTACGTCCGACCGTGAGCTCGGTCCTGGGGCGTCGCGATCGGCCGCGGCCCGCTCGAGGCAGATGATGAGGTAGCTCCGATGGCTGCGCCAGGTGATCGGGATGACGAAGCTCTTCAGGTGGCGGGGAAAAGAGATTTTGTCCGACCGCCCGCAGAGCACGATCGGAACCGAGATCAGGAACTCGCTGCCGAAGTACTGGCGGGCGTTGCCGGCGATGGTGTTGGCGACCTCGCCCACCAGGTCCTGGTGATCGGAGAAGCCGACCTTCTTCTCGCCGAGGCGGTGCAGCAGCTCGGTCAGTTGCTCGGCGCCGGAGGTGAAGTACACCGCGCCGCGGCGGCGCCCGGAGATGCCGATCACGCCGGTGAAGTCCAGGGTGACCGAGGCCTCGCCCTTGAGGTAGGGAGGATCGACCGCCGCCGGCTCGCCGGTGACCCGTTGGAAATAGCGCACCACGCCGTCGATGAAGACCTTGATCTCCTCGTCGTTCATCGCTCCCCCAAGCCTTCAGGATCCGGCGACCAGGTTGGCGAGCGCCAGGTTCAAGTCCTCGGCCGAGAACGGCTTGACCACGTACTCGTTGGCACCCCGTTCCACCGCCTCGATGGCGGTCTCGGCGTCGCCCAGGGCCGAGATCACCATCAGGCGGGTGTCCGGCTTCAGGGCCATCATCTTGGAGATACAGGTCAGGCCGTCCATCTCGGGCATGGTCAGGTCCATGGTGACGAACTCCGGGCCGTAGCGCTCGAACAGCTCCATCGCCTGGTGACCGTTGGCGGCCTGGTAGATCTCGGTCACCCGGTCCGAGAGGATGTGCCGCTCGATGCTCCGCCGGATGGTGCTCGAATCGTCGACGATCAACAATTTGCCCCTGGTCCCCAGCATGGTTCTAACCTCCATTTGGCAGCACTATGAAGAACTCACAGAACTGGCCCGTCTTCTGCCGCAGCGAGATCCGCCCACCCAGCTTGGCCAGCGCGTCGTGCACGGCGCCCATGCCGACGCCGCGCCCGGCGTCTTCGGTCGCCTGGTCGGCGGTGGAGAAGCCGGGATGGAAGATCATCTGGTCGAGCGCGTCCCGTTTCCACCGGTTCTGCTCGCGGTCGACCAGCGGCTCGAGAATCGAGGGCTCGCTCTTGGCCAGCTCCTGCACCCGCTCGATCACCCGCTTGTAGTCGATGCCCCGGCCGTCGTCCTTGAACAGAAACTCGAGGTGGCCGTTGTTCTGCCGGGCCGCCACCAGGATATGCCCCTCCTCCGGTTTGCCCACCCTCTGCCGCTCGGCCGGGGTCTCGATGCCGTGGACGATCGAGTTGCGGACCAACTGGGCCATGACGTTGCGGAGCGCGCTCTTGTACTTGAACGGGATCGCCAGGTCGCCGGGAGCGCGGAACGCCACCACGACCTTCTTGCCCGACTTCTCCGCCAGGTCGTTGACGAAGCGGGTCACCAGCGCCGAGAGCCCCTCGGTGTCGCTGGCGCCGGGGGCTGCCTTGAGGCTGCGCTGGGTCTCGGCGAAGCGGGCCAGCACGTCGCGGATCTCGGCCAGGCTGTCGACCATCTCCGACAGCTCGAGCACGATCGGGATGAAGTCGCTGCCGTCCACGATGGTCCGGCCCCGGAGCGCGGCCAGCTTCTCCTCGAAGCGGTTGGCGGCGGCGGCGAAATAGTCGATGCGCAGCATCGCCGCCGTGCCCTTGATGGTGTGGACGCTCTTGAAGATGTCGTCCGCCAGGTGGCGGTAGAAGGTGTTGCGATCGGGAATCGAGAGCACCGCTGACCGACCCTCGCGCAGCAGCGCGTTGATGGTCTCGAGCTCGTTGTGGGCGTCCTCGATGAACTCGCGCAGCACCTGGGATTCGACGTGCATCACCGACAGCAGCAGCTCGGATTGGCGCTCCATGCGCTGCTGCGACTGCTTGAGCTGCCGCGCCAGCAGCACCCGGGGGGTGATGTCGGCCACCGTCACCATCGCGTGGCGGATCTCGCCGCCCTCGCGGATGCGCTCGAAGGTGAAGGTCAGGAATTTCTGCTCGAGCTGGCCGCTGCGGCTGGGGAACGAGGCCTCGACCTCCTTCAAGGGGTTGATCTTGGCAATCACGCTGTCGGTCTTGGCCGGGTTGAGCAGCAAGCGCAGGAAGCGGGCGGTGAGCTCGTGGGTGCGCTTGGGGGTGATCCGCTGGATCAGGTCGAGGAAGTCAGCCCCCGCCAGTTCCTCCTGGCCGAAGATCTGCCGTGTCGCGGCCGAGTACTTGGCTTCGATCGCGAGCTCGGGGGTGAGCAGGAACAGGCCCTCGCGCACCGTTCCCATGATGGTGTCGGTGAGGCCCAGCGAGCGCCCGAGCTCGACGTTGGCCTGCTTCAGGCCGGCAGTATTGGCAGCCAGTTGGTCGACCATCTGATTGAACGAGTCCGCGAGCACCGCGATCTCGTCCCGCCCCGGCATGCTGACCCGCACGTCGAGCTCGCCGTCGCGCACCAGGGTGGCGGCCTCTGCCAGGGTGGTGACGGGCGTGATCCAGCGGCGGGAGAGAAACAGATAAGAGGGCAGCAGCACGGCGAGCAGGATGCCGGAGATCAGCAGCAGCAGCGAGCGGGAGATGCGGACGGCTGCCTGTTCCAGCTCGCGCTTGGGCGAGACCTGGACCAGCTTCCAGTCGGTCTCGGGCACCGGGAAGACGAGGGCCAGGGAAGGCTCCCCGTTGAGCAGATCGGCCGGCATTTCGATACGGACCGGGACGTGGACCGGCGCCGCCATTTTTTTGGGAGCCGCAGCGCTGCCGCCCGCCTGCGGCCGCCTTAGGGCGTCCGCGACCGGCCGGAAACCGGGATGGCGATCCGCCACCTCGCTGGCGGTGAGCGTCGCACCGGCCTTCTCGGCCCCGCCTCGGCTCGTCAACCCCACAAGCTCGGGCCGGGGAAAGGAGAGGAACCGTTGATCGCGATCGAGCAGGAAGGCGTAGCCGCTGGCCTCGGCCTGCCACGCCTGAGAGAGACGAAGCAGGTTGGACGAGTCGAGGGGCCTCTCGCCGGCGAGCCATCGCCGCACCTCCTCCACTCTCCGCCTGCCGACTTCCTCCACCTTGCCGGCGGATTGCTCCGCGACCTGCTGCCGGCCATAGGTGTTCATGACCAGCGCGATGCCCATGAGGATCAGGGAGAAGAGCGCCAGGAGCCCGACCATTCCCTGCCACGCCAAGCTCCCTAGCCGCGGCCGTCGGCGGTCAGCCGCGGGCTGCCGCTCCGCCGCCGCGGCCGGCGCCGGTGCATCACCAGCAGAAGGCGTTTCGACCTCGTTCAAGCTTCGGAGTCTCCTTGCGCGGGTACCAAATTACGTAATTCTTTGGCCTGGATGCGCGCGGTGAAGGTGGAGCCAGATAATTTTCTACAGGTTAACACGTCGGGGCGGGCGCCGGGCAGGGGAAATCCCTCAGGCGGGAGGTCCGTCGTCCCCTCAGTTGTACCCGAGCGACTTCAAGCGCCGGGTCTCCTCGTCGCTCAAATTCTGCTGCTTCGGGCTGGCGCCCGATTCACTCCTCGCCCAGCCGCATGGTATACTTTGCAGAGAATTTGTAAATTTTCACTCTTCGTCATGTTCTGCTGTAGAAATTGACTGAAGTGTGTGAATTCCTCTGCGGAGAGCGAGTCCCATGAATCCCCAAGAAGATTGGAATCAACTGTTCGTGAATCCGCAGCACTATACGTCTACGCAGGCGCTGCCCGATCCCGCCACTCTCAAGATCTATGACACGACGTTACGGGACGGCGAGCAGATGCCCGGCGTGGCGTTGTCGCCGAAACAGAAATACCTGATCGCCCAAGAGGTCTCGCGGCTCGGTTGCCACGTCGTCGATCTCTGTTTCCCCACCGTCTCACCGAGCGAGCACGAGCTCCTCCGGTTGGTCTGCGAACCACCAAGCAACGGCCAACACTAGGCCGAAGATTCCTGGCACCACAAACGCGCTGCGCCAGCTCCAATGCAGCGTCAGGAACGCCACCACCGGCGGGGCCAGAATCGCGCCGACCGCGGTGCACGGCGAATTCAAGCTCATCAAAAATCCGCGACGCTCCGGTGGAAACCAGCGCACTTGCGCGCGCATTCCGGCGGGAAATACTCCCGGCTCCGCCGCACCGAGCAAGGCTCTGGCTCCGGCGAGTTGCACCAGATTCTGCACCGCGCCGGCCGAGGCTGTGGCCAAAGACCAGCACGTGATAAAAATCGTCATGGGCCAGCGACTGCCGAAACGGTCCACTAGCCGGCCAGCGACGATATACATGGCGATGTAGGGCACCATGAACGCGGCCACCAGGTAGGAGTAGTAGGTGTCCGTCAAGCCCAGCTCGAGCTTGAGCGTCGCTTTCAGAATCGAGAGAGTCTGCCGGTCGAAGTAGTTCAACAGGGCGACGACCCAGAGCAGGCCGACGACGACCCAGGCGGGATCAACAGGCACGGGAGCCGCGCCGGCCAGGAGACAGACGAGCGCGAAGCCCGCCGGGGCCAACTGCAATCTGGATTGCAAGTACTGCTTCTTCCTTTCGAAGGAGGTTCTGTGTCTGAAATGGGAACCGACATAACGGTCCGACCGGGAAGAGAGAATTGAATCAATGAAGCTAGGTATCGCAAGTCCAAGTCTACTCCTTGTTTCTCTGGTATCTCTGGCGGTCCCATCCGCCACTTCACAAGACCGAAAGTCCCATGGCCATGGATGGACCTATTCCGGAGCCGAAGGCCCAGACCATTGGGGTTACTTGAAGTCGGAATACGCTGCCTGCAGGCTTGGTCACCGACAATCGCCCATCGACATTCGCGACGCCCACGACGCGGACTTGCCTCCAATCCGCTTCGACTATAAGCCTACAGCGCTGAAAGTAATCGACAACGGCCACACCATCCAAGTCAACTACGATCGCAATAGCTCAATTACGATCGGCAATAGGCGATATGAACTCATCCAATTTCACTTTCATCATCCGAGTGAGGAAGAAATAGAAGGCAAGACTTACGATATGGTGGTTCATCTAGTTCATCGCGACCAAGACGGAAATCTTGCGGTCGTCGCTGTGCTGCTCACGAAGGGCAGGGCCAACGCCATGGTACAAGAACTCTGGGAACATCTACCCGAAGAGAAAGAGAAAGAAACACTGATCCACAGTGTCGAAATCAATGCTGCCGATCTGCTACCTGCTGATCGAGGCTACTACTCCTTTCCTGGATCGCTTACCACGCCACCATGTACGGAAGGTGTTTCGTGGTTCGTGTTAAAAACGCCGACTGAAATTTCGTCTAGCGAGATAGTGCAATTTGGCGCGCTCTATCCACACAACGCCAGACCCGTTCAACCTTTAAACCGCCGGACTATCCTGCAGACGAATTAAAACTCTGGCCCTTGTGATTTCTAGTCACGCAGATACACCGGGCATTTGGCCGTCCGACTGGATTACGGCAGCGAGGAAGTGCGGCATTGACAAGTTTGATTGATTATCCAGTTGCTCTGTTCGCCGTGCTGTTCGTTACTTTGGTATCCGTCGTTGAGATTGGGCGCCGACTAGCGTTGCGGACCTCCGTCAACGGTGATAAAGACCTGCACGAGCAGATTGTGGCCGTGCGTGATGGTTTAAGCGTTCTGCTGAGTCTACTACTCGCATTCTCGCTGGCGATGGTTCTGACACGCTTTGACCTGCGCAAACAATTGATCGTCGACGAGGCGAATGCAATTGGAACGACGAGGTTACGTGCGCAGATGTTAGTTGAGCCGGCTCGCGGAAAGATACTGAATTTGCTGCGAAGGTACTTGGACGCTCGCATGGAGTTCACTGAAGCAGGGCTGCACGAAGAGAAGCTGCAGGTGACCTTCACTCAGGCAAAACAATTGCAGGACGACATATGGCAGCAGGCCGTGGCGGTTGCTCAACAGAGCCCAAATCCAATCACTTCCATCTTCGTGCAGTCGTTGAACGAATCGATCGATTTGAGTGAGAGGAGGCTGGCTGCGTTGGAAAATCGAATACCAGGTGTCCTCTGGATTGTGCTCATCTTTATTTCGATGTTTACCTGTCTGCTAGTCGGATACAGCATGCGCCGAAGGGCATTGCTTGTAATGCTGCTTTGGCCGTTGATGATATCAATCGTATTGGCGCTCAATGCTGATCTCGACAGTCCTCGCGCTGGACTAATCCAAATCGGTCAGCAAAGCATCGAAAGACTGCGATAAAACGCGAACGAGAATCCCGTTCAGCTGGGTTGACCCGCCGTGTTGCACCAGACGTGTTGGGTACCCGGCTAACTTCCTCGCCGCCGCATTGGCCGATCCACGTTGATATGCACAAATATATCTATCAATTATGTATTTGAATGGGGGTGCCGAGAGCATCGTTCATCTGGTGAGTTGCGCTGGAATCCAGTTCGGTTACAGACACCGTGTGAAGGATCCCCGCCACCATGACGTAGTGCAATTGACCTACGCGTACGTGGCACAACGATGCGAACACAACTCGTCCAGCACGCCGAACCAAGATGAATTCACCCACGTCGCGTACTGGAGTATCGGGCGGCAATGATGTGGAGGGAGGGTTTGTTGATGGGACTGCGGAATTAACCGATACTTGCGGTACAGGACTGGTTGGCTGCGCTACGGCGACAGGCGCGGGTTGCTGAATGACAATGATCTGAGGCTGCTGCTGGAACTGTTGGTTGCCCGCGGAGTCGATGAAACCAGGGAAGTAGGAATTTCCGCCGAAGAATATTGGCGCAACGAAATCACGTGCGCCACGTTCAACGCCTTCGACAGGGGGGTTGAAGGGGAAGTTTCCACTGATGGCAGCCAGGTGTGGATAGTCAAAGCCCAAACCAGGCACTCCATTTTCACTTTCGAGGCTAACGATATTTTCGAATGGCCTAGTGTTGGGAGTCTGGGGCAGGTTCGGGACAATATGGATCACATGAACCATAAGAACCTGACGGTTGGCCTGTCCGCCGGTAGCAGGCTGAGCCACCGAGTTGCCGGGTGGTCTCACTATGGTTGCCATCTGGGTGGACGGTAGGGGCCGGGTGGGGATTGGGCTGGCGGATGCACGCGCACCCCGCATCTGAGCGCTGGTTGGAATGCAAATCAGAAGAGCCCCTAATGCTGGCACAACGAAATTGAATATTCTGTTCATAATTCCATCTCTACTCAAACAGTTCCTGACCCAACCCCGCCGATCCACCCGTTTTGTTCAAACAGTGCGAAGGGGTAGGCATCCACAATAAAAATAAAAATAGGATACATCCCCGATCACCGCGAAGATCCTCAGAATGCGGTTTGTAGCATCGCCGTGAAGAGTTTTCTTGCCACTCTCAAAGGTGAACCGTTGAGCGGAGAGTGCCGTTGCGTGAATGGCATTCATGATTTTCTCTCCATGCCCTCATGCTAGGAGTCGGTGTGCTCGCCGACTACTGGCAAGAGTAACAGTTCTGTTGAACCCAATTTGTGGACAGGAAGAAATCAAAATATAACCAGGATGCATGCCTATTTAGGAGATGGGAAAGACTGTTCGAATACGGTCAGTGTCCGATGGTAAGGAGTGGAACAAGGAGCAAGGTTCGTTGAAGGCGCCAGCCATTTTCGGATTGTGAGTTACAAATTCGCTAACAATAATCGCATTGGCAAGAAGAAAAAAGGGCTGACGGAAGCACTCAGACTCGCAACGACGAAATCAGCTGTACCTGTCAGAAATGCTAGGTTGCAGTGCGACGTGCCTTAGGTATCGTCGCAATCGCCCGGAAGATTTTCAAACCGCGAAGATGGGAAAACTGTGTCTCGAAAGGGAGATTGAAATCATGCGTCTACAAAGCGTTGTCGGAATTGCATTACTGGTTGCCTTGTGCGCTATTTCAGCGCAAGCGCAATCTTCGAGCCCGTTTAATCTGCACATAGGTGGAGGTATTGGCGTGCCACTTAATCCCACAGCGAACTTTGCTGGAATCAGCGGAACTTTTCAGATCGGTGCCGGGCCCAACTTGAGCAGGAGCAGTTCCATTGTAGGAGAGTTCTTGTGGCAAGGCCTTCCGCCGACTCGTGATACGCTACTGCCCATTGTGAATGCTCTGTGTTCGACGAACGTGATCAGCCCACCGTCCCTCTGTTCCGCCGCCTCAATCATCGCGAGAAATAATCTTTACGCACTTACGGCAAACTATATGCACCACTGGGATGGCAGGCGCTACGGTGTTTACGTCATCGGAGGTGGGGGTTGGTACTACCGGCATGCGCAGTTGATGAACGTCACGGTAGCCCCCGGTACGGTGTGTGAACCTGCGTGGGAGTGGTGGGGTTATCCTTGTCAAGGAGGATCTGTTTCCACCAGCAATGTTCTAGCCACTAAAGGAGTGAGCTCTGGTGGGGCAAACGGCGGTATCGGGACCACGATCAAACTGGGAGTTGGTGACTCAAGCGTCAAATTCTATGTCGAGGCTCGATATCATTATTCGCCCCAAGGCGGCCGGATCTCCACACAGATAGTGCCGGTCACAATGGGTTTGCGCTGGTGAAGCATGCACGTTGAACCTGGGACTTTTGGTTCGGGGTCCACTTAATGTCATCGCCCATGCGCTTGACCAGGTCCGGAAAGACGGCCATGGCTTGAATGCTTGGGTCCCAGTCCTGGTTCTCGACAGCGTTGGTCAAATCCGCACCCTTCAGGGTGCTATTCTTCTGTATCCATTGCTGCAACTGGATTATTTCCAGCGGATGCGTCGAAGCCAACAGAACCTGGCTCAGTAGTGGAGCCGGATACAGTGCGATCGGCGCAACCAACGAATCTAGTTGGTCATTAGGAATTTTCGGAGCAGCTTGGTCCATCGGCGAGCCTGGCTGCTGTGCCTGACGCGCAACCCGCATTGTGTCGCCCGGCGCGAGGAGCAGGGCGCACAGCAAAGCAACGAGGCTTTGAACTGACCAGCCGCGGGATTTCCCCGAAGCCGTTTCGGAGTCATGATTTTTCACAACCTTTTCTGCGTCTTGTTCCAGCATCCGGAGGACGCGCGATTTGTGCACCCGCAACTGCGCAGGCAGGGAACCCCATCACGATGAGTAGAAAACTCGTCAGCGCAGGCACCGCTTTTTGACGGGGAGTCGTTGTGTCCTGATTTCTGGCGACCGCCTCTCTCGAGGGACGGACGGAAGCCGACAAACATTGCTGCCACGCTGGCTCCAGGACGGTAACGTTCCCTGTTTTGTCCTAAAAATCGAAGCTCCGCCGAATACTGACAAAACTGACAGTTCCGACAGGGGGTATGGACCTGCCAGGATGATTGGGTCAGCAGAGGCAGATTCCGAAAGCTGTGGGTGCCGAAGGAAACAATGCCGCTAACGCGTCTAAACCTCTTTCGGCGTTGCCACTTCGATGGTTGGTCCCGTGGTCGCAGAAATGACCATCACGCGAGGGATCCCCCTGCATCGGCAGAAATATTGGACTTGGGAAGAGGGAGAAATCATGAGCACCGCACACGCAGCAATTACACATCAAGTTCCGAGGTGGTCAATCTTGTGGTCCATTGTATTAGTGATATTTGGTTTGCTTGCGATTGCCTTGCCACTCGCAACATCTTTCGGAGTTGTTTTGATCATTGGGTGGCTTCTCATCCTGAGTAGCGTCATTCAGCTCCTTCATGCCTTTCAGTCTAAGGGAATCGGCAGCATTTTCTGGAAGTGTGCCGTCGCACTTCTCTATCTTGGCGCCGGTACCTATTTTCTCTTTCAACCGCTGCTAGGAGTTGTCACTGTGACTCTCGTCATCGGAATTTTCTTTCTCGCTGAAGCCGCGATGGATTTTGTGGCGTACTTCCAGATCCGTAAATTCCGTGGATCGGGTTGGATTCTCTTTGATGGAATTGGCACATTTCTCTTGGGTTTTTTGATCTGGATGCAATGGCCGTGGAGTTCCGCTTGGGCGATTGGGACGCTGGTCGGAATCAGCATGTTGATGACAGGAGTCACGCGCTTGATGATCACGCTTACCGCTCGCAGACTTGGTGAGGAGGATGCCGGTTGATGGCAAGTCACTTTCTCAGTTGACCGTTAATTCTGGTAGCGACACCTTTCGGCTCGCGAAACCAAACTGGGAAAGTTCCACGTAACAACTTCGAAGGAGATGCACACCTGGGCGAGAGATTTCCCTACCGGACCATTTCCTCCATAACAACAATGTGTCGAGGTGACGTCACCCTTTCTGTTCCATTGACTTCTGTGAAGTGTACACGTTGAGACGATGGGACGTTCTTGTTGCCTGGACAGATCTGACAAAACGAAGCGCACTGGTTCACATGCTTGAGGGTATGTCGGTCAACGTTTTCTCGTGTTCTACACTGAACCAAACTGGGGAATTGCTGTCCAAGCAGAAGATTGAGCTTGTCTTCTGCGACGAGAGTCTCTCGGACGGATCCTTCCGCGACCTGCTTCGCGCAAGCCACGCTTGGATGGGCAAACCCCGCATCGTCGTTCTGTTTAGCATAGGTGAGTGGGCGGAATATCTAGAAGCGTTGCAGTTGGGAGTTTTTGAAGTGATCTCAACTCCAGTGCACCCAACCGACGTTGAACTGGCGGTGATTCGTGCAATACGCGATGCCGGTCAGGGGACATTCCACCAAATGATTGCATGAAGACTGCGCGTGAGGTTGAGAACGCTGGGGCTTCTCCGAGGCGGCGGACAACCTTGAAGCGGCAATAATCCTGCTCAGACTCAAGGTCTCTCTGATATAAGCACAAAGCCCATCTATCAGGCAGTGTCCGGCAAAGTCGGTTGAAATTAATCGTGTGAACAGCAGCTCTTTTTACCCCAACGCCCTGTTTCAGCTCCCTGTCAAATCTGCTAGTTTGCGTCGGCACATTCAGGCGTTATCAATAACTTCTGGGACTAACCGGTTTTTCAGTGTCAAAGTAGATGATTCAGACATGACTAACGTATAAGTAGTTATTTCGTAATCAAGGGAAATTGTGCCGCCGAGCAGGCAGCGGGGTTTATTGAGTCTCCTTCACACTCTAAAAACCAGTCGCGATAGAAGCGGTGACAACTATTGCGAACGAGCAAATTTGACGGACCAGTTTGCCCTTGAATCTCCAAGTAGCCGGCTGGCCGCGGGAGATCGGCTGAAAGCGAATCGCATTAACCAGGAGGGGGTGTATGAATCACTCAGAGAGACGCATAGGAACAGTCATTCAGATTACGGCTGCATGCATCGGGGTGTTTTTGGCATTTCTTCCCTTATTTTCGCAGGGCAATACAGGCCGCATTCAGGGAAGCGTTACAGACCAAAGTGGCGGCACTGTCCCCGGCGCAACGGTAATCGTCGCAGATGTAGAACGGGGTACGTCACGAACTCTTACCACAGACGACTCAGGAGAGTACAGCGCTCCCAGCCTCACCCCCAGCACCTATCGGGTCCACGCCGAGGCGATGGGCTTCAAGGCGGTCGATCGTGAGAACGTTGTTTTGGAGGTGAACGGAACTGTTAGGGTTGATTTCAAACTCCAAGCAGGCGACATGAAGCAGACGATTACAGTAACCGAAGCGATACCGCTCGTGGATACTACAAATGCCGAACTTGGGGGGACTATTCAACATGCGATTATCGAAAATCTGCCCTTGAATGGTCGGAACTTCGAGAACCTGCTTACTTTGCGCCCGGGTGTGACGATTTATACGGGTGGCGGGGGGTGGACGCAGAGTACGAATGGTATTCGTCCCCACGACAACATGTATCTTGTGGACGGCGTGAACAGCAACGACCCGTGGATGGCCCAGAGCATCATGAATGCGGCCATGGCTGCCGGCGATGCTGGCACGATCCTGCCCGTAGACGCCATCGATGAATTCAAGACTCAGATCAATCCACCCGCCGAACATGGCTGGAAGCCGGGCGCGGTCGTCAGCGTCGGGATCAAATCGGGAACCAACAACTATCATGGGACGGCCTACGCGTATGGCAGGAGTGATGCATTCGATGCGCGCAATTACTTCAATTTTGCGCTGGCACCGAAAACGCCGCTAAGTTTACAGCAGTTCGGCGCGACCTTTGGCGGACCTATCAAAAAAGACAGGTTTTTCTTCTTTTTGAACTATGAGCAGGAGCGCTACACGGTGGGCAATCCCGCCCAACACATACTCCCGGCCACGACCGCTGGCGCAGGCGCAAAAGT
>Ga0137403_10000710_pt1 | contig 42823 bp, 42 predicted proteins | sample CZOMad2_1_16fung_FD_122057 | JGI IMG/M metagenome (GOLD analysis project Ga0137403, IMG submission 122057) | Vadose zone soil fungal communities from Angelo Coast Range Reserve, California, USA - CZOMad2_1_16fungal (Hybrid Assembly) | ecosystem: Environmental > Terrestrial > Soil > Vadose zone...
TTGAAGATCAGGTAGAGCACGGCCAGGACGGCGTCGAGCCGCTCGGGCAGCAGGTGCTCGGGCGGCACGCGGAAGGGAACGCCGGCGTCGCGGATCTTCCGCTTCGCGCGGACGAGCCGCTGGCCCATCGTCGTCTCGGGGACGAGGAACGCGCGGGCGATCTCGGTCGTCGTCAGCCCTCCGACCGCGCGCAGGGTCAGTGCGACCTGGGCCTCCGGCGCGAGCGCCGGGTGGCAGCAGGTGAAGATCAGGCTGAGTCGCTCGTCGGGCACCGGTTCGTCGCTCTCGTCGTCGGTCTCGAGCTCCGCGAGTCGCTGCAGCAGCTCCGTCTTGCGCGCGAGCGTGCGCTCCCGGCGGATGCGGTCGATCGCGCGGTTGCGCGCGGTCGCGACCAGCCAGGCGCCCGGATTCTCAGGCGTTCCGTCGCGCGGCCAGCGCTCGAGTGCGGTCGCGATCGCGTCCTGAAGGGCGTCCTCTGCGAGCTCGAAGTCGCCGAGGACGCCGATCAGGATTGCGAGAACGCGGCTCCACTCCTCGCGGAAGACGGTTTCGAGGCGTTCGCTTGCGACGCCGCTATGGAGGACGTCCGGGCTTTGCCCGGGCGTCCGTCTAATCCCGCTTTGCGAGGTCACTAGCGAATGTCTACCGCGGCCGCCGCGTTCGACGCTGCTCAGTGCTCGACCACCGGCCTGACCTCGATCGTCCCGCCTGTCCGCGCGGCCGGAATCCTCGCGGCGACCTCGATCGCCTCGTCCAGGTTGTCGGCGTCGATCAGGTAGAAGCCGCCCAGGTACTCCTTCGTCTCGGCGAAGGGGCCGTCGGTCGTCAGTGTCTTGCCGTTGTCGACCTGGACGGTGGTCGCCTTGGAGAGATCGCCGAGGTCGGCGCCGCCCTTCGTCTTCGGGTCACGGCTGATCGCCATGTACTGCTCGGTCATGGCCTGCTGCTCTTCCTCGCTGAACTGCTCCCAGCGTCCTTCTGCCCCGTAGATCAAGAGTGCGTACTGCATTTCGCCTCCTTCTGTCGATGTCGAGACTACGACGAACGGGCTATCGCGATTTCGACATTCGCTCGAGCAGGGCGAGCGCGCCGGCTTTGTCGAGCGGCTCGTTCAGGTTTCCGCACTTCGGGCTCTGGACGCAGGACGGGCAGCCGAGCAGGCAAGGGCAGCCCTGCAGCATGCGCGCCGTGTCCTCGACCCAGCCCTCGAAGGCCTCGAAGCCGCGCTCGGTGATCCCGACACCGCCCGGATGGCCGTCGTAGACGAAGATCGTCGGCGCGCCGGTCTGGAAGTGGACGTTGGTCGAGAGCCCGCCGATGTCCCAGCGGTCGCACATTGCCCAGAGCGGGAGCAACGCGATCAGGGAGTGCTCGGCGGCGTGGAGCGAACCGAGCAGCCGCCGCTGGGAGTCGAGGTCCTCGGTCATCCAGGGCTCGGGAACGAACCAGATCGCCTCGGTCTCGAACTCGGTCTGCGGCAGATCGAGCTGGACGATGTCGAACGACGCCTGGTCGTGAATCGACTTCTTCTGGTACGCGACCACCTGCTCGCTGACGACGACGGTGCCGAACGAGAGCTCCAGGCCGAGGCGGCGCTCCGCACGCTGGGACTGGTCGATCGCGGTCATCGTCTCCTTCTTCGCCTGCGTGTAGTAGTCGCCCGAGAACGGCTCGACGAGCGCGGCGCGGGCCTCGAGGTCGAGCGCCACGACGCGGAACTGCTCGCCCAAGTGGAGGTAGATCGCGCCCTCGTGGACGGTCGAGTAGGCGCGCTCGTGCTCGACCAGGCCGAGGACGGAGCCGGTCGAGCGGTCGACCACCGTGAAGGCGTCCATGCCGGTCGAGCGGAGGGGGACGCGGGCGGCCGGGTAGTCGCGGCCGGCCCAGACGTAGCCGGCATCGGTGTGCTTCAGCTCCGGCAGCTCGGCGGCGCGCTCGAGCGCGGTGTCGCCGAGGATCTCCCGGTCTTGGTCGTCGAGCGGGGCCTCGAAGGCCGCCGAACGGACGTGCCCGTCAAGCACGCGGTGGTTCTCGTGGTCGAGGATCGCGGCCTCGACCCGCCGGCCGAGCAGCGCCTGCGGCTCGCGCATGAAGTACTGGTCGAGCGCGTCCTCGCTGGCGACGAGCGCGGCGAGCCCATGCCCACGGCGGCCGGCGCGGCCCCACTGCTGGCGGAGGCTGGAGACGGTGCCGGGGAAGCCGACCGAGACGACGGCGTCGAGCAGGCCGACATCGATCCCGAGCTCGAGCGCGTTCGTCGCAGAGACGCCGAGCAGCTCGCCCGCGGATAGCCGCTGCTCGATCTCGCGGCGCTGGGCCGGCGTGTAGCCGGCGCGGTAGGGCGAGAGTCGCTTCGCGTCGCCGAGCCGGTCGGCCGTGAAGCGGTGGATCAGCTCCGCGGCCTTGCGGCTCTTGGCGAAGAGCAGCGTCCGCAGGTCGCGCGAGACGAGCTCTCCGAGCACGCGCGAGCCCTCGCCCAGCGGCGACGCCCGCACGCCGAGCGCCTCGTCGGTCAGCGGCGGGTTCCAGAGGACGACGGTTCGCTCCGCGCGCGGGGCGCCGTCGTCTCCGATCACCGTCGCCGGAACGCCGAGCAGCCGCTCGACGAGCTCGCCAGGGTTCGCGATCGTTGCCGAGGCGAGCAGGAACTGCGGCTCGGCACCGTAGATCTTCGCCAGTCGCCGAAGCCGGCGCAGCACGTTCGCCACGTGAGAGCCGAAGACGCCTCGATAGACGTGAGCCTCGTCGACGATCACGTAGCGGAGGTTCGAGAGCACGTCCCCCCAGCGGTCGTGGTGGGGCAGCACACCGATGTGGAGCATGTCCGGGTTCGTCAGGACGAGGTTCGCCCACTTGCGGATCTGCCAGCGGCGCTCGGTCTCGGTGTCGCCGTCGTAGATCGCGGCGCGGAGCTTGGGCAGGCGGAACGTGCTCAGGCTGCGCAGCTGATCCTGCGCCAGCGCCTTGGTCGGGTAGAGGTAGAGCGCGCGCTGCTTCGGCTCGCGCGCGATCGCGTCGAGCACGGGCAGGTTGAACGCCAGCGTCTTCCCGCTGGCCGTGCCGGTCGTGACGACGAGGTGCTCGCCGCGCGCCGCGGCGTCCCAGGCTGCCCGCTGGTGCGTGTAGAGCTGCTCTATCCCCTGCGCCGCGAGCGCGTCGCGCACCCGCTGGTGCAGTTCGTCCGGAAGCGGCGCGAGCCGGGCTTCACGCGCCGGCTCGGTGCCGAGGTAGGCGATCTCTTCGCCCTGGAGGAGATCGTCCCAGGCGCTGGTCGCGACGCTCATCGCCGCCCTCGCAGCGCAACCATGTGGGGATAGTCCTGGTCACCGAGCTCTTCCAATCGCTCGATTCGGAACCCCGCCTCCAGGAATGCGTTCAGGAAGCCATCGAGCGGAAGATGCGCGCTGTCGACACGCGCACGGAGCCCGTCGGGATTGGCGACTCCGGGAGCGGAACAGTCATAGCGCCTCGAAGGACGGTAGCCGCGGTGCAGCTCGGGAACGCCTTCGGCGCCGACGAACAGCGAGTGTGGCCCGACGAAGCATGGATGGGCGCCGATGTAGACCACGGGAGCTTCGGGCCGCAGCACCCGTGCGGTCTCCCTGATCACGGCGGAGAAGTCTTCAACGTCGGTGTGCGTCCATACGGATACGGCGCCGTCGAAGGTCTCGTCGCCGAAGGGGAGCCCATCCCCTGATCCTTGGACGACCTCGAGCCCGTGACCACGGGCAACTTCGAGCATGTCCTCGGAGAGGTCGACGCCCACCGCCGACCAGCCGAGCTCGGCCACCGCTGCGGTCGACAGGCCTGTCCCGCAGCCGACGTCGAGACAGCGCCCATCGCCCGTGCCGAGCAGCCGCTGGAGGGCGTCGAGCTCGTCCGGCTTCAGCGCCGGGCGGAAACCTTCGTACCACTCGGCGACGCCGTCATACCGCACGTTGCTCATGCCGGCGATGCTAGCCAGGCATCAGCACGGCACCGAGCGCCTGCGCAACCGCTCAGGATTCAGGCCCCCGTTACGGTGCAGTGGCTTTCGATGATCGTCCCGGGGGCCGGCGTAGGAGATTTCGTAAAGATCCTGCGCAGGGGTAGGATTGTCGTACCGGGGTGCCCGACCTAGGGCTGAGATCAGACCCGCGAACCTGATCCGGGTAATGCCGGCGAAGGGAGAGTTTTGACGCCACGTTGTTTGACGATCGCTACCTCCGACTCGGGCGGAGGCGCCGGGATCCAGGCCGACCTGAAGGCGTTTGCCGCGGCCGGCTGCCACGGCATGTCCGCCCTTGTCGCGCTGACCGCGCAGAACACGGTCGGCGTGACGGCGATCCACGAGCTGCCGCCGGAGTTCGTGACGGCGCAGCTCGAGGCGGTGTTCGACGACATCGGCGTCGACGCGGCGAAGACGGGGATGCTGTTCTCGGCGCGGTTGATCGAGACGGTCGCCGACTTTCTCGAGGAGCGGCCGGTACCACTGGTCGTCGACCCGGTGATGGTCGCGAGCTCGGGCGCGCAGCTGCTCGAGGACGACGCGGTCGAGACGCTGGTCGAGCGGCTCTTCCCGCTCGCCACCGTCGTGACGCCGAACCTCGCGGAGGCGCAGGTCCTCGCAGGCATCAAGCAACAGACTGTTACTAAGTTCGACACGGCCGCAAGGGCGAGCTCGGCCCATGGTTCAGCCGTTTTTGACAAGCAACAGACTGTTACTAAGTCCGAGTTGGCGGAGCGGATCCACGCTCTCGGGGCGGCGGCGGTGATCGTCACCGGGGGGCACGGTGAGCCCGTCGACCACTTCTTCGACGGTCGGGAGCACGTCGAGATCTCGATCGAGCGGTACGACGTTGGGGCGACGCACGGCGCCGGCTGCACGCACTCGGCGACGCTGTGCGCGGGTCTGGCTCGAGGTCTGTCCCTGAGAGAGGCGGCGGAGAACGCAGCGCACGTGGCGAGTGACGCCGTCGCCTGTGGGCTCGCCGACCTCGGCGCGGGCGACGGACCCGTTGACGTCTTCAACTTGGAGGAGGCTCGTGAGCACGACCGAGACCACGCTCTCGACCGGCGCTGACCTCGCCGCGATTCGCGAGCGGAAGCCGCTCGTGCACCAGATCACGAACTACGTGGTCATGAACGAGACGGCGAACGCCACGCTTGCGCTCGGAGCGCTGCCCGTGATGGCGCACGCGCGCGAGGAGGTCGAGGAGATGGCTGCGATCGCCGCCGCGCTCGTGCTCAACATCGGCACGCTCTCGCCACCCTGGGTCGAGGCGATGCTCGCGGCGGGCCGAGCTGCGAACTCCGCCGGCGTTCCCGTCGTGCTCGACCCTGTGGGCGCCGGCGCGACGAGCTACCGGACCGAGACCGCCCGCCGGCTCCTCGAAGAGGTCGACGTCGCGGTCGTGCGCGGCAACGCCGCCGAGATCGCGACGCTCGCCGGCCGCGAGGCCGAGATCCGAGGCGTCGAATCGATTGGCGCGAGCGACTCCGCCGCAGCGCTCGCGCGGGTCGCGGCGCAGGAGCTCGGCACGGTCGCCGCGGTCACCGGCGCGGTCGACCAGGTCTCCGACGGCGACCGGACGCTGGGTGTCGCGAACGGCGATCCGCTGCTAGCTAGGATCACCGGTTCCGGATGCATAGCGACCGCGATCACGGGCTCTTTCCTCGCTGTCCGCTCGGACGCGCCGCTCGCCGCGGCCGCGGAGGCTCTCGTCGCGTTGGGTGTCGCAGGTGAGGATGCGGCTCGTGAGGCCAAAGGCCCAGGCTCGTTCCATGCCGCCCTCTACGACGCGCTCGACGGCCTCGATCCGCAGACGCTGGACGAACGGGCGAGGCTGACGTGATCCTGCACGCGATCGTCGATGATCTCAGGGTCGCGCGCGCCGCGATCGACGGGGGGGCGACGCATGTCCAGCTCCGGCTGAAGGATCTCCCGACTGCCGAGCTGATCGACGAAGGACGGCCGTTCCGGGACCTGTGCGCTCGCTCCGGGGTGACGTTCGTCGTCAACGACGACGTCGATGCGGCGATCGCGCTTGGAGCGGACGGCGTGCACCTCGGCCGCGAGGACGTGGGCATCGAGCGCGCCCGCGAGGCGAACCTGCTGCTGGGTTTGTCGGCGCAGACCGTCGAGGAAGCTCTGGCCGCCGACAACGAGCGTCCGGACTATCTCGGCGCGGGCCCGATTTGGGCAACACCGGTCAAGCCCGGCATACCTGCGCTCGGCCTCGTCGGCCTGGCCGAGATCTGCGAGAGCGTTGCGGCGCCGGTGATCGCGATCGGCGGCGTCGACGCGACGAACGCGGCGCTGTGCCTGGAAGCGGGCGCAGTCGGGGTCGCTGTCGTCCGGGCGTCAACCGACGCCGCGGCAGTCCGCACCGCGCTCGAGCGTGCGGCTGTCTGAGCTGGGCGAGCTCGGACTGCTCGCCGAGCTGGAACAGCGAGGACTGGCCGAACAGATCGAGAACGACGCCGCCGAGCTCGAGCCGGGTCTCGTCCTCACGCAGGACTCGCTCGTCGAAGGAGTCCATTTTCGGTTCGACTGGCTCTCCTGGCAGGAGCTCGGCTTCCGGGCCGCCGCCGTCAACATCAGCGACCTGGCGGCCTCGGGCGCGCGGCCCGAGGCGCTGCTCGTCAGCCTCGGCCTGCCGGGGGAGACCGAGCTCGACGACGCCCTCTCGCTCTATGTCGGGATCACCGAGGCCGGCGTGCCGGTCCGTGGCGGCGACACCACCGAGGCCGGCTCGGTGTTCGTGTCGGTGACGGCGGTCGGGCGAGCCGAGCGCATTCCGGGCCGGTCGGGCGCCGAGCCGGGGGACGAGCTCGTCGTCACCGGTCCTCTGGGCGCGGCCGGCGCGGCCTTCCGCGAGCAGCGCTTCGTCCGCCCGCCGCTACGGGTCGACGAGGGGATCGAGCTGGCGCGGGAGGCGCACGCGATGCTCGACCTCTCGGACGGTCTCGGCCGCGACGCGGAGCGCATCGCCTCGCGCTCCGGCTGCCGCCTCGTGATCGAGCTCGAACAGGTTCCGGTCGCACCCGGCGCGACGTACGAAGATCTCGGCTTCGGCGAGGACTACGAGTTGCTCGCCGCTACGCCCGACCCGGGCCGGTTCCCGGTCATCGGCCGCTGCGAACCGGGCGGTGGGGTGGAAATCCGCCACGAGGGCCGACCCGTAGCCCTCTCCGGGTGGGAGCATTTTCGCTTGCGCTAAGGGCGCTGGGCAGTGAAAGTGGCCGCCAATGACCGGCTTTATCGTCAGGCGGCTCGTCTGGGCCTTCCTGCTGGCGGCCGTGATCACCCTGTTCACGTTCATCATCTTCTTCGTCATCCCCACGGACACGCGCTCGACGCTGTCCGGGCGCGGGGCGGCCGACCCGACCCTAGCGGGCCAGTTTCACCTCAGGGACAAGCCTGTGACGACGCAGTACGTCAGCTTCCTCGGTCACGTCGTGCGTCACGGCGACCTTGGTCGCTCGATCCGCTCGGGCGTCCCCGTCCGGGACGCAATCGCCCGCGCGCTGCCGGTGACGGCGTCGCTCGTGTTCGGCGGCCTGATCTTCTGGCTTCTGATCGCGTTTCCGATCGGGATCCTCTCGGCTCTACGGCCGCGCTCTCTGCTCGACAAGGGCCTGATGATGCTGGTGCTGATCGGAGCCTCGGCCCATCCGATCTGGCTCGGCCTCGTGCTCTCGTACCTGCTCGGCTACAAGCTCCATATCTTCCCGCTGACCGGCTACTGCAACTTCTTCGGCAAGGCGACCTTCTGCGGCGGACCGACGCAATGGACGTACCACATGCTCTTGCCCTGGTTCACCTTCGCGTGCCTCTTCGCCGCGCTCTACGCCCGGATGATCAGGGCGAGCATGATCGAGGCGATGGACTCCGACTACGTGCGGACGGCCCAGGCCAAGGGCGCGGGAACCGTGCAGGTGGTGCGCCACCATGTGCTCCGTAACGCGATGCTCCCGGTCGTGTCGATGGTCGGCATGGACCTCGGACTCGCTTTCGGGGGAGCGCTCTTCATCGAGGTCGCCTACGGCCTGCCGGGGATGGGAAAGCTGCTCGTCGGCGGCCTCGCGGGCGGTGACCTGCCCGTGATCATGGGGGTGGTGCTCGTCGTCAGCTTCGCGGTCGCGATCGCGAACCTGATCGTGGACGTCCTCTACACCTGGATCGATCCACGGGTACGGGCGGTGGGCGCCGACGAGGGCTCCGGAGCGGTAGCCCCTCCCAAGCTCGGGCGACTGCCCGCCCGGCAGCAGGTCAAAGAGTCGACGACGTAGCGTTGAGCCACCGGGCCCAGGCTCGCTCGTAGTACGAGCGAGGCCGGGCGCCGATCACGGTTTCCTGCGGGCGTCCGTCCTCGAAGAGGATCGTCGTTGGGATCGAGAGGACGCTGAAGCGCGATGCCGTCTCGATGTTCTCGTCGATGTTCAGCTTCGCGAAGCCGACCTTGCCCTCGTGCTCCCGCTCGAGCTCGGCGAGGACTGGCTCAACCGCGCGGCAGGGCCCGCACCAGGGAGCCCAGAAGTCGACGACGACGGGCTCGCTCGCTTCGAGTACATCGCGCTGGAAGCTCTCGTCGGTGACCTCGCGCACGGCTACAGCTTGCCAGTGAGCGCCGCGATGCGAAGAGCAGGCACTTTCCAGATCGCTTCCGCGACGATCGCGCCGCTCATCTTGGAGCCACCGACCTCGCGGTCGGCGAACCTGATCGGAACCTCGACGACGCGGAAGCCGGCCCGCAGCGCCCGGTAGGTCGTCTCGATCTGGAACGCGTAGCCCTTCGAGTCGATCGCGTCGAGGTCGATCTTCTCGAGCACCTTGCGGCGGTAGCACTTGAAGCCGCCGGTGAGATCTCGGATCTGCGACGAGAGCAGCACGCGCGCATAGAAGGAACCGCCCGCGGAGATCGCGCGACGCGTCGGGCCCCAGTCCGCAACCTGCCCGCCCTTGACGTAGCGGGAGCCGAGGGCCAGGTCGGCGTCGTCGGTGGCGGCGATCAGCCGCGGCACGTCCTTCGGGTCATGTGAGAAGTCGCAGTCCATCTCCAGGATGAGCTCGGCGCCGTCGGCCAGTGCCTGCCGGAAGCCCGCGATGTAGGCGGGGCCGAGCCCCTCCTTGCGAGACCGGTGGAGGACGTCCACGTAGTCGAGCTCCTGCGCCAGGCGGTCGGCCAGCCGCCCGGTCCCGTCAGGCGAGTTGTCGTCCACCACGAGGACGCGCACGCCGGCGCCGCCGAGCGCGCGCAGCATCGGCTCGAGGTTCTCATGCTCGTTGTATGTGGGCAGGCAGACGGTTGCGCGCAGGTCCGGCACGGCGTCAGGGGTTTACAAGCGGAATCGTCATTGTCCCGGCCACCAGCAGCGCCGCTGAGACTACGAGAACCGGGAGACGAACGACCCGGCGGCGCGCCAGGGCGGCTGCTCCCCAGTAGACCGGCAGCGCGAGGAGGCCGAAGCGTGCGTCGGACAGGAAGGTCCCGCTGGCGAGTGGGAGCAGCACGAGCGCGGCGCTCGCAACCAGCCACGGCCCGGAGATCCCAACCCGGCGCGCCGCCGCGAGCAGCCCGAGGTAAATGAGGCAGAACGCCACGTCGCGCCAGAGCCACGGTGTGGATCCAGGCTCGTGAAGCTGCTGAAACGCGTGGAGGATCCCGTCGAGTGAGAACGCCCGTCCCCATGCACGTTGGGCATGGCTCCAGGCGGAGACGTTGTCAAGAGCCCAGCCGAGGTAGAGCGGGAAGGTCGCGACCGAGGCGACCGGAGCGAAGGCCGCCCCGATGGCCCGACCGCCGGCCACCCGGCCGGATGCCCGGGCACGGCCGATCGCAATCGCCACGAGCGGGAGGGCGAAGAAGATGGCCTCGGGCCTTCCCAGAGCGGCCGCGGCGCCGGCGATCGCGCTGAGTGTCCAGCGGCCGTCGAGCGCGAATACCAAGGCGAGGGCGAGAGCGGCGAACACGAGGCTCTCCGGATACGTCATCGAGAAGACGAAGCTCATCGGGAAGAGCGCCGCGAGCATGGCGCTCATCCTCGCCACGTCGAGGGGCAACAGCCGCCGGCTGACCTCGTAGAAGGCGACGATCCCGACCACGAACGCGACGTTCGCAACCAGGAGCCCGCTCGTCAGAAAGGAGAGGCCGAGCCCGTTCAGCCCTCGGAGGACGATCGGGAACAGCGGGAAGAAGGCGGGGTCGCTCTGGCGTCCCGGGATCAGGAGATAGCCCTGATCGGCGACGGTGCGGTACCAGGCGCCATCCCAGTAGCTGAGGATGCTCAGCGTGTGCGAGGTCGAGGCGCCGTGAGGCGGGGGCGGTCCTCCAGGCCAGTGCAACCAGTGGTCGGCGGCTGCTGTGGCGAGCACCAGCACCCGCGAGCCGATCGCCACCGCCAGAATCGCGCATCGCTCTCGCAGCCACGCGGTCATGCTTCCTCCTTGACGATCAGCCGAAGCCGGGGAGAAAGGCGTAGCTCGGGCCGAGCGAGGTCACGCCGTTCGGGGCGGGCCAGGTACGACCAGCCGGTCCTGAGGCGGGGGATCCTGACCGCGACCGGCGCGAACGTACGGGGGTTGACGATCACCAGGAGCCTGCTGTCGCCCTGTCTAAAGGCCAGGCGGAGCATCGTTGCCCCGCGCAGGGAGACGCGCTCGGCGTGGACCGGCGCTCGGTCGTCGAGAAAGCGGCCGATCCGGCGCCCCAGCGCTCGCGGGCAGCCGGCGAGGACAGCTCGGACCGTCGGGAGCGGGCCGTCCTCTTCTCGCATAGTCGACCCGAGCCGAAAGGATGCGAACCGGGTCTCGACGAGACGGCGGCGGCCGGTCACCAGCAGCGAGGCGTGGAGGCGCTCGGGATAAGCGGGCAGGGGGCCGATCGTTGCGTTGACGCAGATGCTCGAGACGCGCTCTCCGCCGACGAACGCTGTGCTCTTGATTGCGTTTTGCGCGGTCAGCCAGTGAAGCGTCCTCGCAGCGAGCAACTGGTTGTCTGAGGGACGCGGAAGTGTGACCGCTTGCAGCCCGAAGGCGGCCCCTGCGAGCAAGGCCGCGAAACCGGCGGCCGTGGCACCCGAGGCAACCGCCAGGCGGATCCAGCCGGTCTTGCCGCGCTTCATGGGCGATTCACTTGTGGTCACGCCTTCGTCGTTCGGGTTCTAACCGTTACCCATTAAGCCCCGTTTGCCCACGCTTTAAGCGTGCGTGAAGCAGCGATCTCGCTCGCGCCTATGATCGCTGGAATGGCCAAGACGCTGCCGCGCAACGCCGACGTCGCGGAGCAGCTCGAGCTGCTCTCCGACATCCTCGAGCTCGAGGGCGAGGCCGCCTACCGCCTGCTCGCCTACCGGCGGGCCGCGGCGCTCGTCCGCGAGCAGTCGGGCCTCGTCGCCGAGCTCGCGCTCGAGGGCAAGGCCAAGGAGCTGCCCGGGATCGGCAAGACGATCGAAGGCAAGATCGTCGAGATCGTCAACGAGGGCGAGATCCGGGCGCTGACGAAGCACAAGGCGCTCGTGCCGCCGGATGTCGTCGAGTTCACGCGGCTGCCGGGCCTGGGCCCGAAGACGGCCCGGAAGATCTGGCAGGAGCTCGGCGTGACCACGCTCGCCGACCTGAAAGCGGCGGCGAAGGCCGAGCGTTTGCGCGTTCTGCCCGGAATCGGCGCCAAGCTCGAGGAGCGGATCGTCAAGGAGCTGTCTGGCAAGCGGAAGGCACCCGAGGAGGTCAGGCCGCTTCTCGGCGTGGGGTTGCCGGCGGTTCAAGCGGTAGTCACGGTGCTCCGTGCGCATCCGGCCGCCCTCGAGGTCTCCGACGCCGGCAGTGTCCGCCGCCGCAAGGAGACCTTCCGCGACCTCGACATCATCGCGACCGCGAGCGAACCGGCCGCGCTGACCGACTACTTCACGAAGCTGCGCTGGGTCGAGAAGGTCGCGGCCAAGGGCGAGTCGAAGGCGACCGTGGTCTCGAACGACGGGCTGCGTTTCGATCTTCGCGTCGTCCCGGCGGGCCTTTACGGAAACCTGCTCCAGCACTTCACCGGCTCGAAGCACCACAACGTCGCCCTGCGCGAGGACGCGGTCCGCGTCGGATTTTCAGTCTCCGAGAACGGCGTCAAGGACGTCGAGTCGGGCGAGGTCTTCAAGACAGGTAGCGAGGAGGCGCTCTACGAGTTCCTCGGCTACCAGTACATCCCGCCCGAGTTGCGCGAGAATCTCGGCGAGCTCGAGGCCGCCCGGAACGGCGAGCTGCCGGAGCTCGTGGAGCTGAGTGACCTCCGCGGCGACCTGCACGCCCATTCGACCTGGTCGAGCGACGGGAAGAACTCGATCGAGGAGATGGCGGCCGAGGCGAAGAGCCGTGGCTACTCGTACCTCGCGATCACGGATCACTCGCACTACCTGCGCGACGGCCGGCTCGAGGCGCAGGCCCGCGAGATCGAGGCGCTGAACGAGACGCTCGGCCGCTTCAAGCTGCTCAAGGGCATCGAGGTGAACATCCGCGCCGACGGCTCGCTCGACGTCGACGACGAGACGCTGGCGGGGCGGGATTGGGTCGTTGCCTCGCTGCACACGGCCTTCGACAAGAATCCCACCGAGCGCGTGATCTCTGCGATGGAGAACCCGAACGTCGACTGCATCGGCCATCTGACCGCGCGCAAGATCAACCGGCGCGGGCCGGCCGACATCGACCTCTCGCGTGTATTCGAGACCGCGCTCGCGACGAAGACGTTCCTCGAGATCAACTCCCAGCCCGACCGGCTCGACCTTCGAGACGCGCACGCGCGGGCCGCGGGCGAGGCGGGGGTGCTGCTCTCGATCTCGAGCGACGCCCACTCGACGCGCGCGCTTGCGTATCCAGAGCTCGGCGTCGGCCAGGCTCGGCGGGCCTGGCTGACGAAGGAGCAGGTGCTGAACACACGGACTTGGCCTCAGATCAAGAAGCTGCTCGGTTGAGTTTTCGCGACGACGGCGCGGAGGCGCTCGAGTGGGCGGCCTCGTACCTCGAGCGGGTGCGTGAGCTGCCGGTGCTCGCACAGGTGGAACCCGGCGAGATCCGGCGCGCGCTGCCGGAGTCTCCGCCGGAGGCCGGCGAGCCGTTCTCGGCGGTTCTGCGCGACCTCGACGAGGTGCTGCTGCCGGGGATAACGCATTGGCAGCATCCGGGTTTCTTCGCCTATTTCGCGACGACGGGCTCGGAGCCCGGGATCCTCGCGGAGCTGCTCGCAGCGACGCTGAACGTGACGCAGATCCTCTGGCGCGCGTCGCCGGCGGCAACCGAGCTCGAGCTGGTGACGATGGACTGGCTGGCCCAGCTGCTCGGGCTGCCGCGGGAGTGGCACGGGCACATCGAGGACACGGCGTCGACCTCGACGCTCGCGGCGCTGGCGGCGGCCAGGCAGGCCTTCCCGGGCCGGGTCGTGCTCTGCTCGGAGCACGCGCATTCGTCGGTCGAGAAGGCGGCACGGCTACTGGGGCTTGCGGTCCAGAAGATTCCGGCGGACTACGAGTTTCGGATGCGAACCGAGGATCTCCACGATCTCGAGGGCGCGTGCGCATTGGTCGCGACGGTTGGGACGACCTCGTCGACCTCGGTCGACCCGGTTGCGGAGCTGGCGGAGATCTGCGAGCGCGAGCATGTCTGGCTGCACGTCGACGCGGCCTACGCAGGCTCGGCGATGGTCTGCCCGGAGTTCCGCTGGGCCTGGGAGGGGATCGAGCGCGCCGACTCCGTCGTCGTCAACCCGCACAAGTGGCTGTTCACGCCGGTCGACTGCTCGGCGCTGTGGACGCGGCGCCCGGACGACCTGCACGCGGCGATGACTCTCGTCCCTGAGTACCTGCGCACCGGCGACGAGGACGCGTTGAACCTGAGCGAGTACGGGCCTGCGCTGGGGCGCCGGTTCCGGGCGCTGAAGCTCTGGGCGGTGCTCCGCTGCTACGGACGGGAGGGGCTGCAGGAGCGGATCCGCGAGGCGGTGCGGCTCGCGGAGCTCTTCGAGGGCTGGGTGCGGGAAGCGCCGGCCTGGGAGGTCGTGGCGCCACGCCCCTTCTCGGTCGTCTGCTTTCGGCGCGAGGGCTCGGACGAGGAGAACGCCGACTTGCTCGAGCGCGTCAACGCAAGCGGCGAGGCGTTCCTCTCGCACACGGCTTTGGATGGCCGTTACGTTCTGCGGCTCGCGATCGGGAACGCACGCACGACCGAGGAAGACGTGCGGCGGGCTTGGGATGTCCTACGGAGGGAGGCTCGATGATCATCGCAACGACAAACGAGATCGCCGGACACGAGACCGAGGAGGTGTTCGGCGAGGTCTTCGGGCTGACGGTGCGCTCACGGAACGTGTTCTCTCAGTTCGGCGCCGGCCTGAAGTCGATGGTCGGCGGCGAGCTCAAGGGCATGACGACGGCGCTAGTAGACAGCCGCCAGCAGGTGATCGACCGGATGGTCGAGGAGGCGGAGGCGAAGGGCGCGAACGCGGTCGTCGGCATGCGCTTCGACACCTCCGAGATGGGCGACACGTGGACCGAGATCTGCGCCTACGGCACGGCGGTGCGGGTGCGCAGGGCCTGAGGGCAGGGACTGTCCCCGAACGGGGACTGTCCCTCAAACCGCAACGAAGTTCGGAATGGTGATAAGGACAGACCCCTTCGGGGTCAGTCCCTCTTGAGCACCGCTGCGGCCGCGTCATGGAGCGCGACGCGGTAGCGCCAGAACGCGCGGCCGGTGGTCAGGAGACGCTCCCTCAGCGGGCCTGACAGCTCGGCCAGCGTGCCCCAGCGCGCTGCCTCGATTTCGTCCGTGTCCTGAGGGCTGAGCTCGTCGTCCTCAGTCGTCGCCGAGAAGATGTGCGTGCGCCAGGGGACGTCGTACGGCTCGTAGACGAAGTGCGCCGTGGCGTCGACGAGGTAACGCCGGAGCTCGACCCGCAGGCCGGTCTCTTCCAGCGCCTCTCGCTGCACGCCGGCGACGAAGTCCTCGCCGGGCTTGACGCCTCCGCCCGGCGGCCGCCAGATGCCCGGCTCGAAGCCGTGCTTGCGGATCAGCGCCAGCTGCTCGCCTATGAAGATGAACAGCGTCACGTCGTGCGTGCGGTTGGGGTTGTAGGTCGCCAGCGAGTGCTCGCGCTCGGAAATCTCGCCCTCCCAGTCGAGCCGCACGGGTTCGCCGTAGTGCTCGCGCAGTGGAGCGAGTACGGCTTCGTCTACATGCACGAGGCCGATGGTACGGTCCCGCAAACCATGCCCCGCGTTCGCCGCTTGCGCCGCGAGGCTCCCACGCTCGAGCTGCTCGCCGCGACCTTGCCGGAGCTGCGGCTCGGCCTCTCGGACTCCGGCGCCCGCACCCTCGCCTACGAGGTCTTCGAGAAGCTCGGCTATGGCGCCGTCGCGGTCACGGACACCAGCCGCGTGCTGGCCTTCGTCGGCGCCGGCGCGGACCATCACGGCCCGGGGGACGTGCCGATTCGACCGGTCTTCGAGGCACTCGCGGAGGACGAGACGCGCATCGCGCCGCTCGCGCTCCGAGTCGCGTGTGGGCATCGCGCCTGTCCGCTCGGGGCGGCGGCGATCGTGCCGCTGCGGCTCAGCGACGGCCCAGTCGGCGCGCTCGTCGCGTACGCGACAGACGGCGCGCCGCTCGCCGACGACGACGTCGACCTGCTGACCTCGCTCGGCGACCAGCTCTCTGCGCAGCTACAGCTCTCCGAGCTCGCCGGCTCCGCGCGCGCCGCGGCATCCGCCGAGCTGAAGGCCCTGCAGGCCGAGATCGAGCCGCACTTCCTCTTCAACTGCCTGAACACGATCGCCAGCTTCATCCGCACCGATCCCGACCGTGCCCGTGAGCTGGTCCTCGCTTTTGCGGACTACTGCCGCTGGACGCTCGCCCGTCCCGGCGAGTTCATCACGCTGGCCGAGGAGCTCAAGCATGTCCAGAGCTACCTGGCGCTCGAGCAGGCGCGTTTTGGCCCGCAGCTCGAGGTGGAGATCGACGCCTCGCCCGAGGCGCTCGCGGTGCGCCTGCCGCCGTTCCTCGTCCAGCCGCTCGTCGAGAACGCGGTCAAGCACGGCAAGACCGAGCGACCGCTGCGGCTCATCATCCGTGCCCGCGTCCGCCGCGGTCGGCTGCGTGTGACCGTTCGAGACAACGGCCTCGGAATTGCCCGCGAGGCGCTCGACCGCGTCCTCGAGCCTGGCGTCGGCGAGGGCGACGGCGCCGGGCTCGGTCTCGCGAACGTCCATCAGCGGCTGACCGCGTTCTACGGTGAGGGCGTCCGGCTGAAGTCCGGCGGCTTCGGGACGGTCGTTCGCCTCGACGTCCCGGTTGGACATTGAGCATTCGCGCGCTGATCGTGGACGACGAGGAGCCGGCGCGCGGTGAGCTGCGTTATCTGCTGGCGGCCCATCCCGAGGTCGAGGTGGTCGGCGAGGCCGCGACCGCTGGAGAGGCGCTCGGGCTTGCCGGGAGCGTCCGCTACGACGTCGTCTTTCTCGACATCGAGCTGCCGGGGATGACCGGCCTCGAGGTGGCGCGGCTCGTGCTCGACCGCAGCGAGCGGCCCGCTGTCGTCTTCGTCACGGCACATGACCGCTACGCCGTCGACGCCTTCGCCGTCGAGGCCTTGGACTACCTCGTCAAGCCGGTCGAGCCCGAGCGGCTGGCCCGCGTGGTCGAGCGCCTGGCGCAGGCGCGTAAGCGCGAGGCTCCTCCGGTCGAGAAGATCGCGGTCGTCAGCGCGGGCGGCGCGAAGACACTGCTCGACTACGACGCCGTCTACTGGATCGAGGCGGACGGCGACTACAGCCGCGTGCATACCTACGATCGCGTCTACCTCTCCACCTCGTCGCTGCGCGAGCTGGGGGAGGAGCTACCCGCCGCTCGTTTTGCGCGGATCCACCGCAGCCACCTCGTCAACCTCGGCAAGGTCGCGGCGGTCCGCCGAGGAGGCCCCGACCGGCTCCGGCTCGTGCTCGACGACCAGCAGCAGTGCGAGCTCGACGTCGCCCGGCGCCAGACGCGCGCGCTGCGCGAGCGCCTCCGTCTCTAAAGCCGGCGGAGCAGCTCGACGAGCTCGGCCGGGCTCTCGACCACGATGTCCGCGGCCTCGCGGAGCTCCGGCGGCCCTTCGGCCGACGCGACCGCGATGCGCACCGAAACGTCGAGCCCGTCGAGCCCGCGGAAGGCGTCGAGGTCGGTCGTGTCATCGCCCGCATAGAGCGCCCGCCGCAGCTGGCGCTGCTCGAGCAGCACCCGCACGGCCGTTCCCTTGTCGGCGGCAACCGGAGGCCGCACCTCGAGCACCTTGCGCCCGAACTGAGCCTGGAGCCCGAGCGCGGTCGCGCGATTGGCGACGCCACGGAGCATCTCGAGTGCAGCCTCCTCGTCCGTGGCGCCCCGGTAGTGGAAGACGACCGCGAGGCCTTTGTCCTCGACGGGCCAGTCGACGCTCTCCGCAAACTCCCGCAGCGGTCCGCGCCACCGCTCGGCCTCGGGCGCGAGCTCGAGACCGTGCACGCCTACGTAGACGGGCCCCTCGACCCCTACGATCTTGCGGGCGTCGGCGCCCGTCCGGCCGCTGATGCACGCGACCAGCGCATAGCGGGCGACGAGGCGGCGCAACTCGGCCCGTGTCTCGTCCGGCACGCGCGCGAGCTCCGGCCGGGCGACGATCGGCGCGAGCGTTCCGTCGACGTCGAGCATGATCGCTGCCTCGGACGGGTTCTCGACCAGCGCACCAAGCAGGGCGTCCGAACCCACAGCCATACGATACGAAGAGTGGCCCGCTTGCTCGCGATCGGCCTCGTCGCCGGTGTCTTCAGCGCGCTCTTCGGCGTGGGCGGCGGAATCATCATCGTGCCGCTCCTGGTCGCTCTCGTCGGCTTTGACGGCCGGCGCGCGACGGGAACGTCGCTCGCGGCGATCGGGATAACCGCCGCCGCCGGCGCCCTCGCCTACGGGCTTCACGGCGACCTCAAGGTCGGCTCCGCTGCACTCGTCGGGCTGCCGGCGGCGGTCGGCGCCGTCGCCGGCGTCGCGCTGCAACAGCGGCTGCAGACGCGGACATTGACGTTCGGGTTCTCGCTCGTCCTGGCGGCGGTCGGGATCCGCCTGCTCGTCTGATGGAGATCCTGGCCGCCGTTCTGGGTTTCCTCGGCGGCGTCCTCGCAGGCCTGTTCGGGGTCGGCGGCGGGATCCTGTTCGTGCCGACGTTGGTGCTCGTGCTCGGCCTTGGTCAGGTCCATGCGGAGGCGACGTCGCTGCTCGCGATCCTGCCGGCGGTGGTCGCGGGCGCCTGGCGGCAGCAGCGCTACGGAAACGTCGACTGGCGCGCGGCCCTGCTCCTCGGCCTCGGCTCGATCGCCGGCGTCGCCGGCGGCGTCGAGCTCGCGAAGGCGCTGCCCGAGGACGTGCTGCGGCGCCTCTTCGCCGTCTTCATGCTTGCCGTCGCCGCCAGCCTGGCCTGGCGTGCCGTGCGGATGAAACCGGCCTATCCTAGGGCTGATGACTCGGCCTGACGAAGTCTGGATCCCGCTCGTCGACGAGCCGATCGGCACGATCGTCGCGCAGATTCAGGCCGAGCACGCCGAGATCGGTCAGCTCGTCGACTCGCCGCAGAGGTTGCTCGCCTTCAAGACGTTCGCGTATATCCGGGTCGGCCTTGTCCTCGGCGAGCTGCTCGTGGAGAACGACATCGAGCCGTACAACGGCTCCCAGACCTGGATCGAGCAGTTGCTCGGCAATCCCGAGTACAGGGCACGGGTGGTCGAGGAAGTCCAGGCCGTCGCGGAACAGGTCGCCCGCGACATCTCTCCCGACGCTCCGGTGGGACCGGATGAGGCCGCGCGAGAACGTTTCCGCGACTTCGCCCGCCGCCAGCTCGAACAGAGCTGACAGTTACACCGTTCGCAGGCTGAGCCATAATGGGCGCAGCGATGCGGCTTCCGCCTGTTTTGGCGCTTGCGTCTGTTTTGCTGCTCGCCGGCTCGGCGGGGGCCTCGTCACACGGCTCGCAGGCCGGGGCGACGGCGAGCGCCTACGGGATCAAGGTGGTCGTGCCCAACCAGGCCGGGGCAGTCTCGAGCTCAGTCTCGGCGCCACCGAACGCGGTCGGTTTCGCGTCGGGCTTCGCCTATCCCAGCGACGGCTCGATCATGACCACCGGCCCGGTCTCCGTCTCGGCCTCCACCAATGTCGGGACGAATGCGCGATCCATCGCTTCGAGCTCGGTCAGCTCGCTCTCGCTCTTCGGCGGTGAGGTCACCGCGTCGAATGTCACCGGCCACGCCAACGCGTCGACGAGCGGTCAGAGCGCGACGGGAAGCCTCGCGGGCGCTGCCGTTACCGGGCTTACGGTTGGCGGCGTCGCGCAGGGAGCGGGCGCCAACGGACGGGTCGCGCTGGGTGATTGGGGCTACGCGATCACGCTCGAGCAGGCCGAGGTTCGGGCGACCGCCGGCAAGACACCGAGCTACCGCGGCTACGTCACCGGCCTCGACATCCACCTGACGGCCGATCACGGCGGGCTTCCGGCGGGTAGCGAGATCCTGGTCGGCTACACCGAGTCGTGGGCTCAGGCCGGGACGCCTCCGCCGGTGCTCCCGCCCGCTCCGGGCAAGGCGACCGTGAAGCCGAAGAAGTCCAAGGCCAAGACGCCGGCGTCGAAGACCGGGAACCCGCAGGGCCTCGGACAGGCGTTCAAGATCCCGTTCGGGCTCCAGCCCCCGCTGACTGCGGGCGGCTACGTCTTCCCGGTCTACGGGCCACACGACTTCATCGACACCTTCGGGGGCTTCCGCGGCGACGTGCCCGGCAACTGGCACCACGGCGACGACATCTTCGCCCCCCTCGGCGCGCCGGTGCTCGCCTGCGCGGACGGCACCGTCTTCTCGATCGGCTGGAACAACGTCGGTGGCAACCGCCTCTGGCTGCGGGACAGCCAGGGGAACGAGTTCTACTACGCGCATCTCTCCGCGTACTCGCCCGCGGCCAAGGACGGCAACCGCGTCAAGGCGGGTGAGGTGGTCGGCTTCATCGGCAACACGGGGGACGCGGAGGGAACTGCCTACCACCTCCACTTCGAGATTCACCCGGTCGCCTACCTCTCGCTCGGCTACGACGGAGCCGTCGACCCGACGCCGTACCTACAGGCATGGCAGCACCAGAAGGATCTCTACCTCGCGCAGGTTGCCGGCTACCTCCCGGGCGTCGCCGGCGTCGCGCCCAAGCCGGGGGCGATCCTGCTCCAGGCCAACGACATCTCACAGGCGAACGGCCTCGACCCGGCTTCGCTGAGGCGCGTCTTCTTCACACCGCTGAGCGAAAGCGAAGGCGGCCGCCTGGCGACGGTCAGCACGCTGCTCGGCCAGCAGCCCTAAGCCACACGTCCAGAAAAGTCCCGCCGAACGTGGCGATGCCACCGGGGGTTATCCGGACGCCCGGGCGGAGCCCGGACGTCCTCTAGATCGGCGTCGCAAGCGAGCGCCTTGGGATCTAGCCCACAAGCGGGCGGCTACGAGCCAGAGTTCCCCTGGTAGCCGAACTCGTCCTCTTCTCCAAACACGCTTTCCTTCAGCCACCGGCGCGCGTCCCCGCCGGTCATCGGGTTGAAGAGGAAGATGCCGATCGCGATGCCCGTCACCAGCAGCAGGTTGCGGCCCTTGTGGTTCGGCCCCTTCTGGATCCGGTCGGCTGCGTTGCGGAGGTCGTCGATCGCCGAGCGCAAATTGTCGCGCAGGTCTTTGTCCGAAGCGACTCGGACGGCCTTGCCGCTGACGCCGCGCGGTCCCATCAGCTCGTCGTAGACGCCGCGGGCCGCGACGAACGCGTTCTTCAGGTTGTCGCGGAACTCTTCGTCCTTGATCGCGCGTTCGACGTACGGCTTCACGTCCGAGACGCGTTCCCTTGTCTTCGCCATTCCAGTGTTCCTTTCGGTCGCTTCGCGGGTTCTCTACCCCGCGGAAACTAACGGCTAAACAGGGGACGCCGCTTGGCGGTCGGCTGCGACCGCCGCTGGACGGGGCGCGACGGCCACGCCGTCGAAGGCCGCCGAGAGCACGTCGTCGAGGGTGTCGGCGAGCACGAACTCGAGCTCCTGGCGGGTTTCCTTGGGGAGCTCCTCGAGGTCCGGCTCGTTCTCGTGCGGGATGATCACCCGCTTGATCCCGGCGCGCTGGGCCGCCAGCGTCTTCTCGCGGACGCCGCCGATCGGCAGCACCTGGCCCGTCAGCGTGATCTCGCCGGTCATCGCGACCTCGTCGGAAACCGGCACCTCGCGGACGAGCGAGACGATCGCGGTCGCCATCGTGATTCCCGCCGACGGACCGTCCTTCGGGATCGCCCCGGCGGGGATGTGGAGGTGGACGTCGTGGTCGGCGAACCAGGTCGGATCGAGCCCGAGCTGGACGGCGTGCGAGCGCACCCAGGAGTGCGCGGCCGTGGCGGACTCCTGCATAACGTCGCCGAGCTGGCCGGTGACGGTCAGCCGGCCCTTGCCGGGATACGCCGTCGCCTCGATGAAGAGGATGTCGCCGCCGACCGCCGTGACGGCGAGGCCGGTCGCGACGCCGGGGTCGGAGGTTCGCTTCCGCACCTCGCCGGAGAAGCGCCGCGGCCCGAGCCACTTGCGCACCCGCTTCTCGTCGATTCGGATCTTCGTCTTCCTGCCCTCGGCGACCTCGCGGGCGGCCTTGCGGCAGAGGTCCGCGATCCGGCGCTCGAGGTTTCGGACGCCGGCCTCGCGGGTGTATTCGCGCGCGACCAGCCTCAGCGCGTTGTCGGTGATGGAGACCTGCGCCGGGTCGAGGCCATGCGCCTCGACCTGCTTCGGCACTAGGTACTTGCGTGCAATCCCGAACTTCTCGTCGTCCGTGTAGCCCGAGAGCGAGATCACATCCATCCGGTCGAGCAAGGGGCTCGGGATCGTCTCGAGCTGGTTCGCGGTGCAGATGAAGAGCACCTTCGAGAGGTCGTAGGGGAGGTCGAGGTAGTGGTCGCGGAACGTCTTGTTCTGCTCGGGGTCGAGCACCTCGAGCATCGCGCTCGCCGGATCGCCGCGGAAGTCGGCGCCCATCTTGTCGATCTCGTCGATCAGCATCACCGGGTTGGTCGACTCGGCGTCGCGGATGGCGCGGATGATCGTGCCCGGCATGGCGCCGATGTACGTGCGGCGGTGGCCGCGGATCTCCGCCTCGTCGCGCACGCCGCCGACGGAGATGCGCGTGAACTTACGTTCGAGCGTCCGCGCGATCGAATGGCCGAGCGAGGTCTTGCCGACGCCGGGCGGCCCGACGAAGCAGAGGATCTGGCCGGAGGCGTCGTTCCGGAGCTTCGAGACCGCCAGGTGCTCGATGATCCGCTCCTTCACCTTCTCGAGGTCGAAGTGGTCCTCGTCCAGGATCTCGCGCGCGCGCTCGAGGTCGAGGTTGTCCTGCGTGGTCTTGTTCCAGGGCAGCGTCGCGATCCAGTCGAGGTAGGTGCGGATGACGCCGTACTCCGCCGCGGCCGAGGGCAGCTTCTCGAGCCGGGCGAGCTCACGGTCGACGGCCTTTCTCACGTCCTCCGGCAGCTCGAGCTCGGCAAGCCGTTCGCGCAGCTCGTTCACCTCGGCCTGCTCGGCGTCGCCTTCGCCCAGCTCGTCCTGGATCGCCTTCAGCTGCTGGCGCAGGAAGTATTCGCGCTGGCCCTTCTCCATCTCGGACTGGACCTGGGACTGGATCTTCGAGCCGAGCTCGACGACTTCGAGCTCGCGGTTCAGGATCACTGAGATCTCGCGCAGCCGGGCGCCGACGTCGGTCAGCTCGAGCAGGTGCTGCTTCTCGTCGGTCTTGATCCGCAGGGTCGAGGCGACGAGATACGAGAGCGCACTCGGCTCGTCGACGTTAGCGGCGGCGATCTCTAGTTCGTCGGGGAGGTAGGGGACCAGGGCGATCACGCGCCCGAACAGCGTCTGGACGTTGCGGACCAGGGCCTCGACCTCCGGTGTCTCCTCGCCCTCGTCCGGCACCTCCTCGAACCGCCCCAGCAGGTAGGGGTCGTCGCCGACGCGGTCCTCGATCCGGATCCGGCGCACGCCCTGGACGAGGATCCGCAGCGTCCCGTCGGGGACGCGGATCATCTTGTGGATGGCGGCCGCGGTCCCGACCTCGTACAGGTCATCCCACCCGGGCTGCTCGGCCTCCGGGTTCTTGACGGTCACGAGCGCGACCAGGCGCTCGCCGTCGACGGCGTCCTCGATCAGCTTGATCGAGCGATCCTGGCCGATCGCGAGCGGCGTCATCGACTGCGGGAAGACGACCGTCTCCTTGAGCGGCAGGACCGGAAGCTCGTCCGGAAGCTCGAGCTCCTCGATCCGCTCCTCGGTCAACAGCTCGCTCATTTGCTCCGCCCGATCTTGATCGAGACCTTCTCGTGTGCGGGCTCGCGCTCGGCGATCGGCACCGTCACGGTCAGGAGGCCGCGCGCGTACTCGGCATGGGCGCCTGCCGGATCGACCTGCTCGGCGAACTGGATCCGTCGCTGGAACGGCCCGTGCTCGATCTCCATGTGGAAGAAGCGGCCGCGCCAGGCGGGCGACCGCGAGCCGGCGACGACGAGCGCCTGGTCGTCGGCGAAGATCCGCAAGGTCTCCGAGTCGACCCCTGCGAGCTCGACCACCACTCTGTACTCGGGCGGGTCCTCGGTACGGATCACGTCCACCTGCGGACGGAACCCGCGGCGGAGGCCCGAGAAGCGAGGGACTTGCCAGAGCTCGTCGATCAGCTCCTGGACCTCGCTCTGTAGGCGATCGAGATGGTCTTTCTTTCCGGGCACGATGCTTAAGGGTAGAACGGCTGCCCTGCCTGCGGCGATTCCCCTTCAGGTCGAGCCTGCGAGCCGGCGATCGCTAGCTTTGTCACTGAGGGCTTGATGGAGCGCTGGACGCGAGTGGTGTTGCGGTTTCGCTGGCCGATTCTCACCGGCTGGCTCGTCGTGCTTCTCGCCGGCGGCTTCGCGTTCACACATCTGAGCTCGCTGCTCTCGAACGAGTTCTCGGTTCCGGGAACCGACTCGGAGCGGGCGAGGACGATTCTCGAGCGCCACTTCGGCGATCGCAGCGACGGCGCGTTCACGGTCGTTTTCCGGCTCCGCGAGGGTGTCGATCGCGCCGCTTACGTGCGCCTGCAGCGCGATGTCGACCGCGCGGCTCGGGTTGTGCCGGAATCGACACCGCGGCAGCTCGTTCCGGCCGGCCGCAACATCGTCTACGGGGACATCGTCTCGACGCTGAGCATCGCCAAGGCCAAGGGCTACACCGACGACCTCTACCGGGCGCTCCCTCACGGCGGCGGCGTCCAGTCCTACGTGACCGGACAGGCCGCTATCCAGCACGACCTCGACCCGATCTTCTCCAAGGATCTGCGCAAAGGGGAGATGATCGCCCTGCCGATTGCGGTGCTCGTCCTGCTCGCGGTCTTCGGGTTGTCGGTTGCGGTGACGATGCCGTTCATCTTCGCCGCCTGCACGGTGATGGCGACGCTCGGCGGGGTCTACGTCTACGCGCACTTCCTGACCACCGCGACGTACGTTACGAACCTTGTCTTCCTGATCGGGCTCGGGATCGCGATCGACTACTCGCTGCTGGTGATCTACCGCTTCCGCGAAGAACTGCTGCGCAACGGGGACGTCGAGGCGGCGATCGTGCGGACGATGCAGACCGCCGGCCGCGCGGTCGTCTTCTCCGGCGCCACGGTCGCGATCGGGCTAGCACTCCTCCTGTTCATTCCGCTCCCGTTCGTGCGATCGATCGGCGTCGGTGGCTTCCTGATTCCGCTGACCTCGATTGCGGCGGCGCTGACGCTGCAGCCGGCTCTGCTCTCGCTCTACGGCCGGCGCGGCGTAGCGCGGATTCCCCTCCTGCCGAAGCGGTTTCGCGCCGAGGAGGACACCGGCTTGTGGCACCGGCTCGCGACGGCGATCATGCGGCGGCCGCTCGCGTTTCTGGGCGGCGGGGCGGTGTTGCTCGTGGCGGCCGCGATCCCCGTCTTCGGGCTGCAGCTGACGCCAGGCTCGGCCTCCGGGATCCCGCAGTTCCCGCAGTCGGTGCAGGGGTTCGACGTGCTCAAGCATTCGATCGGACCGGGAGCGATCTCGCCGACGCAGGTCGTCGTCGACTCCGGGCGTCCGGGAGGCGTGCACGAGCCTCGCGTGCAGGCGGCGATCGGACGTCTTGCCGGCGGGATCAGGGCCGACCACGAGACGGCCTCGCTTCGGGTCGCGCCGCGGCAGCCGTTCGTCGACCCGAGCGGCCGCTACGAGGAACTGATCGTCGCGGGGCGGGACGAGTACGGTTCCGAGGCGGCCCAGAGCTTCGTCCACCGTTTGCGCGGGAAGCTCGTTCCCGCGGCTGGGTTTCCGAGCGGCGTCCGGGTGCTCGCCGGCGGTGGGCCGCCGCAGGGCGTCGACTTCCTCGACCAGGCGTACCGCTACTTCCCCTGGCTCGTCGCCGCGGTGCTCGTGCTGACCTACTTCCTGCTGATGCGCGCCTTCCGCTCGGCGCTGCTGCCGCTGAAGGCCGTGATCCTGAACCTGCTCTCGGTCGCCGCTGCCTACGGAATGCTCGTCGTCGTCTTCAAGTGGGGCGTCGGCCGCGACGTGCTCGGCCTCTACCAGATCGGCCAGATCGAGGGCTGGATCCCGATCTTTCTGTTCGCGATGCTCTTCGGGCTCTCGATGGACTACGAGGTCTTCCTGGTCACGCGCATGCGGGAGGAGTGGGATCACGGCCGCGACAACCGCGACGCGGTCGCCTACGGGCTCGAGCGCACCGGCCGGATCGTGACCGCGGCCGCGATCGTCATGGTCGCGGCCTTCTCGGGCTTCGTCGCCGGTCGCATCGTCGGCCTGCAGGAGTTCGGGATCGGACTGGCGGTCGCGATCTTCCTCGATGCGACGCTGGTGCGAGCGGTGCTCGTCCCATCGCTGATGGCGCTGTTCGGCCGTTACAATTGGTGGCTGCCCGGGCCGCTCGCGCGGGTCGTGCGGGTGCCGGAGTCGCCGCTGGAGCAGCCTCGGCGGCCGGCTCTCCGGCCCGCGGGGCGCTAGGTAATTACCATCTGCCCGCGATGAAGGGCGTCATCCTGGCCGGCGGCACCGGCTCCCGGCTCCATCCGCTGACGCGGATCACGAACAAGCATCTGCTGCCGATTCACGACCGGCCGATGGTCAACTTTGCGATCGAGGCGCTCGTAAACGCCGGGATCGACGAGCTGATGCTGGTCACCGGCGGGACGCACGCGGGCGAGTTCTTCCGCCTGCTCGGCAACGGGCACGAGCACGGGATCGACCGGCTCTTCTACGCCTACCAGGAGGAGGCCGGCGGGATCGCCGAGGCGCTCGGGCTGGCGGAGCGGTTCGGAGCCGGCGACCGGATCTGCGTGATGCTCGCCGACAACGTGCTCGAGGGCTCGCTCCGGCCCGCGGTCGAGAACTTCGCAAAGCAGGAGCACGGGGCTCGGATCCTCCTCTCGCCGGTCGAGGAGGTCGAGCACCTGCAGCATCTCGGGGTGCCCGAGCTGAACGGTGACGGCCGCGTCGTCCGGATCGTCGAGAAGCCGGCCGACCCCCCGAGCAAGTTCGCGGTCACGGGGATCTACTTCTACGACGAGTCCGTCTGGGACGTGATCCCGACCCTGGAGCCTTCCGGCCGCGGCGAGCTCGAGATCACGGACGTGAACAACTGGTACGTCGGGCAGGGGACGATGGAGTACGACGTGCTCGACGGGTTCTGGGGCGACGCGGGCGAGTCGATCGACGCCTACTACGAGGTCAACGACTTCGTGCGCGCGAACGGGGCAAACAAGAAGTGATCGACGGCGTCGAGGTTTATCCCCTGCGGCCGCATGAGGATGAGCGTGGTTGGTTCATGGAGCTGATGCGCTCGTCGAATCTGCCCAAGCCGGTTAAGCAGTCGAACCTTGTGTTCTCGCGTCAGGGCGTGATTCGCGGGCTGCACTATCACGAGCGTGGGCAGAGCGACCTCTTCGCGTGCTTAAGCGGAATGGTCCGAATTGTCGTGCTGGACCGAGAGACGGGCGAGACATTCACTCTCGACATCGGCGACGACAATCCGGTGACGGTCTTCGTCCCTGGGATCCATGCACACGGCTATGAGGCGCTCACAGACTCTCTCTTTCTTTACCACGTGACCGAGGAGTACGACCCCGCCGATCCGGACGAGCGCGAGATCGCCTGGGACGATTCGCGCGTCAAGCACCTCTGGAGCACGAAATCGCCGATCCTGTCGAGCCGGGACGAGGCCGCAGCGTCCTAGTCACCGGCGCGGGGGGCCAGCTCGGGCAGGCGCTCGTCGAGGCGTTCGCCGGTGACGATCTCGTCGCGCTGACCCACGCCGACTGGGACGTGAGCGTCCCGCCGCCGGCAGGGGTCGGGCCAGCCGACCTCGTTCTGCACGCTGCCGCCTGGACTGACGTCGACGGCGCCGAGGACGATCCCCAAGGCGCAGCCGCGATCAACGTCGGCGGGACGAAGCACGCCGCCGAGCTCGGGCCGATCGTCTACTACTCGAGCGACTACATTTTCGACGGGCAAAAGCGCTCGCCGTACGTCGAGTCCGACCCGCCGAACCCGCTCTCGGCCTACGGGCGCTCGAAGGCCTACGGCGAGGCCGCGGCGGGCGAGCGGGCGTGGATCGTCCGTTCGTCCTGGCTGTTCGGGCCAACGGGACGCAACTTCGTGCGGACGATGCTGCGGCTCGGAGTAGAGCGGGACGAGGTCTCGGTCGTCGACGACCAGGTCGGGTGTCCGACTTACGTCGCCCATCTCGCGGCGGCGACGCGCGAGGTCGTCGAGCTACCGCATGGAATCTGGCACGTGGCCGCCGACGGCGAGTGCACTTGGGCCGAGTTCGCGCAGGCGATCTTCGAGGAGGCGAAGCTCGAATGCGAGGTCGTGCCAATCACGACCGCCGAGCTCGGACGCCCCGCGGTCCGGCCCGCGTACTCGGTCCTGCGCAGCGAGAAGCCGGATGCGCCCCGCCTGCCGCACTGGCGCGACGGCCTACGCGAGTGCCTCGCGCAGCTCGCGTAAGACCAAACAACCGTCGTCTAGGCTTCCGGCCGATGCGAATCCTGGTCACAGGCGGGGCCGGCTTCATCGGCTCCCACTGCGCGAAGCGACTCGCAGCCGCGGGAGACGAGGTTGTCGTTCTCGACAAGCTCACCTACTCGGGCAATCGAGCGAATCTCGAAGGGGCGGACGTCGAGTTCGTCCAGGGCGACATCTCCGACGGCGATGCCGTCGGCGGCGCGGCCGAGGGCTGCGCAGCGATTCTCAACTTCGCGGCCGAGACTCACGTCGACCGCTCGATCTTCGGCGCCGCCGAATTCATCGAGACCGACGTTCTCGGCACCTACGTCCTGCTCGACTACGCACGCGAACACGGCATCCGCTTTGTCCAGGTCTCGACCGACGAGGTCTACGGCGACGTGTCCGAAGGCGTCTCGTCGAAAGAGGACGATCCGCTCCGCCCGTCAAGTCCATATGCCGCCTCCAAGGCGGGCGGCGACCTGCAGGTGCTGGCCGCCGTCCGCACCTACGGCGTCAACGCTTCGATCACCCGCGGCTCGAACACGTACGGGCCGAACCAGTATCCCGAGAAGATCATCCCGCTCTTCATTACGAATGCTCTCGACGGCGAGTCGCTCCCCGTCTACGGCGACGGCCGTCAGACCCGCGACTGGCTGCATGTCGAGGACCACTGCGCCGGGGTCGAGCTCGTCCTGCGGGAAGGCGAGCCCGGCGGGGTCTACAACGTCGGCGGCGGCGAGGAGGTCGAGAACCGCGACCTCACCGCCCGCATCCTGGAGTTGACGGGCACCGACGAGTCGCTGGTCCGCCATGTTGAGGACCGGCCAGGGCACGACCGGCGCTACTCGCTCGAGACCTCCAGGCTGCGGTCCCTTGGCTGGGAGCCGCGGCATACGCTCGCCGACGGTCTTCCCGAGACGGTCGCCTGGTATCGCGACAACCGCGACTGGTGGGCGCCGATCAAGTCGGGCGAGTACCTCGAGTACTACCGTCGGCAATACGCGGCGCGCCTGAGCTAGCGGCTAGCAGTGCTTGGTGCGCTTGAGCGCGTCCTTGGGCTCGTGCCGGTGGGGCTCGAGCTGCTGAGCTCGCTCTAGATACGGAACCGCTTCACTGCAGCTGCCCAACTGGAGCAGCGTGTAGCCGAGGTTGTAGTTGGCATAGGCCTCATTCGGGAAGCCGACGCCGCTCAGCTTGGTGACCGCTTGCTGCAGCAGAGGCAGAGCGCCTGTGTAGTCGCCGGCCTGCATCTTGGTGAAGCCCGCCTCGTTCAGCGCCGAGCCGCTGAGAGAGCTGGAGGCCGGGGCCGGCGGGGGCGGCGGCGCGGTCGTCGGCGAGGTGACCGTCGTTTGGACCGTGCTCGCCTGATTTGTGACAGTGACCGTTCTCGGCTGCGAAGGCGGCGCGGCCTTCGGCTTGTTGTCCCCGTTCGTGAGCACGATTGCGGCGATCGCGCCGCCGACTGCGCCGAGCGCGAGCAGCGCGACGAGGGCAGGCCAGCGACTACGCCGAACTCGCCGGCGTGTGACAGGGGATAGCACCGACAGCGACGGCGCCGCTGATGGCGTGGGTCGGAACGACCGCGTCGCCCCAGCGGCCTCCGCGAGCGCGGCCCGCAGTGCCGCCACGAACTCGGAGGCCGTCTCGAAACGCTCCGCCGGGTCCTTCGCCAGCGCTTGGCGAAAGACGGCGTCGAGCTCCTCCGGCAAGCCCTCGCAGATCTCGGTGATCGACGGCACCGGCGCGTTGACGTGCGCGACGGCCTCGGCGGTGATGGACTCGCTCTCGAACGGCCGCCGCCCACTGAGCAGCTCGAAGGCGACGACAGCAAGCGCGTAGCGGTCGCTCGCGGGTGTCGCCCGCTCGCCCTGCGCCTGCTCGGGCGAGAGATAGCCGGCGGTGCCGAGCACCGTTCCGGTCATCGTCAAGGAGTCCGTGCCCGCGGCGCTCGCGATCCCGAAGTCCGCGACGTGGATCGTGCCGTTGCGGTCGAGCATGAGATTCGCCGGCTTGACGTCGCGGTGGACGACTCCGTGGCGATGGGCGGCATCGAGAGCGGCCGCAGCTTCCTCGAGCCACTCGAGCGATTGCCCGACCTCCTGGGCCCCGTCTTTCTGAATCCGTTCCTCGAGCGAGCCGCCGCTGAGGTACTCCATGACGATGAACGGCCGCTCCGCGTGCTCGCCGACGTCGAACACTGTCACGATGTTCGGCTCGCCGGAGAGCCTGGCCGCGGCCAGGGCTTCGCGCGTGAAGCGGCCCCGCACAGCGTCGTCGCGCGAGTAGCGCCCGGCGAGCAGCTTGACGGCCACGGCCCGGCCGAGGACCGAGTCGGTCGCGCGATAGACCTCGCCCATGCCTCCGAGCGCGATGCGCTTGGGCGAGCGGTAGCGAGGCGGGAGGATGTCCGTGTCGACCGGCATGCGAAAAAACAGAATGCCCAGCCATTGTCCCTGCCCGCGCCGATGAACCCGAAAACGCGTGCTCAGGACGAGATTAGGAGGCTGTAAAGGATTGCCAGGGCCGCTTCGCGAATGCGCTACCCTCGACCCGTTCCGGGGTCCCGCGGCATGTCCATTCGCCCCTTCGCCATAGTCCTCGTTGCCGCGCTCGGCCTGGCCGGCGCGAGTCCGGGCGGCTCGAAGACGGCGCCGCCCACGATCCGCACGCAGCCGACGTTCTTCATCACCGGCCACGGTTGGGGTCACGGTCTCGGCATGGGCCAGTACGGGGCCTATGGCTACGCCCAGCACGGCTGGACGTACGACCGGATCATCAAGCACTACTACACCGGCACCACCATCGGCCAGGCGCCGGTCAGCCGGGTCCGCGTCCTGCTCGTCGACAGCGCGAAGCAGGTCACGATTTCGTCGAAGCTCCCGTTTCAGGTTGTCGACGCCACCGGCTCGAAGCACGCCCTGAACGCTGGAAGCGTCTCGGTTGGGCCCGGCTACAAGTACACCGATCCCACCAATCTGCAGGCCAAGCCGACCGCGTTGCCGTACCCACTGGAGTTGAGGCCGGGTGCGACCGCGCTGGCGCTGAACGGGCGGGGCTACCGCGGCTCCCTGCGCGTGCTCAAGCTTTCCGCGACGAAGGTTCGGATCGTCAACGTCGTCGATCTCGATCTCTACCTCCGCGGCGTCGTTCCCTCGGAGATGCCGAAGAGCTGGGCCCCGGAAGCACTGAAGGCCCAGGCCGTAGCTGCGCGCTCGTATGCGCTGTCGCACCTGCACCCCTCGAACGGTGGCTTCGACCTCTACTCGGACACCCGCGACCAGGTCTACCTCGGGATCCCGCACGAGGCGCCGTCGACCACCGCGGCGGTCAACGCGACCGCCGGCCAGGTCGCTCTCTACAAGGGCAAGGTCGCGAGCACGTACTTCTTCTCCACCTCTGGGGGGCGAACGGCGTCCATCCAGGATCTCTATCCGGACTCGCCTCCGGTTCCCTATCTCGTCTCCGTTCCGGACCCCTACGACACGATCTCGCCGTACCACGACTGGGGCCCGTACCGGTACACGGCGCAGAAGCTCGCCCGCGGCCTCAAGTCGCCCGGCAAGCTGCTCGACGTCCAGACCGTCGCCGCCTCGTCCGGCCGGGTGCAGAGCGTCGAGGCGACCGGCTCGAAGGGCCAGGCGACGGCGACAGGGAACGAGGTTCGCTCCGCACTTGGGCTCCGGTCGACCTGGTTCCAGGTCGGCGTGCTCGCCCTCGCCGCTCCGTCGACCCCGCTCACGTACGGGACGAAGACTGCGCTGAGCGGGACCGCTCGCGGCTGCACTTCGGTTCAGCTGCAGCAGCTTGATTCCGACGGTTGGAAGACGGTCTCGACGCTCACCCCGCGCGGCGGGGCGGTGGCTCCGAAAGTGAGGCCGAGCCAGTCCAGCCAGTTCCGGCTCGTCGTCGGCACGATTGCGAGCGACCCGGTTCCGGTCGCGGTCGCGCCGTCCGTCCGGCTGCGCGCGCCGGCGGATCTCACGGGCTTCTGGGGCACGGTCAAGCCGCGCACGGCCGGGACGACGGTGACGATTCAGCGGCAGGCCGGCTCAGCCTGGCGCGCCGTTGCCAGCGTCAAGACGACGGCTCAGGGACGGTTCACGCTCTCGCGCGCCGTGACGCCGGGGACCTACCGGGCGAGGGTCTCGACCAAAGGCTTTGCCCCCGGCTTCTCGAAGCCGGTCAGCCTCTAGGAGGTTTTCGTGTTTGGAGGGACTGTCCCCGAACGGGGACTGTCCCTGAAGCCGCCCCGGAGCCCGAACCGTTTTTGGGGACAGACCCCTGGCGGGGTCAGTCCCTCAAGGGCCCTTCGTGTTTGGAGGGACTGTCCCCGAACGGGGACTGTCCCTGAAGCCGTCCCGGCGCCCGAACCGTTTTTGGGGACAGACCCTGGCGGGGTCAGTCCCTCAGGGGCCCTCCTCATGGCCGAGCAGCTCTTCGTCCGGGACTTCCCGGATCTGGCGAGCGGGGGAGCCGACCACGACGGCACGTGGCGGCACGTCGCGGATGACGATCGCGCCGGCGCCGACGAAGGCCTCTTCCCCGATCTCGATCCCGGGTAGGAGAACCGCGGCCCCGCCGATCCGGGCGCCGCGCCTGATCGTCGGGCCCTTGATCAGCTCGCGCCGCTTTTCGGTGCGGCCCATGTAGTTGTCGTTCGTCGTCGTCACACACGGGGCGATGAAGACATCGTCCTCGAGCGTGGAGTAGGCGGTGATGTAGGCGTGAGCCTGGATCTTGGTCAGGGCGCCGACCGTGCTGTCGTTCTCGACGAGCGAGCCACGCCCAATGACGACGTCGGCGCCGATCTCGACCCGCTCACGAACGCAGGCCTGATCGCCGACGATCACGCGCTCGCCGAGTTTCGTGCCGGCGAAGACGACCGCGCCGGTCGAGACGATCGTGCCGGCGCCGAGCTCGAGCGGCGGCAGCGGCTCCCGCTTCGCGGTCGAGCGCGGCGACAGCGTTGGCTGCTTGCCGACTACGGCGTAGTCGAGGATCTGGCAGCCGTCTCCGATCACAGTTCCCGGGTAGACAACCGCGGTCTCGGCAACGGAAAAGCTCAAGCCGGCGTCTGCTCCAGCGAGGCCTGCAGCTGCTCCAGCGCCCGCACGACCGCAACGCCGTCGCGAGCCGCCATGAGCGGGTCGCCGTCACCGGCGACGAGGCGTAGAAAGTGCTCGCACTCGAGTCGGAGGGGCTCGTCGTTCGGGATCTTCGGGCTGTAGATGTCGCCGGTCCTGGTCATCCACTCGCCGTAGGTCTCCGCCCGCTCGACCGGGCCCTTGTCGTAGATCGTCAGCTTGCGGTCGAGCTCCATGTCGTCGAAGACGGCCATCTTGTCGCGGCCGACGACCGTGATCCGCCGCATCTTGTGCGGATCGAGCCAGGAGAGGTGCATATGCGCGACCTTGCCGGAGGGGAAGCGCAGGTAACAGAAGACGACGTCCTCGACGCCCTCGGTGAGGAAGGACTCGCCGCGCGCCCAGACCTCGGTCGGCTCCTCCTCCAGCAGATGCAGGATCACCGAGAGGTCGTGGACGCCGAGCGACCAGAGCGCGTTCTCGTCCTTGCGGATCTGGCCCAGGTTCTGGCGGTTCCCGTAGACGTAGAGAACGTCGCCGAGCTCGCCGGAGCGGATCAGCTCCTTCAGGCGAATGACGCCAGGGTGGTAGAGCAGGAGGTGGCCCGGCATCAGGACGCGGCCGTGCTCCTCGGCGGTCGCGACGAGCTCCTCGACCTCGGCACCGGTCAGCGCCGGCGGCTTCTCGACGAGGACGTGCTTGCCCGCTTCGAGCGCGCTCTTCGCGAGCTCCGCGTGCGTCACGACCGGCGTCGCGACGATCACCGCCTCCAGCGAGTCGTCGGCGAGCATCTCGTCGAAGTCGGCGGTCAAGCGCGCTTCCGGATAGCGCGAAGCGAACCGCTCCCGCTGCTCGTCCGAAAGGTCGCAGAGCCAGGCGAGCTCGGCGAGCTCGTCGAAGTTCCGCGCGAGGTTCGGGCCCCAATAGCCGAGGCCAGCGAGGCCGACTTTCGTCACGGCGGGAGACTAGCCAGCACCTCGGCGATCCGCTCGGAGGCGTGACCGTCGCCGTACAGCTCCGGGCGCTCGTTGGGCATACGGGCGCTCGCGACGGCTGCTGCGATCTCGTCCGGATCGTCGTCCACCAGGACGTTCGCCTTCACCGCGACCGTCTCGGTCCACTCGGTGGTGTCGCGCAGCGTCACGCACGGCACCCCGTGCCAGTACGCCTCCTTTTGCAACCCGCCGGAGTCTGTGGCGATCACGCGGGCCTGTGACGCGAGCGCCGTGAAGTCGAGGTAGCCGAGCGGCCTGAGCAGTCTGACGTTCGGCGGGGCTTCGAGGCCCGCGTCCTCAAGCACCTTGCGAGTCCGTGGATGAACCGGGAAGACGACCTGTTCATCGAGGCGGCGGAGGCCTTTGAGGATTCGCCCGAGCCGCTCCGGCACAGCGTTGGCCTCGCGATGCACGGTCGTAACGACGTAGGCACGAGGCTCGAGGTCGAGCGCGTCGAGCACGTGCGACCGTCGCGCGGCGAGGGGAGCGAGCTGGAGCGTCGCGTCGAGCATCACGTCGCCGACGACCTCGCGCCGGCCCGGGACGCCCTCGGTCGCGAGTGTCTCCGCCGCGTGCTCGTCGGGGGCGAAGAGAATCGCCGCCAGCCGGTCGACCTCGATGCGGTTCCGCTCCTCGGGCATCGCCAGGTCGCCGCTGCGGAGCCCCGCCTCGACGTGAGCCTGCCGGACGCCGGTGTCGTTGGCCGCGAGCGCGCCGGCCAGCGTCGAGTTCGTGTCGCCGAAGACGAGCACGACGTCCGGGCTCTCCGCGCCGATCGCGCTGCGGATCCCGGCCCGCATCGGCGCCGTGTCGGCGGTGTGCAGATCGAGTCTGTAATCAGGCTCCGACAGGTCGAGCTCGTCGAAGAAAACCTGCGACAGCTCGGCGTCGTAATGCTGCCCCGTATGCAGGACGATCTCCTCGATCCCCCGGTCGCGAAGGGCGACCGAAAGCGGCGCCGATTTGACGAACTGAGGACGGTTTCCGACGACGGAGAGAACCCTCAAGGCGCTGGTACCCTAGGCGCCCTTCGGGCCGTTAGCTCAGTTGGTAGAGCAGGGGACTCTTAATCCCAAGGTCGAAGGTTCGAATCCTTCACGGCCCATTCTCTGAGCAGGGATATTGCGGGCGCTGGTGTCAGAGAGGGGCGCTGCGCGTACCACGCGAGTACCGGCAGCTTCATACGCTTTTCCGCTGACGGGGCTCGTCCGCAAGGTTGAGTGGCCCCGGTTCGAGTCCGGGCGCCGGCTTCCTCAAAGGCCAATCTCAACGGCCATCCCCAATGGGGTCTAGAATCCCCCTCGCCTTTTGCCGAAACAGGATCTCGAAGAGGTAAACGAGGTCCCGGACCGAAAGGACGCCCAGATGAGCCCAAGGAAACTGATCGTCACTGTGGCCACGTTGGCCCTACTGGCGGGCGCCGGGGTCGCCGGAGCGGTCGCCGGCAACTCGACGTCATCCCCCGCGGCAAGCACGGCGCTGCCGACGACCACCACCACCTGCTCCGACGATCAAGGTCAGCAAGGCGAAAACGATGAGCAGGAGGCCGCCGACGAGGTCGACAACGCCGCGACCGAGGTCAGCCAGGAAGCGGCCAGCACGCAGGCCGACGACCAAGCAGGCGACGACCAAGGCGACAACAGCCAGGGCGACGAGCAAGGCGACAACCAGAACTGCGACGACTAACCCCATCGGCGTTCGCTCGCCGTTCTCGGGGCCGAGTCGGATGACGGCGCTCGCCCGTCGCAGACGCGCGTACGGCAGCGCACGGGTCGCCCCGCTCGCACTGAGCTTCCTCGCTGCTGTCGCGCTCTCGCTTCCTGCTGCGGCGAACGCCGGCGACGCGACGCTTCGGGCAACGCTCGCGCAGTGGTCGCACCGGATCGCCCTGGACGCCCAAGGGATCGGCCTCAGTGCTGCGCGGCGGCATCCCCGCCGGATGACTCGCAGGGCACGGCACTTCCGTCTCGATGCGCTGCGCGCACGCAAGGCGCTCGCGGCCGTGCAGCCCTCGAGCGCTCGCGGGCGACGGGCGAAGAGGCTGGCGCTCGCCGCGTTTTACGACTACGCGATCGTCGGACGGCAGTGGGCGCTGAGCGGGCAGGCGCGCGTTCGGGGCCTGAGGGCCGCGGCGGCTGGCCATGCCAGGATCGCTGCGCGATACGCGAGGAAGGGGAGCGCGTTGCTAGTCGCTGCGAAAAGACTTCTCGGCTAAAGGGGTTACAGCGGCCGAGCGGCGGAGCCCATGTCTGGGTCGTGCTACCGAATCCCGGCGCCCATTAGATCCCCCCGCTGTACGCGACCGTCAGCCGCCGGGCAGCCGGATCACGAAGCGTCCGCCGGACTCGGAGGGGTATGCGACGAGGTCGCCGCTGACGCTGCGGGCAAGCCTGCGGGCGAGCGGGAGGCCGAGGCCGGCTCCGTTGTTGCCGTTCGATTCGCCTGCGCTGCCGCGGGCTCCCGGCTCGAAGATGCGCTCGCGCTCGTCGTTTTCGACGCCCGCCCCGTCGTCCTCGACCGTGTAGAGGACTGTCGAGTCCTGGCGTTCGATTTCGATGCGGACGCGCCTCGATCCGTACCGGCAGGCGTTTTCGATCACCGGCTGTAGGACTCGCTCGGCAAGCTCCGCCTCGACGCCGACTCGGAGAGGGTGAAGAGGTCCGGCGATCTCCAGGTCGATCTGTCGCTCCGCGGCCAGGCCGCGGCAGGCTGCGGCCGCCGCTGCCACGACCGCTTCCGCGTCGGCGCTGCCACGGCTGGCGCCCGACTCGTGGCGCGCTGCGGCAACGAGCGCGTCGACCGTGCGCGCGAGTTGGCGGGCATTTCGGTGGACGAGCTGCAGCACGTGGCGGTACTCACGCGGTTGACGGTTGCGGGCGAGCGCGAGCTCCGACTCCGCGAGCAAACGCGCGAGCGGCGTACGGAGTTCGTGCGACAGCTCGGCGGAGAAGCGGCGTTCCCGACGGAGGCTCGCGGCCAGCCGGTCGAGGAGCGCGTCCAGGGTGGCCGCGAGCTCGGTCAGCTCGTCGTGCGGCGGGCCGAGCGCGAAGCGGTGGTCGAGCTCCCGTTCGCTCCACGCGGCGGCCTGTCGGGTCATCCGAACAACAGGCCGGAGCGAGGCCGCCAGCAGCCATCTCGCGGCAAGTCCTACGAGCAGCAGTACGACTGCGCCGAAGACGAGCGACGCGATGAGCGCCGTCTTTCGCGTCTGCTCGTACGGCGCGAGCGAGACCGCGGCAACGACGGTGCCGATCCGCCTGCCGCCGGCGACGACCGGTGTTCCGTAGAGGCGCGTGTCGCTCCTCGCGACGTCGACGAACCGCGCCGGCCCGGCGGCGAGACCGCGCGCTGCCAGATCGATCGCTGTGCCGGTGTTCGGGCGCTCGAGCGGGCGAGCTCCAGCAAAGACCCAGACGTAGGCGTCGGAAGAGCGGCTGTCGGGTGCCTCGCCGACCGAGAGGTGGCCGTGATCGATACGGAGCGATGCGACCCGGGCTGTGGCGCGCGAACGCACGAGATCCCGTGCATCCCCGTCGAGCGTCCGGGCGAGCACGACGTTGAAGCCCGCGACAAGGGCCGCGATGACGAGAGCGACCGTTGCGAGCACGACGAGGAGCAGGCGCCGCCTGAGACCGAGGCGGCTCATCCGATCCGGTAGCCGACGCCGTGGACGGTGGTTATCTCAGGCGTCAGCGCGAGCTGCTTCAGCTTCCGCCGCAGCCGGGCGACGTAGACGTCGAGGGTGTTCTCGTGCACAACCGCACCGTAGGGCCAGCCGGCGCGGACGAGGTCGCGACGACGCACGGCCTCGCTCGGCCGCGCGAGGAGCCGAGCGAGCAGGCGGAATTCGGTCGGCGTCAAGGGCAAGGTGGTCTCGCCGTCGCTGACCGAGTGGGAGACCGGGTCGAGCCGGAGACCGGCCGCCTCGACTGCTTGATCGCCGCCGCCACGTCGAAGCAGCGCCTGAAGACGCGCCACCAGCTCGCCGAAGGCGAAGGGCTTGGTCAGGTAGTCATCTCCGCCGGCGTCGAAGCCCGCGATCCGGTCGACGACCGCGTCGCGCGCCGTGAGGAAGAGGACCGGCGTCTGGACTCCCCGCGCACGCAAGGCCTGACTCAGATCACGGCCGTCGGCGTCGGGTAGGCCGATGTCGATCACCAAGACGTCCGGCTGCGCGGTTTCGACCCGGTCGAGCAGCTCTTTGCCGCTGGCGACGGCTTCCGGAGCGAAGCCTTCTTCACGAAGTCCGCGGACAAGCAGGCCTCGAAGCTCGTCATCGTCCTCGACGACCAAGACTGATTGACCGAACGTCACATCCGGATTGTCACTCTTCGCGGAGGATCGACCCCAGAGGCAGGCGCCGAATCTGGAGCGCCGCGAGCCCTGCGGCCGTGATCCCGCCGACGACCGCCGCTGCGGTGAGGCCGCCGAGGAACATCCACGGGACCGCCAGGCGGTCGGGCGGGGGGTCGAAGACGTGCTGGAGCATCGCGACGAGCATCTCCGCGAGCAGCCAGCCAAGCAGGGCGGCGAGAGCGATCCCGGCCGCGAGCACGAGCGCAGCTTCGCTCCACAAAAACGCCGCGGCGCGCCTCAGCGAGGCACCGAGAGCCACCATGGTCGCCAACTCCGTCCGCCGCTCGGAGAGGCCGACCGAGACGAAGAGCGCCATCGCCGCTGCGGCGAGCGTCAGCACGAATGCCTCTTCGATTCGGCTGATTCCACGGAGGTTGACTGTCGTGATCGAGCTGACGGTCTGAGCGGTCTGCCGGGTGATGTCCTTCACGTTGGTGCCGTCGCGGCTGGTCGCGAGCGCGACGCGGTGGGCGAGTGCGCCGGGGTCGCCGTTCGCCCGGACGAAAACAAGGTTCGGGCCGGGCCCGTGGGTGACGTGCTCGAGATAGGGGAGATTCGCGACCATGAACGAGTCCTTCGGCGCCGCCGGGAACTCCTGGACGACGCCGACGACATGGAAGGGCGCGACGCGGAAGCGGCCGGTCGCGTGGTCGAGCACACGCAGACGAAGCAGGTCCCCGAGCCGGAGCGAGTAGTCCGTGATCGTCTCCTTCGAGACAAGAATGCCGTCGGGCGTCGAGCGCAGCCGGTCGAGCATCTGCGTCGCACTACCGCCGATGAAGTACGAGTCGCGCAGGCTCGTGCCATGGGTAAGCGTGGCCGGGTCGATCCCGAACGTGTCCTGAAGGTCGGGTCCGACATAGGCGTAGGCGTGATCGACCGCAGAGACTCCTCCGACGCCCGGTAGGCGTGCGATCCGCTGCGCGAGCCGATGGGTGGCGACCGCGCCCGGCGGTGCGGTGGCGACCACGTCGGCGCCCAAGGTCAGCTGTGCGTCGACTCGCGCCTGCTGGTCATAGGTTGCGGTGAAGATGCCGAGGTTGACGCCGAAGGCGAGCAACAATCCGACCACGAGCAGCCCGCGGTTGATCGCCGCCCCACGCCTGCTTGCGCTGGCGAGCAGGAAGCCGAGCGGCGAGGAGGCGCGGCCGCCCGCCGCTCGAGCCGCGAGCCAGGCGACGACGCGGCCGCGGAGGCGCAGGATCAGCAGCGCGGCGCCGATCCAGAGCAGCGCCGGCGCGAGGAACATGTAGACCGACAGTGAGAGAGTCGGGTTCGAGTCGGGGTTGACGACGGCCGAGAAGCCGGTCCGCACGGTCAGCCAGTAGACGAGTCCCGCGACGGCGAGTGCCAGCACGTCGAGGTAGAGCCTCTGCCAGAGTGGCCGCCCGGCACGCCGCACGCTGCGGCGTGCCTCGCTGATGTTGCCGCCGAAGACGACGAGTCCCGCGCCGATCCGTGCTGCCGCGGCTCCGGCAGCGGCGAGGGCGACGCAGACGCCGAAGCAGACGAGCACCCGGCTGGTGCCGATGCCGCCGGCCGAGCCGGAGAGGTGGACCGCACCGAGCGCGATCGCTGTGCCGATCGCGCCGGCGACCAGCCCAAGTATGAGACTCTCGACGCCGGCGAGGACGAGCAGGTCGCGGCGACGTGCGCCGCGCGCACGCAGCAGAGCGAGGCTCCGCCGGTCGCGGTCGACTGTGCCGAGCGCCGCGAGGTAGGCAAGTCCGAGCGCGACGAGAGCTCCCGGAACGGCGAGCATGATGTACAGCGTCTCCGCGTAGAGCGCGTCGCCCGCTGCGGCGTTCAGGTTGTCCGCGAGGTTGTCGACGAACACGACCTGACCGGGAAGCGAGCGCTCGACGCGGTTGCGAAGCTGCGTCGCCTGGGCCAGCGCGTGCGCCGGACTCCCTGTCAGCGCGGCAGGGTCGATCTGCGTCTGAACCTGCCACTGTGTTCCCGTCTGTGAACCCGGGACGGCAGACGTCCCGGAGGCGGAACTGATGGAGGGCAGCGAGGGCGCGATCCGGGTGGCGAAGGTGTCGACCGGGAGGATCGCGATGTCCGCCGGGGGCTGTGCCGGCGCCGGACCGATCAGTGGGTTGAGCGGCTGGAAGAGCTGGTCGGCGGCGGTGACGAGCGAGATTCCGCTCACGCGCAGCCGGACGGGTCTCGCGCCCCGATGGGGCGTCAGGGTCACCAGGTCGCCTGGCTGAACCTGCAGGGTGGCGGCGAGTTGCTGGTCGAAGACGACTTGTCCCGGCCTGAGTGAGCCGCGGAGGAACCGGAACGTATGGATGTGTGCGAGGTAGCTCGGCGGCACCGCCAGGATCGAACCGCCGCCAGACCGGATCTTGCCCACGCCGGGCGAGACGTGCTCGACGCCCGCGAACGGCGCCGTTGCAGCCGGCACCGCTTCGGCGATGCCTGCCTGGCGGCCGACCCTCGACGCAACGGTGGTGGCCGCCCGCGCGCTGCCGACCGGGCCCTGCCAGTCGAGCGGGACGCCGCGGACGGCACTACTGGTCATCGTGCCGAGCGAGTGGCCGACGAAGAGCAGCATCGCGGCCAGCAGGCCGACCGCCGCCGCAAGCGTCAGCACGCGCACCGCCGTCTTGAACGGCGCGCGCATGAGCTCGGCGAACGCGAGCGGAGCCGCGACTCTCACGAGCGCTCCTGGCGGACGACGGCGCCGTCCTCGAGCTCCAGCTCGCGGTGCAGCCGCGCCGCGACGTCGGCGTCGTGGGTGGCGACGACGAGCGAGAAGCCGAGCTCGTCCTGGAGGGCGTCGATCAGGTCGAGCACCCTCTCGCCGGTGTCGGAGTCGAGATGGCCGGTCGGCTCGTCGCAGAGCAGCAGCTCCGGCTGCTGCGCCAAGGCGCGCGCGATCGCGACCCGCTGCGCCTCGCCCCCGGAGAGCTCTGCGGGCAGGTGATCGCCCTTCGCCGAGAGCCCGACCAGCTCGAGCACTTCCGTCGGCCGCTGCCGAGATGACTCGCCGGCGAGCTGCGCCGAAAAGGCGACGTTCTCGAACGCCGTGAAGTAGGGGAGCAGGTTCGCGCCCTGGAAGACGTAGGCGATTCCCCGCGCACGAACGCCCCCACGGCTCGCGTGGTCCAGGGAAGCAAGGGGACGCCCATGCCATTCGACACTGCCCGCCGTCGGCTCGACGAGGCCGCCCAATACGTGCAGAAGCGTCGTCTTGCCGGACCCGGAGCGGCCGAGTAGCGCCAGGCTCTCCTGAACGCGAATTTCGAGCGAGACGTCGCCCAGCGCACGCACGGCCGCCTCGCCGCGACCGTAGACCACCTCCACGTCTCGGCAGGCGGCGATCGCCTCGCGGACGACCGGCTGCGTCGTCACCCGGTGACCCCATCGCGAATTTCGATCACGCGATCGGCCGCTTCGGCAACCCGTGGCGAGTGTGTGACGACCACGACTGTGCTCGCAAACTCGTCGCGCAGCCTGCGCAATGCCGTCAGCACGATCTGCTCGTTTCGGACGTCGAGCTCGGCGGTCGGCTCGTCCGCCAGCACGAGCGGCGCTTCGCGTGCAGCCGCGGCCGCGATCGCCACCCGCTGCTGCTCGCCGCCCGAGAGCGACCCGGCCCGCTGATCCTCGCGCCGCTGCAGGTCGAAGACGTCCAAGACGCGCTCTGCCGTGGGACGGATGCCTTCTCGTCGCCGGGCCAGGCGAAGACCGAGAGCGACGTTCTCGCGTGCGCTCAGTTCCGGCCAGAGATTGGCGCTCTGGAAGACGATTGCCACCTCGCGCGCGCGGTAATCGGCCAGCTCGCTTTCGGTCAGCCGCGACAGCGAACGGCCGAAGCTACGCACGTCCCCCGCGGACGGCTCCTCAAGGCCGCCCGCGAGATGGAGCGCTGTGCTCTTGCCCGAGCCCGAGGGACCGAAGAGCGCGACGAGCTCCCGCGCCTCGATCCGCAGATCGAGCCCACGCAGGGCGACGGTTTCGGCAGCCCCTGAGCGGAAGATTCGAAACACGTCATGGAACTCGAGCGCCCCGAAGACGATCTCTTCGCGTCGCTCCGGCTCGCGATAAAGGCTTCTCAGCTCCACCGGAAGCTCTCGATCATCAGCCGGTACGCGTCGACGTTGTCGACGCCCTCCGGCGTGCCGAGATCGACCACCGCGAGACGGCCGGGCTTCCAGACGTAGTACCTGTCGACAACGAGCTTGACGCGCTTGCCGGTGACCGTGTTCGGTGCGCTCTCGGTGCTGTAGACGACCTTGTAGGCCTTCGCATGTGGGAGCGTCATCGCCTGCGGACCGCTTTGGAGATGCGCGGCTGTCAGCCCGCCGACGTCG
>Ga0137403_10000711_pt1 | contig 42818 bp, 21 predicted proteins | sample CZOMad2_1_16fung_FD_122057 | JGI IMG/M metagenome (GOLD analysis project Ga0137403, IMG submission 122057) | Vadose zone soil fungal communities from Angelo Coast Range Reserve, California, USA - CZOMad2_1_16fungal (Hybrid Assembly) | ecosystem: Environmental > Terrestrial > Soil > Vadose zone...
TTTTACTTCAATTACTTCAATCATACGTAATTTTAACAATCGACGGGAATTCATAACGTCGGAAGTCAGAAAAAATTAAAAAATTGCCAAAAAATTAAAAAATTAAAAAATAAAAATTTATTAATTAATAATCGAAGATAATTATAGTTATAACGTTAATAACGTTACTTACGTTAGGGAGTATAAGAAATAAAAAGGACTATCTATTTAGCCTTTTTTTATTATTTTTTTGCCGGATGGTAAAATTTAAAATTTTAATATTTAAGAGGAATCTTAAGGCATTAAAAGTTTATTATTGTAACAATTTTATTATTACTGCCTTACGGCTGAAACTTTAAGAATTGTTTATAAATCTGCGAATATATTATATATTAAAAGATGTAAGATTTTATTTTTTTTATGCTTAAGCCCAAGAAGATTTGAACTTCTATTGCTTTCTCATCAAGAAAACATTCTACCATTAAATTATAGGCTTTCTTCGAAATTCCTATTAAGCTAAAATTTAAATTTTTATGTTAATTTTGAGCTTTGCAGATATGTAAATTTGTAATTTGTTACTTGTAAATTGTAAATTGTAACAGGTAACTTGTAACTTGTAAATTGTAAATTTTAAATTGTAACATGTAAATTGTAACTTTTTAAATATAGTTAAGAATAAAAAAAATAAAATGGTGACAGATCTTTTAATATATAAATATAAGCGAATTTAAATAAGAATCCAGTTAACAAAATTGTTGTTAAACGTATTAAACAAAATTTAAATTTAATGAAATTAAACTACTTTTACAAGCTAAGAATAGTGTAAAGTTTCAATAAATAAAAATATTAAAAAAAAAAGGAGGCGCGAGACTTTGTATTTATATATAATTACTATAAAATAAATCACTAAAAGTGAAAAAAAGTGAAAATTACTTTACTCTTATCAAATAACAAATAAATAAATATAGCTGTCTCTTTATAAGACAATTATCGTATAAAGTGTTGAATTAGCGAATTTTTTGCCGTGCCGTACGGACCGGCTTTGTTGTTTAAAAGGAAAATTAAATAAGTTTAATAAACTGATGTTACAATATAAAGCTTTCTTGAATAAAAAAGAAAAAAATAAAAGTAGCTATTAGCTAGTATATAGAATTTCTGATATGTTTCAATCAACGGCGTTGCTCAATGCCCTTAGTAAATTTATTTTTAATTATTGCGTATTTCGGTTTTCTTTTTTTTGCCGTATGGCTGGGAAATCAAAAAACAAAGCCGGACGGCAAAAAAATAATAAAAATAATTATAAAATAATAAAATAATAAAATAATAAATAATTAATTAGAGATGATAAAACTGTTATTTGAATTCTTCTATATATTTATATTAAATAGTTAAAAGAATTGTTAAAATTGTAACAAAAGCTTAAAATAAATCACGGGTTAAGTTTATAGATGGTTTTCTGTAGCAGATTTGCAAAATCTGTCCAATTTTTGGTTCGATTCCAACTTAACCCTTTCAAATTCACCTACATCTAAATTTTTCTATATTTAATTTGCTCAATTACTAATTATTAAATTTAATAAGTAAGTCTTTTTTTTTTATTTCTTTTTAAACCGAAAAACCGTACTAAAACCAGCTAATTTATCTTTACCATTAGAATCATAAGTGTATAATAAAAATATGAATCTAAAATATATAATAAAATATGAATTAAAAAATCCATTTAAAAATATGAATTAAAAAGTTTATTTAAAAATATATTTAACATTCTGCCGTCCGGCACAAAATATACAAAATATACAAAATATAAATAATAAAGATAAGTTAAATAACAAAATCGTACGAAAATAGAAAATCTATCTAGTTTTAAGAATTTAAGAATTTAAGAATTTAATAATTTAATAATTTAAGAATTTAAGAATAAATTAATATTTTTATTTAAATCATATGTTTCATCTACTTTTCTTAATAAACAAGAAATAGATAAAATAATTAATACTTAAATAGAATAATAGAATCTTATAGAATAGATATTTAATAATAATAAGTAAATAATATCTATATTAATCATACTAACTAATAGATATATAATAAGTAAGTTATAAATAATAACTAATTAAATAATAATAATAATAATATATTAATTCCTATAGAATATAAGATATAACATATAGCTTTAATTGATTCTATTTTTTTAAATTTATTAATATGAAAATTTTCTTCTGCGACATTATCGAAATAATTTCCTTTTGCCTGATTACATCAGTCTGCAAATTCTTTCGCTAAAGTAGGAAGAACTTCAAATTTTCTTTCTTTATCTTTCTTTTTAATATCTAACAACTAATATCTTATAGTATATGTATATTTAATGTGTAATAGATATATAGTATATTTATTTAATGTGTAATGTGTAATAAATATATGTATGTATATTTATTTAATGTGTAATGTGTAATAAATATATGTATGTAATTATAGAATATGTATGTTATTATAGAATATATAATTATTTATAATCTGTACTATAATATTTATAATCTATAATATATAATATATATAATAATAATATGTAATATATCTATATAATGAATAATATGTATAATTTGTACTATAATATTAATAATCTATAATATATAATATATAAATATGTAATAATAATATGTAATATATATCTATATAATGTATAATATGTAATATCTAATAATATATAATATGTAATGTATAATCTGTATGTAACATATAGTCTATAATTTATAATATTATAAGATGTATAACAATATATACTTAAATAATATATTCTATATATTTAATACTAATAAATATTTAATGTATTAGCTCTATAATAATAAATAATTACTAATAATAACTAATAGATATCTCTATATAATATAATTATAAATAATAGTAATTTCTTTATTGATATAATAATTATAATCTCTGTCTTATTTAATAAATCTATTAAATCTATTAAATCTATTAAATCTATTAAATCTATTAAATCTATTAAATCTATTAAATCTATTAAATCTGAAATAGTAATTATATTTTTATATTTGTTATATTTAAAATATTCTTATATCTGTACTATGATAATATTAATTATATCTTTAATATCTACTAATATTTTTTTTTATAGTTTATAATTTATAATTTATAATTTATAATTTATAATTTATAATTTCTTATTAAAAATATGCAAATATAAACAGTATCAGCAATCAAAAGATTTATACTTCTACCAATATCTCTTTAATAAATATGTTATTATCTTTTTGTGTCGCAGTTCCTATCATAATTATTTCAAGTTCCACAGTCCTTCGTAATTAGTCAGCTAAACCCCTTAATATACATGCTTCAGAAGAATTCAACATTCGTAAGCTAAACCCCTTAATCTGCAATCTTCCTTCTTCGTTCTTCGTTCTTCGTTCTTCCTTCTTCCTTCGTAATTCGTAATTCATCATAAATTATTCGTCATTCGTCAGTCATCATAAATTATTAGTCAGCTAAACCCCTTAATCTTCATTCTTCATTCTTCATTCGGAATTACTAGTTTCGTACCTTGGAAAATTTTATATTTTTTTATGAATAATTTTAAATAATTAATAAACATTTTTTTTGTCTTTGTCTTTGTCTTATAAAGTGTTATATAAAAATAAAAATAATCAATTAAAATAAAGCCGTATGGCAAAAAAATAATCAAGGAAGCCGTTCCCATTTGTAAAAAATCGATGAAAAAAATCGATGAAAAAAAAAGAAAAGCGAAACAACAAAAACGCACGGCACGAAATTACCTTTAAATAAATTAGATACTAGAAAAATTACTAGTGGTTTTCATGCCAAATTTAATTAAATTTATTTTACAGATGGTAATTATTTAACAACTATGCATCAATTATTAGTAAAACAAAATTAAAGATAATGTATCATAAATATTTAAACCTAATAAATTTGAAGAATATGTAAAAATTAAAAATAAAGAAAATAAATAATTTGTAATTCCGCAAATTCCTATTGCATTTACTTCAACTGAACAGGAGAAATTTCTATTTTAAGCCGTACATTTAAATCTAAATTTTTTATAAATTATTAATTAATAAAGCAATTAAATATGAGCCGGACGTTTTTTCGGTTTTTCAAAATAAAGCCGGGCCGTACGGCACGGCAAAAAAATTAACAATTACTTTAAATTTACACATGATTTAAAAATAAATTATTTTATTATTTAATTAAAAAAAATTCAGCCATCCGGATTATATTCGCCGTCCGTTTTTTGTGGTTTTTTTGTTTGCCTTACTTATTAAAATTATTAAAATTATTAAATTATTAAAATTATTAAAATTATTAAAATTATTAAACTTATTAAATTATTAAACTTATTAAATTATTAAACTTATTAAAAATGCGCCGTAGGTGGAGTTGTTTAGAATGTTTAAAATAAAAAAAAAGACATAAAAAAAGACATAAAATCAATTTCGCATAAAACCAGCATAAAAAGTTAAATTAAATCAAATTATAACGAATTTTCTTTAAAGAATTTTTCTTTAATAAAGCAATTAAATAGACCTTTAAGGAGGGAGAGGAATAATGAAAATAATGAAAAAAAAAAAGTAGCACAAAACCAGCATAATTTATTTGGTTATTTTGTTGCAAAAAATAATAAAAACAAAAGGCTGCCGTACGGCAGAAAGAAAAATAAAAATAAAATTAAAAATGTGGTTTTAAAAAAAAAAAGCTTTGTCGACTTACTAAATCTAATGAAAAGTAAAAGTTCAAATTTTTTATTCTTAATTTCTGTTATTCTGTTATTCTTTAATTATGTTAATTATGTTATTCGATTTTTATCTGACTAATAAACTAATAAACTAATAAACTAATAAACTAATAAACTAATAACTAATAACTAATAACTAAAAAAAAAAGTAATTATTTATTCTTCTATTCTTCTATTCTATTATATCTTTTATATCTATAAACTATAATAAAAAATAAATACTAAATTATAATAATCGGCGCCTTACGGCTTTTTGGTTTAATTTTTAGCCGGGCCGTACGGCACGGCGCCGGATAAATAATAAAAAATAAAGTAAGGAGTCGAGAGAATTCGAATCTCTGATTCTGTAAGAAAAGTATTAACAGTACTCCGCATTAACCACTCTGCCACAACTCCGGGGAAATTTATTATTTAAGCTATTTATCAAATTTTTCAAATTTATCAAATTTATCAAATTTATCAAATTTATCAAATTTATTATTTAAAGCTATTTTACATTTTATTATTTAATCAATATTTTGAAATATATTCTTTTAGCTATATTTTTAAATTTATAATTTTTAGCTATATTTTTAAATTAGTTATTTTTTTCTATATTTTGAAATTAGTTATTTTTTGCTATATTTTTAAATTATTTTATTTATTTTTTTGCTATATTTTCTATGCTCTATGCTTAAAGTATTAAATGATTTAAATGATTAAATGTTAAAAAAGTACTAAAATTTATGTTTAGCCTTATTAATTAGGGGTTATTTGATTCGAACAAATTTCTCTTACGTGTAAAATAAGCGCTAGAAACCAAGGTCAGCTAAACCCCTCCCTCACTTTTAAAATTATTAAAAAAGATTAATAATTTTCTGATCTTATAAATAAAAAAAATAAAATAAATAAATAAACTAAATAAACTAAATAAAATAAATAAAATAAATAAAATAAAATAAATAAATAAATAAATAACTAAGAATAAATAATCGCTGTACGTCAGAATATAAGTTTTTGTTGATTTGTTGATTTAAAATAGTGTTAGTTCTAGATATTAGATACTAGATACTAGCTACTAGATACTAGCTACTAGATAAGTTCAAAAAAAAAAGTTATTTTCCAATTTTTCAATTTTCTGCCGTAAGGCAGCCGGACGGCGCAATTTTCCAATTTTCCAATTTTCCAATTTTCCAATTTTCCAATTTTCCAATTTATACAATCATCTAAGTAGTTAGCAAATTAGATTACCTTTGAATATTATGTAACTATTATGACAGGCGCGGATCGAACGCGCTATCTCTCACTCCCAAAGTAAGCGATTCACCAATTTATCTTCTGTCATCCATGTAAATCTCTAAATTTTTAATATTTAATTAAGTTATAAGTTTTTTAAATATTCTTTTATTAATTACGTTTGGATAATTACATTTTAATAATTACGATTTTCTAATTTAGAAATTTCGAAGCTGATACTTCTTATATATTATATAATTAGATTTATAAATTAAACTTTGTTAAACCTTAAAACGCACTCTCCCTCCTCCGTTTTTTTTGTTTTTTTTGTTTCTAAATATAAAAAAAAAAGACAAAGGTCTTCCCCTCCCTCCTGCACCTGTGTACAGGGAGGGGGGGGGAGAAGGTGCAGGAGGAAGGGAGAGGCAGAAAAAAAAAAATTTAAAAATTAAACCTTAAATCTTTCCTTTCTCAAATCTCAAATCTCAAATCTCAAATCTCGAAGATCGTTTATTCTTCAATATAAAGATATAAAAAAATATACATTATTATATTAATTATTATTTTTATATTTATATTTATATTTATATTTATTCCGTCAATATTAAACATCAAGTCATTTAAATAAATTAGTAAGGCTAAACTACATTTGCCTCCTATCAAGAAATAATCTATTTCTTATTTGTCAATATTTAACTCCCTATTTGGTTGGGGTTGTTAGCTCTTTAAAACTCTTAACTTTCTGAATCCAGGTTAACATTACTATTATTTATTATGTTATTTTAAAAATAAAAAATAAATTTTAATTATTAATTATTCCAGTAATTTTCTTCGATCAATATTAAAAATCTTCTAACGTTCTCTCCCTCCTCAGTCTACACAGGTGCAGGAGGAGGGAGAGGTTTAAAGATTCAAAATACAAAATTATATATTCTGAATAACTAATTTCTTGACTCTCGTCAGGGAAAAGTTAAACAAAATAAAGTTACGGAAAATATACAAAAAATAATAGGTAGTAAGAAGCAAAAAATCTCAAATAAAAAAAAGAAGAAAATTAAATATTGATTGCTTAGTATCTAGAGGTTAGATTCACGCTTTATATTCCATCAGCATTTATCTATTATGTTTGTGGCTACCCAACTATGCCAGTAATACTCCAAGCCTTCCGTCTATAAACCTTGATGCTCCTCACACTTCCAGTAATATATCCGCTGAATTATATCAAATGAGTAGATAATATATACTAACACTTTAACTATTACTACATTATAGTATTTATTTAAATATATAAAATTTCACTGAAACCTGATCTCTACTTTTCCAGAAAATTTGCTTCCCTAATCGAAGTTTTAATTTTTCCTTATCAATATAAACAACCCTTCTGTATCCCTTTTCTCCTATAGCCCAACAATTGGTACACTAGTGAAACACAGCCTATTGATCCTTTCGTACTAGAAGGTCTACCTCTTTTTACTAATCTTTGCCAATGAAGATAGGGCTATTAAATTTATATTATTTTAAAATTAGATATTCAATTAATCTATCAAATATTATAAACCTAATTGGAACTATATTTTTATTATTAAAATTTATATTTATAATTTATTAAAGAATTTATCTAATAATTTACAATTATAATTTATATAAATAAAACACGTATAGTCTCTGAAAAATTTATACCGAGCTAAATGCGAAAAAAGCAAAAATTGTTCGGCGTTGATTTTTTTTGCTGATAATTTTGTTAGATTCTTTAAGATTATTACTTTAAGCTTTATTAGCTAAACTAGTACTTAAATAAAATTATATTAAGTTTTCAGCATTTAGTGTTTTTTTAGTATGGCCCCTATTTATATTTTAATAAGTTATAAATATGTTAATTAGATAATCATTAATAATTTGTAAATTAATAATTAATAATTAATAATTAATAATTAATGAGCAGAAAAACAAAAAAAACCATAGGATTTTAGTTGTATTCTAAGTTATAACTTTCCCTTAAGGCGGGATGATTTGTTAAAATTAATTATACGAGAATCCTCTGACCATACTGACTTTATATTTTACGGGAATCCTGCGTGCTTTCAATCAAATAAATCTCATTTTATCTAATCTTATACCTCTCCTTCCTTCTGTGTATTTTTTTTTTATATTTAGAAACAAAAAAAACGGAGGAGGGAGATTACCTGCAATTTCACCTAATTTACGAACTATCTCTTTCTACTATAAAAAATATTGCCTGCCTTACGGCAAAAATTTATAAGCTAAATTATTTTTTTTATAAAGATTCTACGTATAGTCTCTGAGGTAAATAAAAGATCTTCTGATCTTACCAGCTGGTTATCCACTTAGTTTTTCAACTTCGAAAAACAGATTACAACTTATAAATCTTAACTATAATTATTAAGTACTGTTTTTTGATTATTATATGTCTTTATATCTTATAAGATGTACTTCCAGCTTACAGTAGATTTTACCGACGCAAGTCATTTTAAATTTTTTATATTTATATTTATATTACATTTACATTTTTATTTATATTTTTGGGGCTTAACATTTTGTTCAAAATTTTACTTTTACACTATATTTTTTTTTATACAATAATACAAGAATACAATTATACAATTATACAATTATACAATTATACATTATACAATATCAATAAATACGAAATTCGTAAATATTAAAGAGTAATCAAGGGTTAGAGTATGTGTTAAAAGTTTTGTGATATACATTCTTATTACTTGTTGAAATGTGAACAAAGGTAAAATATATTTTGAAAAAATATAAATTAAACCTAGTAATGTTAAGAATGAAAATGAAATTTGATTCAGAAAATAAAAAGGAATTAATTGTGGCATTTTTTATCATAATATTTATTTGTTAGGCTCTATATTAAAAATAATAATAATGAATAATGAATAATGAATTTATTATTGCCAACTTCCACGTAGGAAGCATTTATTTCTGTCAGACGCACTCAAAGTTTTTCATAACGATTTGTGATTGCCTTCGGAAAGAACTATCTCTGCTATAAGAAGCTATAAACTGCTTAAAAATTATTTATCAGCCGTATTTGTTATACAAGAAATTAAAATAAAGCCGGGCCGTACGTCACGGCATAATTTTTTTTTTCCTTGCCTTACGGCACGTTCGACCATAATTCAAGAAATCTTAGATTAATTTAGAATAATTTAGAATAATTTATTATAATTAGACTAATAAACTTATCTTAGTAAACAAATTACAATATTTAAATATTTAAAAACTACATTTATAAGGAGATATTGAGGGTATCTTTATTAAAAATTAAAAATATTAAAAAAAATTAAAATATTAAAAATATTAAAAAGAAAATGTAAATATAAATTAGGGCCTTACGGCGGATGTTTTTTTGTTGTTTAAAATAATTAAAATAATTAAAATAATTAAAATAATTAAAATAATTAAAATAATTAAAATAATTAAAATAATTAAAAAAAAAAGGCTGACGTGCCGTAAGGCAAGGCAGAATTAAAAATTTAGGGGTTATAGAATATATATGTGTTATATTTTTATGTGAATAAAATATTATCAGTTAATCAATTAAGATAATTAAGATTGAACTGGTAACATTTTTCACGCATGTAATGGGATTGGACTTGGTAATGATCATTCTAATGTTGTAGCAGTATCTGTTTCATTATTAAATTCTGAAATTGAAGCAAAATAAGAAGGAACTGCTCATGGATTATTAGAGCAAGTAGGTTGGTTAGCGAAAATATCATAAATAATATAACCGAATAATACAGTTGCTACTACTGATACAATTGAACCAAAACTTGATACCGCATTTCATCCACTAAATGCATCGGGATAATCTGGTATTCTTCTGGGTAACAATTTTGTTATTCCTTAATATACTTTTTTAATCATAACATTAATTATAAAAACGCAAATTAAGACTCCTTTCCTTACGGTAAAATTTTTTATTGAATATTTTTATTTAATAATAAACCAAGGAAGCTGTGCTTTTTTTTTATTAGTTTTTTATTAGTTTTATATTAGTTTTTGATTCTTTTATATTATAATTATATACTCATTCAGTGCTTTTGAATAAGTAAAAGGTTCAGACTATGTCATTCATCAACTTAGACAAAGTCTCACGCCTCCGCCTACACAGGTCTTTACCTACCTCTTGCACCCTTGTACAAGGAGGGAGGGAGAGAAGGTGCAGGAGGCGCGAGACAAACTTTATTGAATAAAGAGATGATCGGGCGCTAACTAAATTATTGTTAATAAAATAGAGTGCAAGATTATTGTTAATACTACTCACTTGCTAGTCGTTGAACGTTTTTATTCCGGCCCCACTTAATTTTTTTAAGCATTCTTCGTTTTTTTTTAAGAAATTTAAGAAATTTAAGAAATTTAAGAAATTTAAGAAATTTAAGAAATTTAAGAAATTTTGTGGAGGTATTGAAATAAACTTCGATGCAAATTGTCCTAGTTAAGTGTTTTTATAATTCACATTTCCTCTTCCTCCGCCTGCAACTTTGTACTTTGTAGACTGGAGGAGGGGGAGTTCCTAAATAGGATGTCCTTGCAATTCACCGCGATTTACTAATGGCAAAAATTGTAAAAATAGCCATAGAGGCAATAGAAAATTAATCTACTTGTACACGTGAAAATATTTTTCCTTTTTTAAATATTTAGTTAAAGTATCTTTCCCCATTTTAAAATGTTTTGAACATTCTACTGTAGAATATTGAACGATAAATTTTCTAGTTTCAGCTTAATAACCATAAAAACCCAATTTTTTGTAATTTTTTTATTGTGATTTAATTTTACGACGTAAGGCAGCCACACAAAAATTGTTTTTACGTTTTACAAAAGTTCTTATAGGAAAAAGAAAGTTCTTATAGGAAAAAGAAAACTAGCAATTAAAAAATTATTTTCAAAAGTACAAGATGTTACTTCAAACATACCAGCCAGACCTAGGAAATGTTGAGGAAAGAAAGTTACATTAACCCCAATAAACAATGTTCAGAAATGAACTTTTCCTAAGAATTCATTATATGTTTTACCTAAGATTTTGGGTGTTCAAAAATAGAATGCAGCAAATATTCCGAAAACAGCCCCCATGCTTGATACGTAATGAAAGTGAGCCCGATTAAATCAGCAAATAAATAAAGAGGCCTACAAATGATTAAAAACTTAGAGCAGGAAGTTAGGAATCTACAAATATTTTTTGATTATGGACTGTCACTTATTCCTTAATTTATAGATTAAAGGATTTAAACGTTCAGTCTCTAAGGTATAATAATACCTGCTGGTATTTCATGATTTTACTACATTTATGTTAATTAACGTATTTGTCTTTAACACGAGTAAATCTGATTAGTTCAAGCATATAGTTTACTTTAGTCTCAACAATTACTTGAAGAGAGTCGCAGCTTAATTTAAATTTTCTCATTTGCCGACCTTTTTTTAAACTATTCCCTTAGTTACCTTAGTTAAAGGGATTAGACAGAGGAACTCTAGATACCCGATAGCCCTTGAACAATGTATTGTTGTATTGTTGTTTAAACATTTTAGAAGAGTCTGATTTGCTCCACCTAATTTTTTAATGCAATCAGCTTGACTCTTAAAAATTAAATGCAATCAGCTTGACTCTTAAAAATTAAAGTTTCTAAACTGTTTGAGTCATACGCATATATAGGATAGGTATTCTTTAATCCGATCGCTTTAACTGGAGTAAAGAGTTTTGTCAGTAGACAGCGAATTATCTGCAGATAAAATTAAAGTTGCAGACAAAAAATAAGTATTTCTTTATAATTTATTACTCTCCCTCCCCCGCTTTATACTACCTTTTTCTTTTCATTTAATATAAATATCAAAAAGAAAAAGGGGAGTGCAGTGGGAGGGAGTGGTAGTGTAAGTTCTAAAAAGGGTAATAAAGTAACCATATTAAATAAAGGGTACAAATGAGTTGTAAAAACATACCCCACTTTCCAGTTGGGAGTTGACGACATAATAAGTGGATTTGAATTAGGTAAATTTTATCCTTAAAGAAATTCATCACATAATTGAAATCGGACTATCTCTTAATTTAGTTATTTCAGTTATTTCAGTTTATAATCTTAAATTTTAGGGGTTTAGTCTCTGAAGTTGATTAATTCAACTTGCTGATTATCTTCTTATTTAATTAAGTTAACATTGTAATATTATAATTTAGAAGAAGTTCCAGCATATAACCTAATTTAACCATGACACTTATGTATCGTGGAATGAAATATCTAAACTTGCATTAGATAAAATAACTCCTGTTAACCCACCGATTGTAAATAATGCTAAAAATCCAATAGCAAAAATTAAGGGAGTAGTAAATCTTAAACTCCCTCCGTATAATGTGGCAATTCAACTGAAAATTTTAATTCCTGTTGGAACTGCAATGATCATAGTTGCTGCCGTAAAATATGCTCTAGTATCCACATCAAGACCTACACTAAACATATGATGGCTCCATACTAAGAATCCAAGGATACCAATTGAGAACATTGCGTAAACCATTCCTAGATAACCAAAGATTGATTTTCCTGAGAATGCTGACACAATATGACTAACGATACCAAAAGCAGGTATAATTAAGATATATCAATTATTTTTATAATGATATAATTATTTCGTACTATCCAAAGAAAAATTTTTTTTGCTTTGTTTCGGCCGAATTCAATAATTTTATACACTATTAAATAATAGGACTTTTTCTTTTGATTTTTGTTTCATTAAGATATTATATAAAACTCAATCTATTACGTAAAGTCTCTGAAGTAAATTAACAAAAAATATAGTTTTATTAAGTAATAAAAATCAAGCAGCCGGGCCGGACGGCGCCGTACGTTTTTTTTGTTTCTAAAAATATTAAAAAAAAAGCCGGCAGGGTTTAAATAGATATTTAATTATTTAATATATTAATTTTTGTTTTTATTTTTAAAGAAAAAACCAAAAAAAACGGACGAACTATCTATATTTATATTGTTTATATTTATATTTATATTTATATTGTTTACATTTACTTACGAATATACTCATTCAATTTAAAATTTTAACATATAATTGTATTTAAATCTTTAATAAAGTATTTCTCGCATATAGTAAAATTAAGAAGCATATGCATAATTTACATTATTTTACATTATATTTAAATATGTAACAATCAAATTTCACTTTAATTAAATTATGTAGTTATTTATCTTTTTTATCTTTTTTAGCTCTTAAATTTATAAGATCAAAGTTTCTGTTGACTTTCTGTTCATAGTATTTTTTCGTACGATTGATTTTAATATTTTGTGTTTGTGTTCTTGTGTTTGTACTAGCTTATTATATAATAATATTAATAAAATAGTAAAGCGATTAATAATTGGAATGAATAGAATTGTCCCAATTTAATTATTACTTTTTTTAACTAAATATTAGGTTTAAGATAAAAAACGTATAGATAAGAATAAATTAATTAAATTTTTATTTGATAATATTAGATAAATAGCTATATACATTTTATATTAAATTTAAATTTAAATATAATGAAAGATTATAAATCCTCCTTTAAAACTTCTGGATGTTCAAATGTTTTTTTTTTTTTTTTTTTTTAATTTAAAAATTTTTTTTTTTCTTTTAAATTTTAAATTTTCTTACTTGAATAACTATATCTTCATCATTTAGCCTTTTATTGTATTATTGTATGAGGTATGAGAAATAAAATTTACTAGTTATTTTAAGTTTTTTTTTAATCTCTATATCAGTAAATATTTAACTATTTGGATGTTGCGCGTGTAGTCTATGAGGTTATGTGAAGTAAAATTTAATTTTTATACCTTATTTACCAGCTGATTTTTTATACCGATTATAGCGACTGAAACTAACATTTTTAACATTTTTCGTTGTCTTTATTTTATATTCTATTAGCATAAGATTAAGATTGTTAGTGCGCTAATAACTAAAATTCACTTTCGGCCGTAAGGCCTTGTAAAAGTAAATAAATTTAAAAAATTTCCAGCTTATAGCACAATTCTAAATTAATAAATTTAAGATTTATTCTAACTAGGGCCATCCTAAATAAAATTGACCGAAAAATCAAAATAGATGTTGATAAAGCACAGGATCACCTCCTCCTGCAGCATCATAAAAACTAGTTGAAAAATTTCTATCTGTTAGCAACATAGTGATTGCTCCAGCAAGCACTGGTAAAGATAACAATAATAAAATGGCAGTTACATAGATACTTCATACAAATACAAATCACATAAAAAATAATTTAATAATTTAATAATTTAATAATTTAATAATTTAATAATTTAATAAATTAATAATGAAAAAACTACATTTTATCTGATGGACTATTTCACATCAAAATTTTTCCGAGTAAGCCAGACAAATTTCCAAACCATTTCTAGGATTGCAAGTAATGTAGGATGACTGTATTTATTTGGTTATTTTTTAAACAAAAAATTTGATAATTCCGTATAGTCTCTAAGATTTTATTTTGACTTAAAATTATAGTATTAAATTCAATTTAATAAATTTAAGGATTTTAAAAATCTGTAGATAAATTAAAACAATATAAATTTTTACTTTATTATTTTAGATTTAAATTTTAGATTTTAGTATAACCAAGATAGTACTTAAATTAGTTCTTAAATAAAAAAATCAAAATTAAATTTTTCTTATGATATACGATAAAGTATTAAAAGTTTAATAGAATTCTCTACATTTAGGAATTATTATATTATCCTTATAATAAAATTAATTATTATAATGGGATTTATCGCTATTATTTTATTTCTTCGATTAACGGTAATTTATGCATTCCCATTCCATTTGTTCTCATGTTATTTACAGTTACTATGAAATTAATTGCCTTAAAATAAAAAGATAAAAAGAAAAAATTCTTCCCACGTGCCGTAATTGCCGTAATTGACGTAATTGACGTAATTGACGTAATTGACGTAAGTGACTTCATTGACGTAATTGCCGTAATTGCCGTAAGGCAAGGGAGTCAGAAAAAAAGTCATAAAAGGATTTATATATCATATCTTCGCCCTTTTCTTAATTTGTAATCCGAAAAAGGAATTATGTAAGAATTTACTAATTGGCGCAGATTGGCCACAGAATTTACTAATTGGCGCAGCTTGGCCACAGAATTTGCTTTGCTTTTGCTTTTGCTTTTGCTTTTGCTTTTGCTTTTGCTTTTGCTTTTGCTTTTGCTTTTATATAAATTCTAGGATTACCCTTGCTATAATGTATAATGAATGGAACAAATCCAAATCATATTTAATAATTAAAATATTAATTAAAAAAAAACTTCTTTCACTGTAAAACAATCAGTAAAAAGAAATATTACGTATTCAGTAGAAACCCTAATCTTACTCGAAAATTTATTAAATATTAAATAATCTAAAGATGCTGGCGTAAAAAAAAATTCAATAATGAAATGACTCTTCTTTGATAACTTTTTGAATATAAACAAGTTAACTTGTTAAAAACAAAAATCCGGGTAAAATCTCGTTAGAATTACTAATTGACCATAGCTTTTTCCAGTTGCGGGTAATTTAATTTTAATTTTATCAAATATAAGCTTACTGGGGCAAAAATGAATTAACTTATTAAAAACTAACCACAATTAACAATTAAAACTAACCACAGAAAAGGAAAATTAATAATAGATTGTTTAAAAACCTATCCTAACATTTTTGATCTTTCCTCTGCTTAGATATTAGATAAGCATCAACGATCAATAATCCAAATAAAATTCCAACTAGTTCTGTAGTTACAAATTTACAAATTTACAAATTTACAAATTTACAAATTTACAAATTTACAAAAGTTAAGTCTCTAAGGAATTTTGTAAACTACGGCAAACCAAGGGTATTGTGAAATGTAGTATTAAAAGTAACTAAAGCAGTACAATTCGTTTGTTTAGGGAAAATTGATTTGTGGAACTATTCCACTTTTTTTATTTTATTATAGCCATTGAATAGCCCATGAAGTTAAAATATATGTAAAACCATTAATAACATATTCTTCTTTCTTTTTATTTTTAAGAACTCCCTCTTGTGAAAATATTTAAATTTTCCTACTTCGTAGAGTCTTTGAAAAAACTTGATTTTTTTTGCTGATAGAAATTTATACATTTAAATATGTATTTCTATTTTAAATTTTTATTTATTTTAATCATTAAAAAGTGTTAATACTTTATATAATTAAACTAATATTAAATATTTTATTAAATCTTTTCAGCATTTAGAAGCATAAATTATTTCTATTGCTAGAAATATTGGCACATTAGATACCTAATAATGATGAAACTCCCGCAAGATGTAGACTAAAAATCGCTAAATCAACAGCTCCACCGGAATGAGATTGGATACTTGATAATGGTGGATAAACTGTCCACCCAGTTCCAGCTCCATTTTCCACTAATGAACTAAGTAAAATTAAGATTAGTGAAGGAGGTAATAATCAGAAGGAGATATTATTTAATCGTGGGAAAGCCATATCGACAGCTCCAACTTGAACTGGTAATAAATAATTCCCGAATCCCTTAATACACAAATATATATAAATTTAATACTGCTGTTTTCGGTTTTTTTTGTTTGGGTTGTCTCGCTTCGACTGCATCTGTGTAGACCGGAGGAGCGAGACGTTGTTTTAAATAAAAATAAAAATAAAAATAAAAATAAAATAAACAATCGAATATCTGCCTTAACCATTGACACAGTGTTTTTTTGACTATATAGAAAAATTAGATTTTTTGAAAAAACTATGAAAAATGGGAGTTCCGGCGTCAAAGAAGTTTGTTCTTATAAGTAAATATTTTTTTATAATTTATCGAAGGAAACGAAGACAAAAATTATTTAATATTGTTATTATTTGTAATATTCTTTATTTTTATTATAAATTATTTTATTTTGTAAGATCTTTTATTTTTATTTGAATAGCAGTGAAAAAAATTTTTTTTTTTAATACGTGCGTAAAGGACTATGTCTTCGTAGTTATTAAACGTATAGGTACAGTCTCTGAGGTAGATTTATTACCTGCTAGTTTTTCTATTTAAGTTTAAATTTTAATTTTTAAACACTTAAATTTTTTGACCTGTTCCAGGTATATTTAAGAATTAAAGATATTTCCTAGCAATAAATTTTGTTTATTTAGTTGGCAAATTCATGGAGGTTTACTAACCAACTAGGGACGGCATATTTTCCTTAAATTGTCCTATAATTAAATTATAAAAAAATCAAACTTATAAGTTCACTTTTCTTTTCTATTTCCTTTAGTATTCAATGTCCTCTATAAAGTTGTTTTGACCCTACTGAATTTAAAATCTGTCTCATTAGATGTCTATCTGATTTGCCATCTATTTCTTTGATATATAGTATATAGAGAAGCATCAGTAAGCGATCGACACTTTTTAGATAATTTAGGTTTAACAGTATGAATTAAATGAATTGGTCTAGATTTATTTTTATTATAACTACTTAAGAAAGATGAAGATTTATGATCATTTTTCATTTTTAATAGTTGTTCTAAAGTTAACATATTCTCTTGGGAAGCTGTTTTTAATAACTCCGTAGACAAAAGAAACAAATCAAGATATAAAACCCCAGTATTTAAATGAACTCTTAAAGTCTGAGGTGAAATATAAAAATCTGAATATAAAATTGTTTTAGATATAAAAAGATGTAATAAATTAGATCCTGTTGCATCGTAAACATATATAGGAATATCTCTTAAAGGAGATAAAAGGTAAGCAATTCTAGTTATGTTAGGTCTAATTGCTCTACTTACCGATCTCATGATATTCAATACAGAATATAAGTTATCAATATAAAATTGTTCAACTGTTCGCACATCAATTAATGTGAACAAATTAGGATCAAATTGTATAAAAGTAAGATGAATGTCTTTAAAACCATATCAATTTAAGAATTGCATACCTAATCTAGTTGCCGTCAAAAGTTTAACAGGTGAAAAATAATCTTTTATTCGAGCATAGCTAGAATGAGCGGAACCGACTAAACAAATACCAGTAGGAATATAAGTTCATATGTATACAATCATATACCCTGCACAAACTTGCTTAATCTGATCTCTATTTCGAAAAGGGTCATTAATATTAACGAAAGGTAATTTACTTAATTGTGTTTGACTTTTACCTACAAATTGGGTTTTATTTTCTCTTTTTTCAGCTCAGCTTGCTTTAAATGGACTTCTCTTTTGATTGTTTTTCTTATTTCAATCTGGTTTTGGGTTTTTTTTGTTTAAAAAATAAAAAAAAAAGGGAATACCGGAACCCTCATATAAATTAGACTGAGTGTGAGTTAACTTTTGACCATTTGCATGCAGATAATCTGATAACAATAGTAAATAACTTTTTTTAGTTTATATCATCAAACTATTCATAATAAAAAAATTATAGACTTAAAAGTTAAACTTGTAAAAAAAAAAATATATTATAATTATATATTTGATTATTAATTCAATTACTATTAAATTAGGATTTTTGACATATTGTAAAAAAAGGACTTTATCTTTATTCTAATGTAAATATTATAGAATATTTCACGTAATGTCTCTGAGAATAAAACTATTTCATATTTATGTTTAGTTTTTTTTTTTTTTTTTTTGTGTTACTTTTTTTAAAATATTTAAAAATTATAATTTTTTTTTTTTTTTCCAACACAACAGATAAAAAAAAATTATATCTTTCAATATAAAAAATATAAAATAAGATAAAATAAAAGTATTTTACAATAGTCTAAAAGATAGTTATACGGATATAAATATCTTAGTTAAGAGATAAGAAATTCCCAGCATAAAAGTGATATTGAATAAATTAATAGTTCCTAAATAAATAAATAACTAACTAAATAACTAAATAACTAAATAACTAAATAATTAAATAACTAAATAACTAAATAAATAAATTAAATAAATAAATAAATAAATAAATAATTAAATAAAAAAAAAACTTATTAATTTATAGGCTATAATTAACCATAAAGAAAATCATAATAATTGCATGAGCAGAGATTATAACATTAAATAATTGGTTGTCTCCGGCTAAAAATTGTACTCCCGGAGCTGATAATTCTAATCTAATCAATACTGAAAATGCAGTACCAATCATACCTGCAAATATTGCAAATATTAGATAAAGCGTTCCGATTTCTTTAGCATTAGTCGAGTATAATCAATTCATAAGTCTCTTATAACTTTAACCTTAATTATACACTATTTAGCTCTCCTTTCTAATTAATCTTATCAATTATCAAATTTAAATTAAAATTTATTTGATTTTGATTAGTAAGTTCAATTAGAAATATGTCTTTTTATAATATATTATATTATTATATTTGATATAAATTATATAATATTATTATAAATAAAACAAAACCCTAATATCTTCTTATTAATGTAAGTTAGTTTGATATGATTAATGTAATTTAATTTGATATGATTTAATTTTAATTTGATATGATTTAATGTAAATTAGATATGATTTAATGCTAAAAATAGTTATGCTAAAATGATATAGCAACCGATTTAAAAAATGATTAAATATGATTTTAATAAGAATTAAAGATACGGAATAGAGATGATTCGAACATCTAAAGGTTGTAACCCAACAATTAGCAATCGTTTTAACTTACCAGTGTAAACTATTCCTAAATAAAGTATATTTCATCGTATAAAATTATTTTTTTTATTAATAATTTACAATATACAATTTAATATTTACAAATTTATTTAGGAGATATAATTTAAAATTTTAAATTTTTGCCGGGCCGTAAGGCACGGCGCAGTTTCAATTATTATTATTTAGGAGATATAATTTAAAACTTTTTTAAAATCTTGCACACAACCCATACAAACACATCCAACGACAAAAGCGCCAAAAGCGCTAAAAGCGCCAAAAATGTCAGAAATGCCAAAACCGTCACAACCAAACAACTAAACAGCTAAATAACACAAACACAAAAAAATCCGTAAAAAATCCGTAAAAAAAAAATAATATCATTTTAAAAATCGGCCCTTACCAGTTTCGAACTGGCATAAACTACGTGAAAGATAGTTGTATTAACCCATTATACGAAAGGATCTAAAATAATCATAATATAAAAAGATATAAATTATTCACACGTCTCTACGGATTATACTGGACGTAAGGCTTATGCGATTAGCAATTTAGCAATTTAGGTTTCTAAAAATAAAAACAAAAAAAAGCCCGCCGTCCGTTTTTTCGGTTTCGGTTTTCTTTTTTTTTTTGGCTTGCTAAAAACAAAAAACAAAAAAAAAAAAAAAAAAAAAAAAAAAAAAAAAAAAAAAAAAAAAAAATAAAAAAAAAAGCTCACGCTGCCCTAAGTCGCTCAAGCAGATCACGAAAAAAACAAAAACGGCAAAAATAAATTATATCAATGTTTCTCAATATTATAATTGTATAAAATTAAAAAAATCAACTAAAATTACCTCTTTTATCCTTTAGAACTTCTTAAGAAGAAAATAAAAAAAATTGAAGTTTAAATTTAAAAAATATACCAGGACTTACGGCAAAAAAAATAATTAAAAAAAAAATATAAATGGCGCCGGACGTTTTGCGGTTAAAAAAAAAAAACCAAATCCGCTTTTTTTAATTTACTTAATTTACTAATTGTCTCGCTTAATCGCGTAATTCCGTCCATAATTATAATTTATAAACGTAGAAAATAATTGTAAATTGTAAATTGTAAATTGTAAATTGTAAATTTTAAATTGTAAACTGTAATTTGTAATTCTTGTACTGTTGTAATTGAAAATTAGTATAGTATTATGTTAATTTAAAGGATTATTGGCCTTACGGTTTTTTTTGGAATTAAAGAAAATAAAATAATAAAAAAAAAGAAATAGTAAATATTAAATAGTATGGAACCATTAAAGGGAAATTTGTTATAAATTTAAATAATAATATATTAGATCCTAATGAAGCTATTAATAAAACATAAATATTAAAAATTAAAAAAAAGAAGAGGAGAGTTAATAAATAAATCAGGGTAAGCATTTTTAGTTATTTCCGTAATAGTAAATTTAAACTGACCATTTTCTAGCATTCTATTACATAAATAGACCCAACATTAATATCGGATCCTGTTAATCCTATTCCTGAGACTGTTAAAAAGTTTTGAACTGGCGGTAAAAACGCATTTGGCTAATAACTGTACTCACGCGGACAAAGAGCCTTACTATGGCGTTAACCAATCCGATGGCGTTAACCAATCCGATTTTCTCGATTGCTGAAGCTGTAGATTTAACTTAAATTTTCGCCGATTATGCTGTAACATTTACATTTACATTTATTGTTTTTGATATAGAATCTTTAATATCACATATCACAATAGACAGTTTCATTAAATTAAATTAAGATTGAAATTAGACAGACAAATATAAAAATTTTAGTAATAATTTTAATTCATTTAAATAAAAAAGATTAAATTCAGTATTCTTATTATTATTTAAAAATAAAGCTCGCTTTTTTTTGGTTTTGTGATTTTTTGCCGTACGGCAGCCTCTTTTTTTTATTATTTTTTTTGCCGTACGGCAAACAAAAAATAACCAAAAAAAATACCGTAAGGCACGGCGTTATTTTAGTTATTTTAGTTAATTTTGTTAATTTTGTTAATTTTGTTATTTTGAGATAAAGAGTTAAGTTTTTCTTTTCATTTAATATAAATATCAAAAAGAAAAAGGGGGGGCGTTCTTGAGGAGTGAGAGGGATAAAAGAATAGAATATAATTTAATGAAGTTAAATAGAATTAAAATTAATAAAATTAAATATAATTAAATATAAGTGGGCAGGTGACTGATTGGTAATAGTGATTCTCTGTAAAAGAATTGGTCTTTGACCGTTAGAGGTTCGATTCCTTTGCTGCTCAAATAAAAAAAATAAAGCCGTACGGCGCCGTAGGGCAAAACAAAATTTCAGTATAAATATTGGTTTTACGTTTAACAAAAATTGTATATCGCTATGATTAAATTCTAATGTAAAATTAATATCAATATCCTACAATATCCGATAATCAATGATTCAATAAACATGCTAACTTTTATAAATATTGTCTCTCCTTTTTTTTTAATTTATTTTAATTATGTGCCGTCCGGCTAAACTTATTTTAAACTTATTTTTTTAGGTGTTTATTTAATTATTTTAAACTTAATTTATTTTAAACTTAATTTAAACTTATTTTAAACTTATTTTAAACTTATTTTAAACTTATTTTAAACTTATTTTAAACAAAAAAAAAAAAGTACGAAGCCGTAAGGCAAGGGAAAAATTGGGAAAAAATCTTAGCCGTACGGCGCCATGATAAATTTCTAAATTTCTACTTAGAAATAAAGTAAAAGTAAAAGTAAATCAATTAACTATTTTTAAACATTAATTAAAAATATACTATTTTATAAATTCAATAAATTAAATAAATAAATTAAATAAAACAGATTTGAAAAATTAGTTTCTAATACTCAAACATCTTTACAATTTTTAAAATTTTTACAATTACTTTTTTTGTTCTTATAATCTTATAATCTTATAATCTTATAATCTTATAATCTTATAATCTTATAAAGAGCGCGTAATCCTGACGGCTAAACATCTTTACAATTACAGTTTTTTCTAAATATATTAATAATCGTAGATCATAGAAAAAGAATGGATTTAAAATTATTAATTATTTAAAAAGGTATGCATTAAATGTAAAATATCAGATCTCATTTAAATTAATATTAAGTATACGAAATACGAAAACAGAATAAAAAGGTTATTTCAGAATATATACTATTTAATCTCGAAGAATTTAATACGATCGAATCGAAATATTTTTGTGACTTAGAAACGATATTTGTTGGGTGTATATGTGCTGCTAATTTCTGCCTTTTTTTTTTATTATTTTTTCTTATATTTATATAAAACGTCGAATAAAATCCGTGCCGTACGGCTAAGGCATAATAATTTATAAATTCTAAAATTAGTGTAATTGCGTAAACTTCACAAGAGCGGAACAACGCAATTCATGGGCAGCGCATCTTTTTTTCGCCGACTTCGCCGACAATGGTTAAGGCACAGATTTTATTGTTTTGTTTTTGTCCTTGGCTTTATCTGTGTCTTTTGGTTTGTGGGTTTTGGGGGTTTTGGGTTTTAGTAATTAACTATTTTTATACATTAATTAAAAATAGACTATACGATCTTTTTACAATTTTTTATAAATTTACAAGGGTTTATAAATTTAGTGTTCTGCCGTCCGTTTTTTTTGTTTCTAAATATTAAAAAAAAAGGCCGGATTTTTTTTGGTTATTTTTTGTTTTTATTTTTTTATTATTTTTTTCATCGATTTTTTCATCGATTTTTTTTAAACCGTAAGGCGTCCTTACGTCCGAAGATCTAAGATCGAAGGAAATTTAGTTTAATTAAATCTAAAAGGGTTTAAAGTTTAAAAGGCGAAAAGTTGTTATTTATTATATATTATATATTTGTTATATATTTAAAATCGTTTTAGGGATCAAGATTTGGTTAATTTAACGGGGATATTAGTATATATTTAAAATCGTTATTTAGGGGTTACGATTTTGGTTAATTTAAAGGGGATATTAGTATATATTTGTCAGATATTTATTTAATCTATTGGGCATTGTTTTTTGAAATTATGAGTATAATACCAAGAATGCTACCATTAAAGAAAATAATCCTGTTGCTTCAGCTAAGGCAAACTTTTGTGGTTACATAGATATTACATAGATATTTAAAAAAGAAATAAAAAATTAATAAATTATTTTTACGCTTTAAACAACGCCGACGTAAGGAAATTAAGTAAATTAAGGAAATTAAGGAAATTAAGGACTTAATTAAGTAAGGAATAAAATTTGGATAAGATTAAAAATCCTGCGGCATTACAAAAGACTGAAATTAAAAAAAGAAAACCGAATACTAGGACACTGAATTCATAAAAATGTTAAATTTATATAAATTATACACTTTCCAAATATAAAGTTAAATATCTACTTTTCGCTTACGGCTAGTATTATTTAATTATTTACTTATTTAGTTATTTCAGTTATTTTAATTATTTAATTCTTTAATTATTTAATTATTTAATTATTTAATTATTTAATTATTTCGTACGAAATAAGGGGGTAAATTTTTTTTAATACTTAATACTTAATACTTTAATACTTTAATACTTAATACTTAATACTTAATACTTAATACTTAATAATAAAACTTGTACTAACATCCAAAACAATAATCTACGATCGGTAAATACCATAATCAATTTAATTTTAGCAGTAAGGCGCAATATTTATTTTAATTTTAGCAATATTTATTTTAACTAACAAATGGAATTTATCTTTAAATTATTTAACTAGCCTGAAATTAAAGAAATTAAAGAAATTAAAGGTAAGTTAAAAAATTATTCTACTTAAATTCTCTGAGGAATGCTTCTTATCAAACTATCATACTATAATACTATAATACGAAAAATATAAAGAATAAAATTCCTGCGGGTTAGATAATATTAAAATTAATATTAATATTTGAATATGAATATAAATATACATTTTGATAAGTAATAAACTAACAACTAACAAAAAGATCAAATATCCTTCCCGCATATAGTAAAATTTTACATAATATATTTAAATAAAAATCTTAATCTCCGCGATTACGCGATTACGCAATTACGCGATTACGCGATTACGCGATTACGCATAAAGTGTAATTGGCCATATAAAAAAAATTAAAATATAAAAAAAAATATAAAAATGTGGGCTTTGCTTATGCTTATATAATTCTACTATAATTTTTAGTAGGATTATAATTTACGCAAACCTAAGATTGCAAATGTGAATAATTGACCTCTTAATTGAGGGTTTCTAGCAGTTGATGAAATTAAAGAAGCGAAGATATTACCTATTCCAATTCCGGCTCCAATTAATCCTGAGCAGGCTATACCAGCTCCAATGTATTTAGCAGCGATTAACATATTAAATAAATTTAAAATTTATGATAGCGTCTAACATAAGCAATAATTTAAACCACTTACACTTTTAAGCATTATCTAAATCTATGCTAAATCTATGGTAGAGCTAATCTTTTTAGGATTTTCATTAACGGTTTTTTTACCTTCGAAAACACTTTCTTATATTTACTATCCTCTGTATAATCTATAAAGTTAGATTGACTAGACCGGTCCACCATTGGCTCAAACGCAGTATATCCATTAGAACTTTCCTCAACCTGTAGGGATCATCTCATTGTATACATTCGACCTTCACAACGTGAGTATCACTCACCATGATCGTTAAAAGCATTTCGTCCTAAAGAGTCTAGAACAGGATATGCTTCAATGAATTCAAACTCATATTCACAGAAATGTTCAAGATGTCTCCAAAGATCTTCAGGAGAGTGATTGCAAGCTAACCAATGTGCTTCCATGAATTCACCTGGAAACCAACACATAGAGTAAGCGGAATTTGTCCTTATTACAAAATAAAAAATAGCGCAAAAAATTTTAAACCAATTATTATAAATATAGTAAAGAATTGCTTTAAAAATATAATTTAATATGACTATAAATTTAAATCTATATGAATATAATTCTCTAATCTGATAATATAACAGAGGAACTAATACTTTCATAAGCGAAATAAATAGATTAATTAAATAATTAATTAAAGAAGGAAAAATTAAAGAAATTTTACCTAGAACGTTAAATAAAAATAACATACATTCATAAAAACTTAATTCCTGCCATCCGTCGGTAAATGAGGTAAATGAGGTAAATGAGTAATTCATAAAATTAATAGCATAATTATAATTAATAATATCAATGGCAATACTAAAAATCAGAGAATTACAATAAATAATATTTTCTATCACATTGTAAACAGATGATGTGAAATAACAAATTACTGATTTCAGTATGTAAAATAAAAATGTTCCAATGTATAAAATCCAAAAAGAAATCCAAGACGCAATCACATAAAATACAACAATTGCCATAAAGATTAAAAATATATTTCTTAAAATTGTAAAATTAAATGAAAATGAATTTAATAAATTAGCTTTTCAGGCTAAAATCGAGTTGAAAATCTGAGTTAAAGATCTTCACACTGATTTGAATAGGTTAGTTATTTTCATAGTTATTATATTATTGTAAATGTCGGAATTTACCCGAAATGAAAATAGGTGAAATCATCGATAATAAAAGTAACATACTTGAGATAATAAGTAATGGTGCCCCATAAGTATATAATCCTTCACCAAGTGTTTCAATTTGTAAGAAACTAGTAAATACACTATCAAAATTATAAGGTTTGCAAAAATAATTAACGTTATTACTAACATTACTAACATTACTAACATTAGGAAGAAAATGAAAATTAATTAATAAATTATTTGTTTGATTTAACACAAATTCAGGTAAACTAGCTACATTATTAAATGAAAAAGGTAAAATTCATTTAAGTATATAAATAAATAAACCAGTAATAGCTAAAACAAATGCCATATTAGCATTAATTTGTGCTTGAGTATTTACAATGTCTGATAATTTAATATTAAACATCATAATTACAAAAAGAAATAGTACGGTTATTGCACCAACATATAAAATAATATAAGATATTCCTATAAAACCTATTCCTGATAAGATTAAGAATCCTGCGGCATTACAAAAGACTGAAATTAAAAAAATCACTGCAATAACTGGATTAACTGCAATTATTACTAAAACACTTGAAAAAATAGTTCCTCACGCTAATAAATCGATGAAAAAATTTGTCATAATTAAAAAAAAAAAAATTATTGTTTTAGTCTACACTTTGTCTAGATATAATTAGATCTAATAGAAATAGAAATAGATATAACTAAAAAAGTGCTCGATAAAGATGGAAAATTTATTTTTGTCTTACAGCACCGGACGTCTGTAAGAAAATTATTTTTATTTAAATTAATTCTATTTATACAGCCGTATATCTGAGAGTTACAAAAGAATTACAAGAATTACAAGAATTATTAAAATTACAAGAATTACAAGAATTACAAAAGTACAAGAATTACAAGAATTACAAGAATTACATGAATTACAGGAGTTATTAGATTTACAAAAATGTCAAATTGTAAAAATTTACAAGATTTAAAAGATTTTAAAGATTTAAAATACTGAATAGAGAATTACTGAAGTTCGGGTTTTTTTAATTTTTTTATTTATTTTTTTATTATTTTTTTATTTTTTATTTTTTTATTTTTTACGTTATTATTTTTTTATTTCTTTATTTAAATATCTACAAGAAGTACAGAAGTACAACAGAAGTACAAGAAGTACAAGAAGTACAAGAAGTACAAGAAGTACAAGAATTAAAAAAGAATGATTAAACATTCTACATTCTACATTCTACATTCTACATTCTAAATTCTAAATTCTAAATTCTAAATTTTTAGAAATATTAGGAGATATTAGAGATATAAAAAAAAATATAGCATCGATGCAAAAATATATTAACTATTAAATATTTAAAAAAAATTATATTTATGCGCGTAACCACTTAATCGCATAATCCGAACAAAATTTATTGGCGACGCCTGACTCATTGAGTTTAAGCCGGCAATATTTATATATTAGATATTAGAAATATAAATATTACTTGTATTAATTAACTACTTACTCGATTTACGAATAGATTATGGATAGCCTACACAAAGCTTAAACATAAACAATAAATAAAATAATACTTTTTTTGTTAATAGTTAATATTTAATAGTGAATAGTTAATAGTTAATATTTAATAGTTTCAAACCTAAAAACTAAAAACCTAAAAGACTAAAAACTCACAAAGTCTCGCGCCTCCTTTTTTTTTTAATATTTTTAGAAACAAAAAAAAACTACACAGGTCTTTACCTACCTCTTGCACCCTTGTACAAGGAGGGAGGGAGAGAAGGTGCAGGAGGCGTGAGACAAACTAACAAACTAAAAACCTAAAAAAGTAAAAAATAAATATTTCGATCTACTATACTAAATTTAGTATAGTAACGACAAAGAGACTGTAACTCATTAATACTTTAACTGCTAATAAAGTAAAAAATGAGGGGTTTTAACCTCTAAGAATTGAATTGGTAATTTAATAATTAATAAATTAAATAATTAATAAAATAATCAAATAAATTTAAAAATTCAATGTATGTGTATATGTTTATATTAATAGAATAGAATAGATTTTATCATAATCATAATCAGAATAGATTTTCTCCTCTAATATTTAGATCTTATGTAAAATTTTACTATTACTATTATATGTAAATGTATATTTATATTTATATTTAAAAAAGAGATTAATTAACTCAATTTACTCAATTTAACGAAATTTAACTCAATTTAACTTAATTTAACGAAATTTAACTCCAGTTAACTCAATTTAACGAAATTTAACTCTAGTTAACTCAAATTTAAATCAAATTTAAATCAAATTTAACTCAATTTAACTCACAGAAATGGTCTTACGCATGTCAAATGTAAATTAAAAATTCTACCTAAAAAATTACATAATTATAGAATTATAGACTTTATAGACTTTATAGACTTATAGACTTATAGAATTATAGAATTATAGAATTATAGAATTATAAAATTATAGAATTATAGTTTTACATAATTACAGAATTACAAAATTACAAAAGTACAAAAATGTTTATAATTTTGCTGACATTGCTGCCACCATTTAGAAAATTTAGAAAATTTAGAAAAGATCGTATGACCGTTTTTTTGGTATTTTCGCTTTTCTTTTTTTTTTTGCCGTCCGGCTGCCTTGCTAAAATCAAAAAACAAAAAAAAATAAAATAACTGAAAATAACTGAAAATAACTGAAAATAAAAAAAAATCAGGCAAGGCTGCCGTACGGCTTTTTTTTGTACGCGTACGCAGCCGTAAGGCAAAAAAATACTAAAAGCAAACAAAATAATTAAATACTTAAATACTTAAATAATAATTTAAATAATTAAACAAAAAAAGCACAAATCTTCGTAATATTCCGTCCTTCTATCAAATTTAAAATTTAAAATTTAACACAGGTTTCGATTACGCTATATTAAATATTAGCTATTAGATATTAAATATTAGATATACTAAATTATATATTCTTTATTATCTAATATAGATAATATATTACAGATTATAGATTATAGATTATAGATTATAGATTATTTATTAATTATTTGATTATTTATTAGATATTATCTATTAGATCTAAGATATTCTAGATTCTAGATTCTAGATTATAGATTATAAATTATATATTCTTTATTATCTAATATAGATTATAGATTATAGATTATAGATTATAGATTATAGATTATAGATTATAGATTAGTTATTATTTATAACTCATTAAATTTATTAGATATAAGATATTATAGATTAAAGATTAGAGATTAGTTATTAGATAACATGACTCATTGTAACGGTAATACTGTGTGCTCCTCGTCTATTTTTAAGTACAACTCTCGATCAATCTACAAAAGCCACTTTTCTATGTGAAATTGGTCCTCTTTGCATTTCTCTTGAAGAAATTCTAGGTATAACTTTTTGAGTCATTAATCTTCCTCCAATTCTAATTTTAATTCCTGATAAATAAGATCTTGTTAAAGAAAATTTAGATTTCAAATTCGCTTTAACTTTAGAAACAATAATTGCCTTTCTAAACACAAAATTAAAGATAGTTCTTGCTGAAACATTATTACAAATAATTCCAATTGCTTTAACTAAAATATGATCATCAAAAAAAGGTAATTTTAATGGTATTAAATCTAAAACTACAGGTTTGTTAAATATTCTACTTAAAATAGTATTTAATTTATTTAATTTCTCTAAATTTTTGGGTGAAAATAATACTCTTAATGCATATTTTTTAGTTAATAATCTTGCTTTTTTTGTCTCTAATTTTCTTTTTTTTTTCAAATTCATATAAACTTGATTTGGATTAGTTTGGTTAGCTCAAATAATTTGATTAGCTTGATATTTATATTTATTTACATCAAATAAACCTAATCTTTTTATTCTTTTAGTTTTTTTAGCTGTATTAATTTTACCTGGAACAAAGAAATAAAATAAATTAATAATTAATTTATTAGGAGTTTCTAAAAATACTGGCTTACTAATTAAACAAGACATCGATCTAAAAGCATATTCTAATAAAGTAATAATATTTTCTATTTTAATATTACTATATTTATTTTTACTAAAATTATATCTAATATTTTGTTGAAATTCATTAACAACTTTAAAAGGGCTAATTAATTGCAAATATTTTGTATTAGAAATTTGATTTAAATTATTTAAATTATAATTTGCTATATTTTGTTTAAATTCAAGAATCTTTCGTCCAGTTCGTCCAGACAAAATACCCTTATTAAAATCTATCAATTTCGAACTAGTTATACCGACTTTGTTTATCTTATCCATGAAGCGAGGAGTATAAATTATTGGATCTAATAGATTAAGTGGAAAGGCTAATTTATTATTACTTAGTGAATTTTTAACAATTTGAATTTTAGATTTTAATAATGTTTTAAAACTACTTAAGTTTTTGTTATTTAATTTAGAATTTAATTCTTTTTCTGATGTAATATTTAAAGTACTTTTTTTGTTAGTTTTATCAGAACTTTTTTTATTCAAATTATTACTACCACTTGTAAAAATATTATTATTATTATTATTATTATTATTATTATTATTATTATTATTATTATTACTATTATTAATTTTATTATTTTTATTATTTGTATTATTATTATTATTTTTATTATTTTTATTATTTTTAATATCTTTATTATCTTTAAGATTTTTATTTTGTGTTGGAATAAGTGGAACTTCACTTGGGTGTTGTGTTAAAATTGGTTGAATTTTAATTTTTTTATTTGATTTAACAGCTTTATAATAATTTAAATTTTTAGATAATCGATTATCATATTCTTTAAGTTTTGAAGCTAAATTTAGGAGTCCTGATAAATTTTGTTTAGTATTTCCCTTTAATATTATACATAAATCTCTTTTTTCCTTTACTGTAATACTCTTATTAATAGCTATGAAAAACAAAAATTTAAAAATAAAAAATTTAGACATCTTTTTGTTATCTTTAATTATTAAATTTGAAAATTGTTTATTATAAAATAATAAATTTTTGAATAGTTGATAAAGATTACTCATTTTTTAAGTTTTAGTTTTTTTTTTAGTTTATAGTTTTAATATTATATTTATTATTACTTAATTACTTAATTCTTTAATTCTTTAATTCTTTAATTCTGTAATTCTTTAATTGTTGAATTCTTTAATTCTTTAATTCTGTAATTCTTTAATTGTTGAATTGTTTAATTCTTTAATTCTTTAATTGTTTAATTGTTGAATTGTTGAATTATTTAATTCTTTAATTGTTGAATTGTTGAATTGTTGAATTGTTACAGTTTCTCTTATTAATATTTTTATTATTTCTTATTTATTATTTTTGTTCTTTTAATAAATTAATAAATTAATAACTTAATAAATTAATAACTTAATAAATTAATAAAATTAATAAAGTAATAAAGTAATAAATTAATAAAAACAAAGCCGCGCCGTACGGCACGGCAAGATTTTTTTATTTGATATAAATTTGAATTTGATTTGTATAATATGAATATATATTTCTATATATATATTTTTATATTTTGATAGGAGAGTCTATAAATAAATATAGATTAGATTTAGGCTTTTAAAATGAAAATACAAAAAAATAAGCTAATTCTCGCATAGTCAAATGAAGGAAGTATTTATAATAAATCTGATTTCATTATAATAAATTAATATTTTAATAAAATCTTTGACTTGCGCTAACGCGTTAAAGTAGTCAAAATAAATATATTATACAATACTTGCTAGAGTTAGGGCTTCATTCAACCAATATTTAACATTCCACTATATTTAACAATATACATACGTTTTGTTTTCTAGACAATATAATGTTTATTAGATTAAAACAGTATAAATATTTAAAAATTTAAAACTTAGCCGTACGGCAAAGATTAAAAATTTGTGAATTACGGAAGAGACTGTTTTGATTCTTATAAGGGATACTATTCTTATATAAATGTTAAATATTATAACTGATATAAATAAATTAATATAATAGTTACTAAACATATTTTTATAGCTAACTATAATTTTTTGAACTTAGATATTCGATAAAATTATAATTATATTCGTATATTCGTACATTAGTATTATAGAATTTAATTAAAAACTTATTTAGTTTTAAGGTATCCTAAGATAATAATTAAAATCTATCAGCTACTACTTTTAAACTTTTAAACTTTTAAACTTTTCAACTTTTCAACTTTTAATATCAAAATATAAACAAAGTCTCGCGCCGCCGCCTACACGGGTGCAGGCGGCGCGAGACAAAATATAAAATAATAAAAATAAATATATAAAAATATAAAATAATAAATATATATAAAAATATCCTTTGTGCCTTCTGCGACTTATTTGTGTTAAATTGAATTACTTTAAATTTGATTTTGATTTTGATTTTATAACTGAAATAAATGAAAATAATTTAAATAAATTAAATAAATGAAATAAATGAAATAATTTAGCCGTATTTTTTTTGGTTATTTTTTGTTTAAAAAAAATAATAAAAAAAAGAGGCGCCGTCCGGCAAATAATTAAAATAAATGAAATAACTGAAAATTTATAGTTTAAATTTATAAATTTAAAAATTTGCGGCAAAAAATTAAAATTAGTATTAATTTAAAAAATTAGAACTTTTATTAATTTAAAAATCTTGCGTACTATTTTCGTACGAAAGTATTTATAATGTTTATCTTACAGAAAAATTTTGTTTCTTTAGAATTAACAAGAATTAACAAAGAATTAACAAGAATTAACAAGAATTAAAAAAAATAATAAAAAAAAATACTGCGGATTTCTCGATTAATTTTATTAACTGATTTATTTAATTTTATATTTATTATTTATATGACAAAAATATGCCAAAAATATGAACAAAATATGGAAAAAATATGCAAAAAATATGAACAAAATATGACAAAATTATGACAAAAATATGACAAAAAGGCTAAGAGCTAAAAGGAAGCACCCAGATTCGAACTGGGACCAAATTATTAAAAGTAATCTACTCAACCACTCGAGTTCTGCTTCCTTATGTTATTTTTGTTGTAGAAACAAAGAAACAAATCAACAAATCAACAAATCAACAAATCAAAGAAAAAATAACAACATAACTTAAATAAATTAAATAAATTAAATAAATGAAATAAATGAAATAAATGAAATAACTGAAATAACTGAAACTGAGTCGACCAGAATCGAACTGATATTATTATTACCAAAAAATGACGTTTTTCCTTTAAACTACAACTCATGTTATATTTACTTTATATATTTGGGCGACGGCTTTTTTTTTATTATTTTGTTATTATTTTTTTTGGCAAAAACAAAAAAGCAATAAGGACGGGCCGGTTTAAAATTGTTTAAAATTGTTTAAAATTGTTTAAAATTGTTTAAAATTGTTTAAAATAAAAAAAATATAATTTTGATATCTTATGAATATACTCTTTATTTCTTTATTTAGAATTCAAAGCCGTACGGCAGAAACAGATTAATTCTAATTTTAATTTAAATTTAAATTTTAATTTAAGCCAAAATAAATTATTTACACCTATAATTATAACTATAAATATAAATATAAATATAAATATAAATAAAGCAGGGCACTGTGAGATTCGAACTCACGACTCTTTTGGAGTTACTATTTTCAAGATAGGCGCCTTAAACCAGACTCGACCAAATGCCCTAATAAAACTAAAAATGATAAAATTAAAATAAAAATAAAATAAAAATAAAAATAAAAATAAATAAAAATAAATTTGTGCATTCCGGCTTAATCGATCTTTATAAGTATTAAGTATTAAGTATTAAAGTATTAAGTATTAAGTATAAGAACAAAAAAAAATCAAAGATCCAAGAAAAAATTTGAGGTATAACGAAATTTATTTTTTTCAAAAACTAATAAAACTAGAATAAATACTTCGATCGTATGAAATTATTTGACGTAAGGCGATAAATTAAAAATTAAAATTAAAATTAAAATTAAAAATTAAAATTAAAAATTAAAATTAAAAAATTAAAATTTAAAATTAAAATTAAAAATTAAAATTTAAGACAGTTGGGAATCGAACCCAAAACACTTCTATTATGAGCAGAATGCATTAACCAATTATGCTACAGTCTCACACATAAACTTAAAGTAATAATATTTCTATATTATAGCAGTAAATAAATGTACTTTTATTCTTATATTCTTATATTTTAATATTTTAATATTTTTAATATATTTTAATATATTTTATTATAGTTTAATATTTTAATATTTTAATTAAAGTTAAAGTTAAAATTAAAAAATTTTGCTTTGTTTCTGATCTTTATGATCTTTATGATCTTTATGATCTTTCTGATCTTTATGATCTTTATGATCTTTCTGATCTTTATAATGTAAGGCATACGAAGAATTTATAAATAAGCTAAAATACTACTAAAAATAAACTAGTTAATATCTACTTTTAAGTTTCCATACTAAATAATAATTAATCCAGTTTTAATTTTTATTTTATTTTAATTTTTTGCCGTAAGGCGCTATTTTTATTTTATTTTTATTTAATTTTATTTTATTTTTATTTTATTTTTATCATTATTTTATTTTAGTTTCATTTGCCGAAAAGAGGGAACGATCCTCTATCTAAATCTTACAAGGAATTGATTTTAACCAATTAAACTATTCCGGCTTGAAATTAATCATACTTTCTCCTTTAGTCTCACACCTCATACACCTGTGTAGTTTTTTGCCGTCCGGCTTTGTTTCTAAAAATATTAAAAAAAAAAGGAGTAGCGAGACTTAGTTTGTGGAATTATTTGTATTTATGATTAAAAAATATAATCTAATTATATAAATAGTGTAATTATATAATAAAAATCTTCGATTCTTCAACGAAATAAGGATACGATTCCAGAAGTCTATTTTCAAATTAATTTTTTTTTGTTATTGTTATTGTTATTGTTATTGTTATTGTTATTGTTATTGTTATTGTTATTGTTAATTTTTTGTTAAAAAAAACCAAAACCTACAAAACCTACAAAACCTACAAAACCTAAGGCATGTTAAGAAATAAATAATAAATAATAAATAATAAATAATAAATAAGAAATAAGAAATAAGAAATAAGAAATTAGAAATTAGAAAATCTGCCTCGAGAGAGAATTGAACTCACATCTCTAAATCTTCAGATTAGCGCTTTGACCACTAAGCAACCGAGGCTTATACGAATTAAGCAGCAATTAATTAATTTATATCTTCTTTTAAAAAAAAATAAAGAATTAAAGACAAAAAGAACTAAACTCCTCAAGAAAAAAAAAAATCTGTAAAATAAAAAACTACTTTGATCTCAAATTTATATGTTTATATGGGGGTTAATATGTATTATCGGGGGTTAAAAAATATGTCTTTATAAAAAAAACGCTTTCTCTGTTTTTTTTTTATATTTAGAAACAAAAAAAAGGCCGTAAGGCTGCCTTACGTTTTTTGTGGTTTTGTGGTTTTGTGGTTTTGTGGTTTTGTGGTTTTGTTTTTCTTTTTTTGCCTCTTTTTTTTATTATTTTTTTTTAACAAAAAATAACCACAAAAAATGCCGTAAGGCCCGGATTATATTCGTAAATTTAATAAGTCCGGCTTTGGCGTCTTTTTTTGGTTTAAACAACGCAAATTAAAAAAGCTTGCTGCCGTAAGGCACGAAGAGAAATTAATATTAATTTAGATTTAGATTTAGAAGTCTATTCAGTAGCTGTGTCCATTAATGAATTTTCTGAAACTCCTATAACAGGTACAAAAAATAGGAACCATACAAAATAAAACGCTGTTGAAATTTGACCTATTTCTAAGTAAGGTGATTCTGCATGTTCTTGACCAATTCACAGTAAAATGCAGAAATTAACAACAAAAAATCAGAAAGCCATTTTCATTATGGGTCTAAATTGACACCCTCTTACTCTAGATAAATCTACAATTGGTAAAATTAACAAGATAAGTAAACTTCCAAACATAGCGATCACACCAATTCAAAAAAAAAAGAAATATTAAGCAAGTTGTAATTTTTTAAGTAAATCAGATTGAGATTCATAAACTGATCTCATAACCTGATCTCACCATTTAAGTGATTCAATTTGATGATTGTTTATTATTCGACGTGCAGTCTTTTGCAAAAAGAATAAAATTGGCTAAAAATTTAGGCAAAATTAAGTTAAAAAAATTGAAATTGCATTAAAAAAGCAGTAAAAAAAGCAGTAAAAAAAGCAGTAAAAAAAGCAGTAAAAAAAGCAGAACCAGATTTGTCGACTCTTTATATTTTTATATTTACTAAAAGATACAAATTTTTCTTTAGAATTTAGAATTTAGAATTTAGAATTTAGAATTTAGAATTTAGAATTTAGAATTTAGAATTTAGAATTTATAAAACACACAATTTTTCCTAAATCTGTAATTTTTAATATAATATATTTTAATTTTGCCGTCCGGCTTTAACTTAATTTCTGCGTGAGCGCCTGCCTTACGTTTTTATTTATCTAAGATCTTATATCTTTTAAGCGAGCTATATTAATCTGAGCTAGAGATAACAAATTAATTATTCAAACTTAATCGTTTTCTTATAATCTTATAATTTTATAATCTTCTAATCTTATAAAGAGACTGACGGAACTAAGACTATTTCTAATTATCAAAACTACAATCACTTACTATAAAACCAAATAAGCCAATAAGAAAAAATACAGATGGGAATATAAAAATTATCAGTATAAATCGTCATTGGTATTGATGATTTAATTGTATTTAAAGCAATAATAGTTAATTATTAATTGTTAAATAGTTAATTGTAAATTGTTAAAGAAAGACTGCATATACTTATAAAGTAAAACTTATAAATTATAAAGTATAAAGAGATTTAACCCTTGTCGTCCGTATTCTCGTATGATTCAAACAGATAAAATATAATCCATTCTGATTTGCCATATGACTCAAAATTGTATTTTTTTTCTTTTACTTTGTCTCGCGCCGCCTGCAACTTCTCTTCCTTCCTTCTTGTACAAAAAGCAAGAGTAAGGAAAAGACCTGTGTAGGCGGCGGCGCGAGACTTTCATTAGATTTAGTAAGTCGACAAAGCTTTTTTTTTGCCTTACGCCGTCCGGCAGGCTAAATTTTAAATTTTAAATTTTTTTTTTTTTTATGATTTTATCTTTAAAGGATAATTTTTTGTATCCTTATTATCTACATATAATCGATGAAATAATAATATTTATTTGCTGGTTGACTTTTTTCGTACGAAATTTCAATTTTTTAACTGTTTAATTATAATAAAAAATAAATAATAAATAATTAATAATTAATAATAAATAATAAATAATAAATACAGTAATTAAAATTTGAAGTTTTTCAAGCATAAAGTATAATTTATACAAACCGGTGGTATATTCAATTTGTTAGGAATAGATCTTAAAATAGCATAGAATGGTAATAAGTCAAAAATAAATTTTATTATTCGATGAATTTTGTCGAATAAATTTAGCAAATTTAGCAAATTTAGCAAATTAAGCAAACTTAAGAAAACTTAAGAAAACTTAAGAAAAGTTAAGAAAATTTAAGAAAATTTAAGAAAATTTAAGAAAATTTAAGAAAATTTAAGAAAATTAAATAAAATTTAATAAAATTTAAGCATGACCTTTTAATAGTAGATTTTTTATTTTTTAACAAAAGCTAGCGCGCTAGCGCAGAAAATTTATATGTTCATCAGCTCACATCTTTCTGTTAATTCTGTTAATTCTGTTAATTCTGTTAATTCTGTTAATTCTGTTAATTCTGTTAAAGCATAAAAAAATAAATTTATTTTTTGGACTATCTCTTTACGTAAAACGTTTTTATGATATAGCCTCTGAACACTATTTTGATAGTGTGGCTGATAATTAATGGAATGTAGACATTATTACTTATAATTAAGTAGTTACAAAAATTTAAATAAAATTTTCAGCTTATAGCATATTTTTCAAATGGCACTTAAAAATTACCATTCAGGAACAATTGATGCTGGTGTACTCATAGGATTAGCTGGAATATAGTTATCAGAATGACCTAATGTATTTGGAAAATAGAATACAATTACAGATAAAACAAGTAAAAATAAAAATATTGTTACTAAATCTTTAAATGTAAAATAAGGATGCATTGGGTATCTATCCCCAAAAGCTCCGATACCATTTGGATTATTACTTCCATCCATGTGCAGTGCGATTAGATGAGCTAATGCTAATGCAGCTAATAAGAATGGTAAAACAAAATGTAGAGAAAAGAATCTATTAAGTGTAGCATTAGAAACTGAAAATCCACCTCCATTATATGACTATTATATAAGATATTATATTATATTATATTATATTTATCATTAATAGATTTTATCATCTAGTGGCTGAATTCTTAATTAAATATGAAATTTATAGTCACTAGTTTACCGTAAAATCGTTGAGTCATTAACTAAATGGTTAACTGCTGATTATAATATTTTATACTATATTTTTACTTTATTTTGTTATAGAATTTATAGAATTTATAGAATTTATAGAATTTATAGAATTTATAGAATTTATAGAATTTATAGAATTTATAGAATTTATAGAATTTATAGAATTAAGTAATAGTAATTGAATTAATTAGTTCCAGCAAATAGGTAAAATTTAATTGTCCAAAGAGAAATATAAACTTTGAATACTTTTTTTTTTATTGTTTTATTGTTTTATTGTTTTATTGTTTTATTGTTTTATTGTTTTATTGTTTTATTGTTTATTAATAAAAACCAAAATGCCTTCCCTTAATTTACTAATTTAATAATTTAATAATTTAAAAATTTAATAATATTTAAGAAGGTTGCCATTATTCGTGAATTCATATGTGTATTCATAAATATTGTTTGAGTATTCAAAGGTTGTTTCACAGATTTTGTAAAAATCATATTTTCAGATCAATTCAACTAAATCCTGTCCAAAAACTGGAATAGCACTTAATAAATTTGTAATTACAGTTGCCAAACTTAAATTTCACATTCTGTTTAGTATGATTAAATACGCCATCTATAAAATATAAAATATAGTGTTTTCAGAAAGTGAACCATGTACTTTAAATAGATAAAATTACAATTAATTTGTCTCGCGCCTTTTTTTTTTAATATTTTTAGGAAGAGACTTTGTTTATAATTTATCATAGCTATCATTTAATTAAAGCCTTGTGAAAATATTAACAGAGCTAATAGTTTTAAGTGTCGAATGAACATTAAGCAATAAACTTATAAGATATAGATAAATTTATTACCCACCAAGGAACCATTCTGTAGCGATCTCATAAAATATTTAAGTATTTTATAATTCCGACGGTCTAAATCTAAAACATTTGATCTTTGACCAGTTTTCTTCGGTGTCGCCTTTTTATCTTATAAATATTCTAAATATTATAAATATTCTAAATATTATAAATATTATAAATATTATAAATATTTAATCTTACATGTTTAGTAATATTTAAATAGTTTCGATTAGTGCTATCAAAATGAAATATACTAAAGCGAAATCTTAAGTAAATATGGACAGGGACAGAATAAAAAGACTATGTAACAATTATAAAAGTTTATCTAACTAACCTGAATAAATATATTAATCTATTATTTTATATTTCATTGAAGGTATAATATAAGGTGAAACAATAGTTCTTAGTAATGGCAAAGAGTCTTTCAAAATGTAAATGACATATTGATTAGGAGCTCCGTCACTCTGAACGGAAGATTTGAAATGAAAATTGTCATAAAGAACTTGAGAAAGGAATTGACAATCTTGAAAAGTAAATGAGTTAGTACTCAATTTTAAACCTTTAAAAGATTTAGTTCCATCATCCATGATCCAGATAGCTAAAGCTAAAGGATTTAAGTATTTATCTATATTTTTAGGTACTACTTTAATTCCATTTGGATACCATAAATCATGAATCCAATTAAAACTAGTATAAGTTCAAGTTTGTAATCTAACAACTTTTCTTAATTTTCCTCCTTCACCTAATCTATTATAAATTTTAGGAACAATATTATTACAATACCCTCTCGTAGCTAAAAATTTATGTAACCATAAGATATAGCTAAGATGGCTACCTTCTTGATAGAAACTAATTCTTGTACCTACTAATAAACTTATTCTTTCCGAGTGTGCATCACCAAGTAAGGAACCAAAAATTATTGATAATACATCGGAATTATGAGGACCAATTCTAGATTTGCCACTAATTTTTTTAATAATTGAAGTTTCACCACAAATTGAAATATAAACAATGAATTTATTTTGTGATAAATTAATAATAATGTAAAGATCGTTTAAAATTTTTTCATAAATTTTAGTTACAGTAAACTTAAATAATATACATTTAGGGCAATTAAAATAACCTCAAAGACTCATTTGACCGTAAGGTAAAACGTAACCAAGGAATGCAATAGCCATAAGAAGAATCAAAATTATACATCCAATTGATCAAACTAAAACTCTTGGAGATTTAAAAGAACCATAATAAATTCCTCTAGCCACGTGCAAATAGACAAATATAAAGAAGAAAGAAGCTACATTCGAATGAACGTATCGAACAGCTCAACCATTATTTACATTTCTCATAATATGTTCAACCGAATCGAACGCTAAATCTACGTTAGCGCAGAAATGCCTGGAACTTTAAGTAATAGTTTAAAAGAAAAAGTTCTAAAACCAATTTTTAGTAAGTAAGATAAAGGGGGGTTAAAAGTTATATAAATTTAGTTTAAATTTGCTTAATTAGCTTAGTTTAGAAATATATTATTATTTATCTCTTAATTTAGTCAGATCACTTAAAATTCTTGCTAGTTTAGCTGATTGTTTTACAGTATAAGTGTTCAGAGCTTGACACTGTAATTTTACTACAACAGCTTTCAGTCACATCTGGAATTGTAACCCCTTGAATCCCGGAATTGGATGAGCCAGTAAGAAAGGAATTAAAAGATGCTGAAGTCAAATTAAATTAGCAGAACTTAAGTTTGACATACCTTCTTTATTTGAAATAACATTACCAAAACCTAAAAAAATTGAAATGGCATACAACAAATAAATATCTTTAGTTCGCTGAGAAAGCTCAAATCTTAAATTGAATCTCATTAGTCCCAATTTATTAAGACGAGCCTTAGAATAACTAAAACACCCTTCTCCACAAATAAATCCAATAATTCATCAGGGACTTGGAATTACAAGGAATCTATCAAAAATAGTAACCGGAGGCAGGAGGAGTTTAGGCAAAGGTCCAAAAGCTAGCACTAGATTAGCTAATAATTCAGGTTTAACCGGATTATTAATATTATTAGTAATAGCAACTGCTTTCATGAAACCTCAAATTTGTTAAATGCTCCTTTCTACCTACCATTTCATAAACTGTCCCAAAAAAATTAAAATCATGTCGTTTTGAAGTCAAAAGCGGAAATTTCTGAAAAAATTTTATAATAAGCCCCAAATCAATAAAGTAGGTTACGGAAAATTGTATCGAGCTACCATCTTTACTATATGTAATATTACCAAAATTAAAAAATTTCTTAATTTGTGCCGGACGGCAGCCGGACGGCAGCCTTTTTTTTTTATTATTTTTTTTAACCACAAAATAACCAAAAAAAAGACGGCAGAATTAATTTTTTATATCTCAGCGCTAAGTTGACACCATAAACTAAACGCAATTGATAGCCTAATCTACTAGTTTTATGTTTAACAATGCTAACAGAAAAACACCCTTCTGCATCAGTTAGTCCAGTAATAAATCAAGGATTAAAGGCAGACATAATTAAAGTTTCATCAGTGAAGCAAAATAAATTTTGAAAAATAGTTGGAAAATCAAGCATTTTAATTTTTTTGAATCTTTCGAACTTTTTAATAACTAGTAATACCTTAATTACTTAGATAAAAAAATTTATTTAAACGATTACTTAAAAATATTTGGATTTTTTCTTATAAAATTAATATAATTTTACTTTACATAAAATCTCTGAAGAAAATAAGTAATATTTAATAAATAACTTAAAAATATCTTGCTGATTTAGGTTTCCTGCATTCCCTTAATTTAATAATTTAATAATTTAATAATACGTCGCCGTCCAATTATGTGACCTTTTATTTTGTATTAATAGATAGTAGTAGGGAGGCAGTTCAAAAAATTTATTACTGTATTACTGTATTACTGTATTACTGTAAAAATAAACACTAGTATTTTTTGTTTTTAATCCTATTTCAGCATCTAGTAAAGTTTTACAAATATAATTACTTATATTTGGCAACGCATATTTTTTCATTGCTAAAAATACTCCACTTAATATTTGAATGATTAAGCAAAGTGCTAACAAAGAACCAAAATTTCACAAATAAGAAATATTAGCTGGTTGAGGTGAATCAACTAAATAAGAATTAAAAAGTCTTAATAAAGAATTAGATTTCAAAATTCTCATTAAAAAAAAATAAATTATTGATTGTTCTAATTTTTATTATATTCAAAAAATAAATAAATTATAATCAAAATTTAACTTTAAGATTTTAATCTGATAATATAGATAAATGAAATATAATAAGTTAGTTTTTAACTAGACTTTGATAAAATATCAAAAAAAAAAATTTTT
>Ga0137403_10000712_pt1 | contig 42780 bp, 37 predicted proteins | sample CZOMad2_1_16fung_FD_122057 | JGI IMG/M metagenome (GOLD analysis project Ga0137403, IMG submission 122057) | Vadose zone soil fungal communities from Angelo Coast Range Reserve, California, USA - CZOMad2_1_16fungal (Hybrid Assembly) | ecosystem: Environmental > Terrestrial > Soil > Vadose zone...
CAGGCCATTGCCAGGGACGACCGGGCCACCATCAAGGCGGTGCTGAAGGATGCGATCCCGGAATTCGGGTCGAACGCCGCTTAAGAAATCTTGTCGCGATCAACGCTGGCTATCCGGCACCGTTTCGAAAGCTATTGATGCAGAAGTCCGGAAAAATCGTCGTTGCCAGCCAGCATTATCCCCCCGATCAAAGCACGACCGCGGCTATCATGTCGGCGATCGCGAACCATCTCACAAAGGTTGACAGGGTTTGATGCCGCCGGCGATCAAGAATGCCGCCGAGAAAACCGGTACAGCGAAAATGCCACCGCGGCGCCCGCGAGGATGAACACGACTCCGATCGCCGTTGATGGCATTTTGGTCGATGCGATCGCCAGCGCCGCGAGTGCGAGATTAAGAACGAATACCTCGCCCACCACACGCCATACCGCAAAGCCGTTATCGGTGGCGCGTTGATAAAAATGCGAACGATGCGCCGTCCAGAACGGCTCGCCCCGCACCAGGCGGCGCAACAAAGTCACGGTGGCGTCCGATAAGTAATAAAGCGGCAACAGCAATGCGGCGGCGATATACTGATGCCAGGCCAGTTGCAATAGACACCAGCCCAGCAGCAAGCCGATCGGCAAACTGCCGACGTCTCCGAGAAAGATCGTCGCCACCGGGCGGTTAAACGGGGCGAAACCGATCATCGCGCCGCAGAGCGCTGCGGCGACGATGGTTGCCGACACCGGAAATTCGCCAAGCGATCCCAGTATGATGATTGCGGCCGTGATCGGCACAACCTCTGCAACGGTCATCCAATCCAGCCCGTCCATAAAATTGACGAGATTGACGAACCAGAGCCCTGCGAGCAGAAGCAGGCCGCGTTCGATCCAGAGCGGAAATGCCGGAACGATCCGAAGATCGGCCGGGCTTGCGACGAGGATCGCGCCCACCGCCGTTGCCTGCAACGCCAGGCGCGTCAGTACCGGGATCGATTTGAGGTCATCGGCGAAACCTACGACCGCAATGAACAGCGTAGCCCCGAAAACCGCGACAGGGAAACTCGAACTCAATGCATCGGGGCCGCCCAGGATGGCTCCGGCAATCACGAGCGTCGCGGCAATCACCGCAATGCCTGCCCCTTGCGGAGTTGGGATACGATGTGAAGAGCGCGCATTGGGCTTTGCGAGCGCGTGCTTCAAAAGCAGGGGCCGGATGCTCCAGGTCATGGCTGCCGACAGCATCGCTGCGGTGACGACCGCCAGGAGTGCAAGCCACATTTCGGAGTTGCTCATCCTGTCCAACGTCGCCGTTACTCCGGTACCCCGATCGGCGCCGCGCCTTGTGCGGCCTTTTCGGCGGAGAAAATCCACACCAGTCCGCCGAAGGCGCCAACAATGAACGACACCGCGCCATAGAGCAGTGAAATATTGATGCCTTCGTTGGTCACCAGTCCGGCATAGCCGAAGGCCAGTCCCATCGTAGCCTCGCGGACGCCCCAGCCGGCAATCGATATCGGCAGCATCGTGATCAGCATCACCGGCGGAATCAGCTGGAAAATCTGACCGAACGCCACCGGCGCGGCGATCGATTGAACGACGCACCAGGCGATGACCACGGCAAGCACGTGAACCAGCAGCGAAAGCACCGCGATTTGAGGTCCCGTTCGCTTGTTGAAGATCACCCGGTTCGCGATGACAGCGCAGGCATGCAGATGGTGCGTTCCGCACCAGCGCCTCAGCCACGGCCAGGGCAGCACGCCAAGCAGGAGAAATCCGGCGCCGCCGGCGAGCGCGGCGAAATCGACCAGCAGCAAGGCCGAACGGCCGTAGGGATCGCCGATTAGGTGGTAGCTCCACGGCAGGCTCGCGACGATGACGATCGCAAGCGCAATCAGGCCGATGGCACGGTCGACGAAGATGGAATAGGTCGCCGCGCGCCATCCGGCACCGGCGCGCGCCACCAGCCACAGCCGCACCGCATCGCCGCCGATTGAGGAGGGCAGCGTCTGGTTGAAGAACGTCCCGATCAGATTGAAGCGCATCGCCTGCCGGGTCGGGAGCGGCGCGCCGCATGCGGCGCTGACCACGCGCCATCGCAACACGCCGACGAAGATCTGAAGAAATGTCACGGCGATCGCAAGGCCAATCCAGCCCAGGCTCGCAATGTCGATGCGGGAGGCGAGGTCGGAAAAATTCGCCTTGCGGAGCGCGAGGTAAAGCAGCGCCGCGGAGACGAATATCTTTATCGTTAAAAGCAGGATCCGGCGCATCTTGCCCGCGCTTGCCAAGTCTGGAGGAAGCCAAAAACAGCGCAACTCGACACCGCGCGTCGAACTTCGGCGCCTTGGTATGGTTTTAAGGCCAATCTGGCAATAGCCGCTTAACTGGGTATTGCGGCCCGCGCAACAGGGTGGCTAAAGAGGCACGTCCGGCGTGAGTAATCAAATTTATACCCTGGCAATAATGGGTGGGCCGCGCCGGAGCGGGACTTAAGCTGTCGGTAATCGTCAACCGGAAGAGTAGAGTTAACGCATTAACCCGAGACGTCGGGGAAGCCGTTGTCACTGTCGGAGATTTCAGTTTATGGTCCGAGACTTCTTATGGTCTGAGACTTTGATTGAGGACGATATGTCCGATTTTCGCGTGGTAGTGTGGCTACGGGAGCCTGTGAGTCGCTGATGGACAGAAGAATTATTCCACTGATCATGTGCGGCGGCGCCGGGACGCGGTTATGGCCGGCCTCGCGCGAGGTTCGTCCGAAACAGTTCCTGCCCTTGTTCGGCACGCGTTCGACATTTCAGGATACGATCCTGCGGGTATCGGATCCGGCGCTGTTTGAGCGGCCGATCGTCATCACCAACGCCGCATATCGCTTCATGGTGCTGGAACAGCTGGCCGAGATCGGGTGTGACGCAGATATACTGCTGGAGCCGATGCGGCGGGATTCGGGGCCTGCGATTGCAGCCGGCGCGGCGTTTGCGCAGATGCGTGGCGAGGATGCGGTGGTTCTGGCACTCGCCGCCGATCACCTCGTTCGCGATAACCAAGCTTTTGTCGCGGCCTGTCGCGAAGGGCTTGCTGCGGCGGATGCGGGACGCATCGTGACGTTTGGCGTCAGGCCCGAGCGCCCCGCCACCGAATACGGCTATATCAGCCCGGCAGATGTGGTCGCCGGCAAGGTCCGCGCGGTTAAAAAATTCGTCGAGAAGCCGGATCCGGCAACCGCCGGCGAATACATCAAGGCCGGCTATCTCTGGAACAGCGGCAACTTCATGTTTCGCGCCGCCGTCCTGCTGGATGAATACCGCAACGTCGATGCCGAAAGCGTGCAAGCGGTTTGCGACGCCGTGACCAAAGCGGGGCGCGATCTCGGATTCCTGACGCTCGAGGCGAGCGCATTCGGATCGGCAAAGGCCATCTCGATCGACTACGCCGTGATGGAAAAAACCTCGCGCGCCGCAGTGGTACCGGTTGCGTGTGGATGGTCCGATGTCGGCTCCTGGCACGCGGTCTGGGAACTGTCGGACAAGGACAGCCAGGGTAACGCCGCGCAGGGCACGGCGGTGTTCGAGGATTCCCGCAACTGCAACGTTTCGACCGACAAGGCGCTGGTGGCGCTGGAAGGCGTCGACGATCTAGTCGTGGTGGCGACGCAGGACGCGGTACTGGTGTCGCGTCAAAAGGATGCCAACGGACTGAAACGGCTGGTGGCGAAGCTGAAGACGGTCGCCCCGCAAGTGACCGAGGATCATCTCAAGGTGCATCGTCCCTGGGGTTCATATCAATCGGTGGACATGGGGGACCGTCACCAGGTCAAGCGTATCATCGTGAAGCCCGGCGGCCGCCTCTCGCTGCAGAAGCATCACCATCGCTCCGAGCACTGGATCGTGGTGCGTGGCGCCGCGCGCGTCACCGTCAATGAAGCCGTCAAGATCGTGCACGAGAACGAATCGGTCTATATCCCGATCGGCGCCGTCCACCGGCTGGAAAATCCGGGCAAGATATTGCTGGAACTGATCGAGGTTCAGACCGGGAGCTATCTCGGCGAGGACGATATCATCCGGATCGAGGACGATTACAAGCGCTCCTGACGCGTTCGGAAATGGTCGGGCAGCGACTCGGGTTTTGCCGGCCGCCCAAGGGGCGGCTTTTAACCTGGAAGTCGTTTCCCAGGGGCACGCAGAACGTGTAATTCTTTGAATCAAAACGTGTTTGGGTTCATATGCCAATCATTCGCCACACCCGGGGCGACGTGCTAGAGAACCCGTGGCGCGGGCGTCGAAGTTAGAGCGCCGCTCGGGGATATCGGGGTTGAATTATATGGTTTCCAGGGGGTCCGCGTCCGGTCAGGGCGCCGAGGCAAAATCTTCGCTTCGTATCGGCGTCATCGGCGCCGGCATCATGGGCAGCAATCACGCCCGCGTGCTGGCAGGCCTACCCGATGCCACGCTGGTCGGCATTGTCGATCCGTTGCCGGAGCATCGCTCGCGCGCCACCGAGTTTGCGGGCTGTCGTGCCTTTGCGAGCCTCGAAGAGCTGATCGACGAAGGCGTCGATGCCGTGACAGTTGCGGCGCCAACGCATCTCCATCACGAGATCGCGCTCACCTGCATCGCACGTCATATTCACGTCCTCGTCGAAAAGCCGATCGCTTCCTCGGTGGAGGAGGGGCGGGACATCGTCGCCGCTGCCCGCCGCGCCGGCGTGACGTTGATGGTGGGGCACGTCGAACGGTTCAATCCCGCGGTCGCCGCGATCAAGCAGGCGATCTCGAGCGAAGACATTCTTTCGATCGCGATCACGCGGGTCGGGCCGTTCCCGCCGCGCATGTCGAACGTAGGCGTGGTCATCGATCTTGCGGTGCACGACATCGATCTGATCCGCTGGTTCACTGAATCGGACATTGTGGAAGTGCAGCCGCAGCTCTCGAGCGCAGTGGCCGAACGCGAGGATATCGCACTCCTGCAGTTTAGGACCGCCTCCGGTGTGCTCGCCCATATCAACACCAACTGGCTGACGCCGTTCAAGGCGCGCAACGTCACGGTTGCTACCCGCGGCAAATATGTGATGGGCGATCTCTTGACCCGTCAGGTGACCGAGTGCTTCGGCTTCAAGCCGGACGGCAGCTATTCGATGCGCCATCTCCCGGTTGGCCATGACGAGCCGTTGCGCGCGGAGTTGATCGCGTTCCTCCAAGCGGTGCGGAGCGGCGGCGTGCCCGCGGTGACCGGCGACGAGGGCGTGGCCAGTCTCGAAATTGCAATCCGTTGTCTTGAAAATCCCGCCAAACCCGCCGCGGCCGCTGCCGCCCGCAAGGGACCGCGGCGCGTCGTCGGTTAGAGCGCTTTCGCGCCGATGTCCCGCTCCCCATCCTCGCAAGGCTCCATGAACCAGCACCTCCGTCCAGATCCCGTTGCCTTCATCGATATCGCCGCGCAGCGCCGCCGGCTCGGCCATTCCGTCGACGAGGCGGTTGCCCGCGTGCTCGCCCATTGCCAGTTCATCAACGGACCGGAAGTGAGGGAGCTTGAGGCCGCGCTTGCGGTCTTCTGCGGGGCAAAGCACGTGGTGACCTGCGCCAGCGGCACCGACGCGCTGCTGATGGTGCTGATGGCCAAAGGCGTCGGCCGCGGCGATGCGGTGCTGTGTCCATCATTCACATTTTGCGCGACCGGCGAGGTCGTGGCACTGACCGGTGCGACGCCGGTGTTCGTCGATGTCGATGAGGCGACCTTCAACATCGACGCGGCTTCGCTCAGGCGTGGCATCGCGACCGCGAGAAAGCTTGGCCTCAAGCCGCGCGCGGTGATTCCGGTCGATCTGTTCGGCCAAAGCGCCGACCATGACGCGATCGGCGCGGTCGCGGAAGCCGAGGGGCTGTTCGTGCTGGACGACGCGGCCCAGGCGTTCGGCGCAAGCTACAAGGGCCGCCGTCTCGGCGGCTTCGGCGTCATCACCGCGACCAGCTTCTTTCCGGCAAAACCGCTCGGTTGCTTTGGCGACGGCGGAGCCATTTTCACTGATGACGCCGAATTTGCGGAAACGTTGCGCAGCGTCCGCGTTCATGGTCAGGGCCTGGACAAGTACGATAATATTCGTATCGGGATGACCGCACGGCTCGACACCATCCAGGCGGCGGTGCTGATTGAAAAGCTGAAGATCTTTGAAGAGGAAATCGCGGCGCGCAACAAGGTTGCCGAACGCTACGCGCAGGGCCTTGGCAACGTCGTGACCATTCCGCGTCTCGCCAGTGGGACCACCTCGGTCTGGGCGCAATACACGATCCGCTTGCCCGAGGGCACCGACCGCAATGCATTCGCAGCGAGCCTGAACGCGCAGGGCATTCCGACCGCGATCTACTACCCGAAATCGATGCATCAGCAGACGGCGTACCGGGATTTTCCGGTTGCCGACGGTGGCCTTGCCACAAGCGAACGCCTGTCCTCCGACGTCATCAGCCTGCCGATGCATGCCTATCTCGACGAGCCGACGCAGGCGCGGATCATCAAGGCTGTGCGTGACGTTCTTAGCGCATGATCCCGAAAAGCATGCCCTCGGACGTGATCCGGGGGTGGCGTCCGGTTTTCGGGGAAAGATCATGCGCAAACAGATTTCTGCTGATTTCGCCGTTTTGAAGCGCCGCCGCTTACGCTAGAAGCGGTGCATGCTTGGTCGAATTTTCACCGTCGGCGGCTATACGCTCCTTTCACGGCTGACCGGATTTGCGCGCGACATCATGCTCGCGGCGATCCTCGGTGCTGGCCCGGTGGCGGATGCGTTCTTCGTGGCGCTGCGCCTGCCCAATCATTTCCGGGCGATCTTCGCCGAGGGGGCATTCAATGCGGCGTTCGTGCCGGCCTACGCGCACCGTTATGGCCGGAGCGAACAGTCGGCGAAACTGTTCGCCGACCGCATCTTCACCCTGCTGTTGTCGACCCAAATCGTGCTCCTGGTCGTGGCATGGTTGTTCATGCCGCAGGTAATTGGCATTCTGGCGCCGGGATTTTCCGATGATCCGGCCCGCGGCGAACTCGCGATCGCACTGACGCGGATTACGTTTCCATACCTCCTGCTGGTCACGCTGGTGACGCTCTATGGCGGCATGCTCAACGTGATGCATCGTTTCGCCAGTGCCGCGGCTGCGCCGATTTTTCTCAACCTGTCGATGATGGCGACGCTGGCGCTGGCCGGGTTTTTTCCAGGCCCGGGATACGCGGCCGCATGGGGTGTGTTGATCGCCGGGTTCCTTGAATTCTTCCTGCTGGCGGCAGATGCGGCGCGCAGCGTCATCCTGCCGCGGTTTGCACGGCCCAAGCTGGACGAGGATGTCCGCGCCTTCTTCCGGGCGCTGGGACCGGCGACCGTCGGTTCGATGGGCACCCAGGTTGCGCTGTTTGCCGACACCATCATCGCGACCTTCCTGCCCGCGGGCGCGCTCTCGGCGCTGTACTATGCCGACCGGCTCAATCAGCTTCCGATCGGGGTGATCGGCATTGCGATCGGCACGGTGCTGCTGCCGGAAATGTCGCGACGTCTGACCTCCGAAGATCACGTCGGGGCGACGGCCGCACAGCGGCGCGCTTTCGACTTCACGTTATTATTTTCGGTGCCGTTCGTCGCCGCGTTCCTGACCGTTCCGGATGTCATCATGCGGGCGATGTTTGCCCGCGGTGCGTTCTCGAAGGGCGACGCTGCGGCCGCGGGGGCGACACTGGCGGCTTATGCGGTCGGGTTGGTTCCGTTTGTCCTGATCCGCAGTGCGGTCGCCACTTTCTACGCCCGCAAGGATACGGCGACGCCGGTGAAGGCGGCATTGATTGGTGTTGCCGCCAATGTCGGATTGAAAATTGCGCTGGTTGGGTCACTCGCGCAGGTCGGCCTCGCGCTTGCGACCGCCGCCGGCGCCTGGATCAATCTTTTGCTGGTGGTCGCTTTTGCGGTGCGGGCTGGTTATCTCGAGCTCGATTCCGCACTGACGAAATCGCTGGCGAAGTTTGTCGTTTGCGGCGCCGTGCTCGCGGCTGCGCTCTGGTTCGCCGCGAAGTTCGCAAGCGTATATCTTGCCTCCATGAACGCGTTTCGCGACGAGACCACATTGCTGTTGCTGACCGTGGTCGGCGTCTTTGTTTATGCTTTTTCCATCTGGCTTCTATTCGGCAGAGGCTGGTTGCGCTCGCTGGTGCGAAGCTAAAGAGGTTTGCGCTGTCGCGCGATCCGCTGCAATATGGCGCATAACTGCCAAACGGAGACACGATGGCTCCCATCAAATTCAGCGTCGGTCAAAGCGTGCCGCGCAAGGAGGACGATGCCCTGATCCGCGGCAGGGGCCGTTACACTGACGGTTTCGCGCCACAGCCGGCGCTGCATGCACTGGTGTTGCGCTCGCCCCACGCACACGCGAAGTATGCCATTGCGCCGGTCAGGATTAGCTTTTCTTGCATTAGCGTTGGCGGGTGAGCGGGCCCAATGGTATTCTATCGAAGCTTACACCTGAAAATGCGGCGGATATTGAGGAGGGCTGGGTGATGGCGGCTTACTCGATTGGTGATTTCAGCCGGCGGGAAATCTTGAGAATGTCTGCGATGCTTGGCGTCACAAGCGTCGTCTCAACCAAGTTCGCGTTGGCTCGAGCGGCCTTGCGGACCACGCCCCGCCAAATACTTGGTCCGTTCTATCCAGTGAAACCGTTTGACCAAAACGCGGATCTAACGAGAGTGCCCGGTCGGCCGAGTCGCGCTGAGGGTGAAATCCTGAACGTCATGGGACGTATACTCAATTTAAAGGGCGAACCCGTTCGCAACTCCAAGGTTGAGGTTTGGCAGGCCAATGCTCATGGGCGTTACACCCATCCGAGCGATACTAACCCCGCGCCGCTCGACCCCAACTTTGAAGGATCGACCACTCTGACCACGGACTCGGAAGGTCGATATAGGTTCAAGACTATTAAACCGGGCGCGTATCCTATCGGTCCTAATACAATCCGGCCAGCACACATTCACTTCGAAGTTTATGGCAAGCAAGATAGACTGGTGACCCAGATGTACTTTGAAGGCGACCCTTACAACAGTACGGATCGTTTTCTGCAAAGTGCGGGGCGAACGAAATTACTCATCACGAAGCTATTGCCGCCGCCTCCAGAGTTCGAACCAGAGTCGAAATTGGTGGTATTCGACATCGTGCTACACGCGGGCTAATCAGCTCCGCACAGGGCGAGTGCTGCGGCGAGATTCGCGCTAGCGGGAAACGGAGACGGAGATACGATGGCTCCCATCAAATTCGGCGTCGGTCAAAGCGTGCCGCGCAAGGAGGACGATGCCCTGATCCGCGGCAAGGGCCGTTACACCGACGATTTCGCGCCCCAGCCGGCGCTGCATGCACTGGTGTTGCGCTCGCCGCATGCGCACGCGAAATTTACCATCAACGCCACCCGCGCCCGCGGTTTGCCTGGCGTCGCCATGATCCTCACGGCAGAGGATGTCAGGGATCTCGGCGACCTGCCGTGCCTGTTCAATCTGGAAGTCGATCCGTTCACCGGCCCGCCCTATCCGATCCTTGCGAGGGATGAGGTGCGCCATGTTGGCGACGCCGTTGCGTTTGTCGTCGCCGATACGGTGGATCGGGCGCGCGACGCAGTCGAGGCGATAGAAGTCAACTGGACGTCGCTGCCGGCCGTGGTCGGCGTCCTCAATGCGGTCAGGAACGGCGCGCCGCAGGTCTGGGCCCAGCATCGCGGCAACGTACTGTTCGATGTGTCGCTCGGCGACAAGAAGGCGACCGAGGCGGCGTTCGCGAAAGCGCACATGGTGGCCGAAATTTCGGTCGTCAATCCGCGCGTCGTCACCAATTTCATGGAAACGCGCGCGGTGGTTTGCGAATATGATGCCAAGCGCGATCATCTGACGCTGACGATCGGCAGCCAGGGCAGCCATCGCTTGCGCGAAGTGCTTTGCGGCATGGTGCTGAAGCTTCCGCTTGAAAAGATGCGTGTGATCTGTCCGGATGTCGGTGGCGGGTTCGGCACCAAACTGTTCCCCTATCGCGAATACGCGTTGGCCGCGGTCGCCGCGCGCAAGCTGCGCAAGACGGTGAAGTGGACCGCCGACCGCGCCGATCATTTCATGGGTGACGCGCAGGGGCGCGACAATGCCACCACGGCGCGGATGGCGCTTGCCGAGGATGGCAAATTCCTTGGCATGGACGTCGATCTCTTGGGCGACATGGGCGCGTACCTGTCGACCTTCGGGCCCTATATTCCGCATGGCGGCGCCGGCATGTTGCCCGGCCTTTACGATATCCAGGCCTTCCATTGCCGTGTGCGTACGGTCTTCACCAACACCGTTCCGGTCGATGCCTATCGCGGCGCGGGGCGGCCGGAGGCGGCATACGTTCTTGAGCGGCTGGTCGACGCCTCCGCGCGCAAACTCGGGCTCACGCCGGATGCGATCCGGCGCAAGAATTTTATTGCGCCACGCGCGATGCCTTACAAGACGGCAACCGGGAAGGTCTACGATTCCGGCGACTTTACCGCGCATATGAAACGGGCGATGGAGATCGCCAACTGGAAGGAATTTCCCAAGCGCGCCAAGGCCGCGAAGAAGCAGGGCCTCGTGCGCGGCATCGGGTTTGCCAGCTATGTCGAGGTTTGCGGAACGATGGGCGAGGAGACCGCCAATGTGCGGCTCGATCCCGACGGCGATATTTTTATCCTGATCGGGACGCAGTCGAGCGGGCAAGGGCATCAGACCGCCTATGCGCAACTTGTCGCCGAGCAATTCGGACTGCCGCCCGAGCGCGTCCACACCTTGCAAGGCGATACCGACAAGATCGCGACCGGGCTCGGCACCGGCGGGTCGGCTTCGATTCCCACCGGCGGTGTCAGTGTCGAGCGCGCGATCCGCGAGCTCGGCAAGAATCTGCGCGAGATCGCCGCCGAAGCGCTGGAAGCCAGCAGCGGCGATCTTGAGATCGACGCTGGAACAATACGGGTTGCGGGCACCGATCGCTCGATCAGTTTTGCCGAACTCGCAAAGCGGCCGGGCATCGATCCGGCAAAGCTGAACGCAAGCGCGACCTTCACCGCCGCCGACGGCACCTTTCCGAACGGCACCCACTTGGCCGAGGTCGAAATCGATCCCGCCACCGGCATCATACAAATCGTCAACTACGTCATCGTCGACGATTTCGGCGTGACGCTCAATCCGCTGCTGCTCGCCGGCCAGGTGCACGGCGGCGCCATGCAGGGGATCGGTCAGGCCCTGATGGAGCAGGCGGTGTATAATCCGAAGGACGGCCAGCTCGTTACCGGTACTTTTATGGACTACGCGCTGCCGCGAGCGGCCGATGGCCCGTCATTCGTGTTCGAGACGCATAATATTCCGTGCAAGACCAATCCGCTCGGTGTCAAAGGTGCCGGCGAGGCCGGTGCGATCGGCTCCTGTCCGGCAGTCGTCAATGCGATCATCGACGGGCTGTGGCGCGAATACAGGATCGATCACATCGACATGCCAGCCACGCCCGAACGGGTCTGGATCGCGATTCGCGAGCACCAGCGCCGGCACAGCCTGTGATCTTTTCGTGAGGGAATGAAGCCGCTTTGGCGGTGTTGGAAGGAATGCTGCCGGTAAAGTCGCCATTTGTGGCAATAAGTTACCGTGAAAAAGTTACCGTGACAAAACAAAGGGAACGGATTGATGATGCGGACTGTCTTGGTTGTTGGAACGTTGTTGCTCGGGGTCGGCGAGGTGATGGCGCAACAGGCTGTCGCCGTTGAGCAGGATAATTTGATGAGGGCCCAGGGCAAGAGCATGTACACGGTGCTCGGCAAGACCATCAAGGGCGAGATCCCCTACGATCAGGCCGCAGTCGATGCCGCGATCGCCGACCTCGAAGCCAGCGTGCCCAAGATCGCCAGCACCTTTGCGATAAATCCCAAGCAAGATGTGGTGAACGCGACCTACGGATCGTCGCAGAAAATCTGGCAGAATAAGGCCGATTTCGACGCGAAGGTTCCGCCAGTCTCCAAGGCGATCGCCGACGTCAAGGGCAAGGTCAAGGATGTCGCCAGCCTGAAAGTCGCGTTCGATGCGATCCAGGAGAAATGCACGGGTTGTCACGAGCCTTATCGGCTGAAACTCAAGTGAGTTGAAGTTCAGCGAGCGCCCGCGCGGGGACCAAATCGCAACGCACGCTGCGCGATGATGCGTCGCTCAGAAAAACGACAAGGGTGGAAGCCGTCTGGCTTCCACCCTTTTTGTTGAAACACTCCGAATGATCAAACCATTCCAGGCTCAGCCTGGCGCGAACAAGACGGGCGGGTTTTTCCAAAAGTTACTTCGTCACCTGGCCGCGGAGTTCACCGGGCGGATTGGCCGCGGTGTGGATGTTGACGTAGTACTTGCCGGCCACGAAATCGGCGGCCTGGGCGTCCGTCAGCGTAGCGCTGCCTTCGGCGGGGCTGGTGCCGATATTCGGGATCGCGACGGCGACGCCGGCGTTCTTGCCTGCTTCGGCTGGGCCGTGGAAATGCGCGGCGGTGGCCGGTCCGGTCAACCCCGAATAGGTCACCTTCCAGCTCAGCTTCTTGGTGGCGGGGTCGTAGTCGATGTCGGCGGTGCCGGTGCCGGTGCTGGTCGTGGGGGGCACTTCGGATTTGCCGTCCAGCTTGATTGTCATCTTGTCGGCGAAGGCGGGCCCAGCGAAGGCAAATGCGGCCCCCAGCGCAAGCGTAGCAAGCATGATTCTGGTATTCGACATGGTTCTCTCCCTGTGGGCACCAACTGGCGGTGCCAGTTTCAAAACAGCGCGTTTGCGATCTTATTCCCGCACATGGCCTTATTGGCGCGAAATTTTCAAGCATCGTATGGCTCGAACGGCTGGCATACTGGCCGTAAGGTGGAATGATAAGTGGACAGGTGAATGCTGCGACGAATTTTCCTTACCCTCGTTGTTGCCGCGACCATTGGCCTTGCAATTTTCTGGTGGCTGACTATGCCCCCGGTCGCCTCCGCGGTACCGGCCTACACGCCAAACCTGGCCAACGGTCTCATAATGTTTAATGCCGGGGGATGTTCCTCCTGCCATGCCGTGCCCGGCCAACCCGACCGCCTGCAGCTCGGCGGCGGCCTCGCAATACCCTCGCCATTCGGGACGTTCTACGCACCGAATATTTCTTCCGATCCGGTCGACGGCATCGGGCGATGGACCGAGGCCGAGTTCGTCAACGCCGTGACCAAAGGAATCTCTCCCGGCGGAGCCCATTACTTTCCCGCCTTTCCCTATACCTCCTACCAGCATGCGAAGGTCGAAGACGTTCGCGACCTGTTCGCCTATCTGAAAACGCTTAGCCCGGTGTCCGGAAAGGTGCGCGATCATGACGTGCCGTTTCCGTTCAATATCCGGCGCAATGTCGGGATCTGGAAATGGCTGTTTATGGACGGCAAGCCTTTCACACCGGACCCTGCGCGTTCAGCCTCGTGGAATCGCGGCGCATACCTGGTCAACAGCCTCGGCCATTGCGCCGAATGTCACTCGCCGCGAAATTTCCTCGGCGGCATCATCAAAGCCCAGCGCTTCGCGGGCGGACCCAATCCGGAAGGTGAAGGCTGGGTGCCGAACATCACGCAAAAGGGACTGGGTGAATGGAGTCCCAAGGAGTTCGCCCATTTTCTCAAGACCGGGCAAACGCCCGACGACGACTCTGCGGGCGGCTCGATGGCGCGCGTGATCAAGAACACCTCGCAATTGTCGGACGAGGATCGTGCCGCGATCGCCGAATATCTCAAATCGCTGCCGCCGGTGGATGGCCCGCCACGGCCCAAGACGGCGACGAAGGGCGAGGGCAAGTCGTGAGCCGGGGAGTGTCGCGGTCGCGGCGCATATAGACCGCGCCGTCCCCCGCAGTTCGAACGCCGCGCGGTGAGTTTGGCGACCGTATAACTGTCTTTCGCAAGATCAGTCCTCGTAGCACCAAAATCTATCACAGCTTCTAGTATGAATGGCCGCAGGCGCAGAGGCCCCGTGACGCTCGCGAAGCTGCTGAGTTACCGGAACAGGCGCGCGCGCGGCCTTCCGGGCGTTACGCGCGGCTGTGGCGATTTGGATCGTTGAGGCGGCAATAAGCAACACCCCGAGAACGGTCAAAACTCTCTTTCGCATTTTAACCTCCATTGAGCGCGCTCTGTGGAAGACAACCGTACCCGGCTTGTTCGCCGTCCACCTCGATTAGTTGTCCAAACAATCGACCGGTTGACATTGGCTGACAGCGTTTCGCCGGGTTTAATCGAAGTGTCTCAAGGTTAGGCCACTTGTCCAAATCGAGGCGAGAAGTTCTTCCCGCCACCGGCCGACGAAATCCGCGCATTGCGCGGGCTCCCCACAGGCGTATCCTTAGACCAAACCGCGATCGCCCGCATCGTAAGGCGAGACACGATTGGCGCGATCGGCAACAGCGCCCCACGTTTCAGAATAGCCTACAGCACAATGAATTCAGTGGTCCCGAAATGATAGCCGGAAGCGTAGGTGGGAGATTGAGATGGATGATCGAACCGTGCGGGTGGCGCTGGAGCGCCATTGGGATGCTTCGGACGCGAGCGATTTCAAGGTCGAACATGAAATCTACCGCGAGGATGCTGTGCTTGATTATCCGCAATCGGGCGAGCGGATCCGCGGTCGGCACAACATTCAAGAGAGCCGATTCGTTCAGCCAAACAACAAGCGCTTTACGGTCCGGCGAATTGTCGGCAGCGGTGATCTCTGGGTCACTGAATTCGTACTTACCTATGACGGCATGCCATCTCACGCGGTGAGCATCATGGAATTCCGCGAAGGACTGGTGGCTAACGAAACGCAGTATTTCGCTGATCGGTTTGACCCTGCACCCTCGCGTGCGCATCTTGTTGAGCGAGTAGGCGAAATCGCGTCATTCTAAATACATCGCCGAGGAGAACCCGGATCGGCGTTGATGTCGCGAGCGCTAGTCCGTGGAACCTCGCTTAATTTCTAGCCGAGCACCATGGATTGTGAGAATTTCGCGTGAAATAATAGGCCAGCCGTCACGGCCGGCGGGTGATGTCCGGCCTTTTAAGTACGAGCCAACTTTAAAACTGTATCGCACATGCACTGAACCGGCACCGGTTGAACGGACTCGACCGATAAACGCTAAGCGTGGGAGAGAGTCATGAAGAGAACCACATTCTCAGCAATTTTGATCATTGCAGCGGTGGTCGCCGTCTTGGGCGGCAGGGCCATTTCCGCGCACGACAAGTACACTCTGCAAGTCCCGGGCGGGCTCGCGTTCGCTGAGTTCAGGGGATACGAAGGCTGGCCAGTAATTGCCATCAGTGAGAACGGAGGCAAGATCGCTGTGATCATGGGGAATTCCGCAATGATCGACGCCTATAAGGAGGGCGTGCCCGGCAACGGCAAGCCTTTCCCAGACGGCGCCAGGATGGCGAAAATCCATTGGATCCCGAAAAAACAAGAGACGTATCCCGGTCAGCCAATGGTGCCAGGGACCCAGCATGACGTTGATTTCATGGTGAAGGACAGCAAGAGGTTCGCCGACAGCGGCGGATGGGGATATGCCGAGTTTGAGTACGACGCCGCATCCGATACGTTCAAGCCCGGCACTTTAGATGACCAGCCGCCACAGGCGAACGATGCCAAGTGCGGGTTCGCTTGCCACACATTAGTGCAGACAAGAGATTACGTTTTCACCGAGTACGGGCACCGGTGAACAGCGAACAGGATTGTCATCGTCCGCCCGATGCCTCCGCCACCACAGGCATCGACCTGGGCGAAGCGAAAGCCTGATGGGAGTCGATCATGAATAACGGCGGCAACGATAGCCAACGCATCTCACGCCGTGTGGCGCTCTCCGGCGCCGCCCTTGCACTCGGCGCGGCGGCAATCGCTACGGCGGTCTCGCAAGCGGCAGCGCAGCGGAAGGTCAGCCAGGCGGACGCCAAATATCAGGGTACGCCGAAGGGCGATCAGCACTGCGACGGCTGCGTCAATTTCCAACCGCCGAACGCGTGCAAATTCGTTCAAGGCGACATCAGCCCGAGCGGCTGGTGCCAGCTGTTTACGCCGAGGAGCTAGTCCTAGCCGTCGCGGGCATTTTCCGCGCGGGGCGCTCGCCGTGCGCATCGGACGCAAATTCCTCCGGATGGGACCTCTAGCCCTTTTTGGGGGCGGACCCATCCGCTTACCAGCAGCCGGGATACAAATCCGCGGCCTTTTCTGGCGGCCGACGGGAACTTTTGCCGACTGACACTATTGCTCCAATGCCGGACGTACAACATTGGTGAACATCAGCGCGCCGCGAGGCAAGTCCGCCGCACAATGCGAGCGCCAGTTATTTCAGGCTGCGATCAATATGATCGTAGCGGAGAATTCTCATCATGAGAAAAGTGTTGAAGCTGACAACCATGCTGGGGATCGCAGTCTTGATGATCCCGTTGAGCGCCAATGCGCAGGAACACGGACAAGGTCAGGGCAAGGGAGCGCCGGCGGCGCATCCAGCCCCCGCAGCGCGTGCCGCGCCGCCACAGCGGCAGGCTGCGCCGCAAGTTCAGGCCGCGCCACAGCGGCAGGCTGCGCCGCAAGTTCAGGCCGCGCCACAGCGGCAGGCTGCGCCGCAGGTTCAGGCCGCACCTCAGCGGCAGGCTATGCCACAACGCCAAGCCATGCCGCAGCGCCAGGCCGCGCCACAATACCGGGCCGCACCGCAACGACAGGCTGTGCCACAACGCCAGGCGCCGCAAAGGGCCGCAGCGCCAGCGCGTCAGGCCACGCCACGCGTTGTCAATAATCCGCGGGCCGATACCCGAACAGCAACTTCGCCGGCAGCCCGCAACGCCGCACCCACGACCGCCGTATCGGCTGCGCCAACGCGCGAGCAATTGCGCAGTCGGCAACGCGAGGAGCGCACGCTGCGCCAACAGGAAACCCGTCAACTGCGAAATCTTCCGGCTGCGCAACGCGCGCAGAAGCAGCAGGAAATCAATCAGCAGCGCGAACAGCGCGCGCGGCAGCGGCTGCAACCCAATGGCCAGGCTCAAGCACAGCGCGGCGAGCGCCGTAACGGCGTCGCGCGTGTCACCCCGCAGGCGGCGCAGCAAGGCCGCTTCGCCGCGCGTTTCGCCGCACGGACGCAAGATGCGAATCACCGCGCGGGCGCCGTTGCGCTGGCGCCACGTCGGGCTTGGAGTCTCGGCCTACGCGCGGCCTTCGTGCCGTGGTACGGCCCGGTGTTCTGGCCCTATGCTTATTCGGACGTTTTCGATTACGCATTCTGGCCGTCTGGCTATGACGATGGTTACTTTGCCTATGCCTATGATGATTTTTTCGACGGTGTGTTCTGGGGCCAAGGCGGCCCGCCGCCCGAATACAGCTATGCATATGCACCGCGAGGCGCGCCTGCGAGCCGCTCGACGTCGGCCGCTATGGAAGAGATTTGCACGCAGCCCGGCACTGGCATCACCGCTTGGCCGTTCGCAGAAATCAACAGCAAAGTCGGCTTGAATGCGGACCAGAAGCGGCTTCTTGACCAGGTACGAAGCGCGGGCCAGGCCGCCGCCACCGTGTTCAAGGCCTCATGCCCCACGAAAAATGCTTTCGCGATGACGCCGCCTGGTCGACTTGAGGCGATGACGTTGCGGCTCACAGCCACGCTCGAAGCGGTGCAGACGGTCAAACCGGCGATGGAAGCCTTCTATAACTCGCTGAGCGATGAGCAGAAGGAGCGCTTCAACGAAATTGGGCCGAAGCATCCCAAGGACAGCACCGGTGTCAGTCATACATCCGCGGAGAATGGCAAGAGCTGCAGCGAGCCGAAAGCCGGACTTGCAAATCTGCCGATCGAGAGGATCGAGGACGCAGTGAAGCCGACCGATGCCCAGGAAGGTGGTCTGAAGCACCTTGAGAACGCAACCGCTAAGGCAGTCTCGCTCATGCAAGCTGCCTGCCCCGGGGACACGCCCATCACTCCGCCCGGCCGGCTGGAGGCTATGGAGAAGCGTCTGCGGGCGATGATCGATGCAGCCAATACGGTGAAGCCTGCGCTCAATGATTTTTATGGGTCGCTGAGCAGTGAGCAAAAGGCGCGCTTTAATCGCATCGGCGGCGAGCTCGCGCATTCCGGCAACTAGTTGTGCCCTCGCGTCGAATTGAAAATAAAGGCGGCCCTTGTGGCCGCCTTTTTCGAAAGGTTGGCGGGACGTTAAGGCCAATATTATTCGGCTGCCAGAGATGCGTCAGTGCGCTTGGCGATGACTTGCCGGAATTTCGTCGCAAGCTCGTCGCAGTAACGAGCCAGCCCCTGATAGAACGCGCGGTCCGGCCCGTTCGTCGCTTGTTGAGCCGCTTTCTCGTACTGCGCGGCTTTGCACTCGTACTTTTCTAGTTTCGTTTGAAGATCACTGAGCACGGCGCTACTCCACTCGACACTACAGGAGCGCGAATGGTTGCCGGCGCTCGGACCGAAACGATGACTGACCTAAGGCAATTTTGTAGCCGCCATGCGGCTCACTTTGGGCCTGGCGCAAGCGTCTGGCACCGCAAGCAACTCGGTCAATGCTTCGCCGAAGCAGGGCGCGTCATTAAAAAAACTTACCGAATTCGGTTGGTACCCATCCTGCATCGGCTTTCTGGGAAGTTGCCTTCTGGCGGCTTCTTTTGACTGCTCTGCGGTGTGCCATGTCGGTTCATGGCAACAAAGCGAACATACCAACCGCGCCCTCGAATATCCGCTATCGGGGGTAAAGCGGACATCGTATTTCAAGGGCGGCAGGTCCTGCCTTTTGACCCATCTGAGACATCAAGCCGAATAATCGCGTGTTAGGCCGGTCAGCCGGTGCACCTGCCGTTAAAAGCATCCGCCATGGCGCGTTGACGACTCCATCATGATCGGGGACGAGCATCATCCATTTTGACCCTCACTTACGGGACGCCTCTGAGCCAGCTCCCCCAATATGGGGTTATCACTGCTCCATGCTGTAGCCGTTCTGATCCGATAACGAAGGCCGCTGGATTTTGGAAACTAGCGCAAGCCGGCGCGACGAAAACCCTCCAGATAGCAAGCGCGCTCTTGTTCGTGTTTGAAGGGCATATATCTAGAAATCCAATCAAGTGAAATGTCGGGCTGCACGCGCCGCAGTTCAATCAGCGCTGCACTTGCGACGTCATCAAATCCACCAGCTGCGGCCGCCGCCGTTAGTACCCTGTGCGCACCGACAAAATCGGAGCGACGCCGCAACGCTTCCCGGGATAGGCGGATTGCCTCATCGTAATTGCGCCCAACGAACTGCGAATAGGCGGCAACACCGCAATAGATCGCGGCGAACGGATCGCGTGGGCTGAGCCGGAGCGCATGCCGCGCGGCGCGATCACCCTCTTCCCATCGCCCGCAATAGGCCAGCGCGACCCCGTAATATCCCCTGGCCGGGGAGAAGTTGGGGTTCAGTCCGAGCGCGAGTTCGAATTCAGCGAGCGAATCCTCGAACCGGCGATTGAACAGGTAGACGCTGGCAAGTGCGTAGTGGGCCCAGGCGTCCTCGCTATCGGCGCGGATCGCCGCCAGCGCCGCCCGTTCGGCGACCGGCACCGCTTCCGCCATCGTTTCCCAGCCCATGTGGGCGCTGAAAGTATGACAGGCGGCGAGCACGCCCAGCGCTTGACCGTAGTTTTGGTCGATATTGATGGCTTTCTCCAGAAGCGCCTGGGCAACCATGTTGTCCTGCCGTGTCACGCGCCAGTAGTGAGACAACGCGCGCATCACAAGATCCCAGGCGTCCATGCTGTCCGGCGGCTTACGCTGGGCCCGGAAGTTTTCAGCCGCATAAAGTTGCGGTTCTATAGCGGCGACGATCGCCTGAGCGATTTCGTCCTGCACGGCAAACACATCAGCGAGACTTCTGTCGTAGCGCTCTGCCCAAATATGACTCCCGGTGGTCACATCGTTCAACTGGACCGTGATGCGTACACGATCGCCGTCCTTGCGAACGCTGCCCTCGACGACATAGCCAACGCCAAGCTCTTGGCCGATCTGCTTCAAGTGAACGGATTTTCCCTTGTACACGAAGGAAGAGTTGCGCGCGATCACGTAAAACCAGCGCAGTTTCGAAAGTGCGGTGATGATGTCCTCGCTGATGCCGTCGGAAAAATATTCCTGTTCGGGCTCTTCGCTCATATTCGTGAACGGCAACACGGCGATCGCGGGCCGATCGAGAGACGAGAGGTTGTCTCTATTCGAGAGATGAACTGAACTTTCACCCGGCTTCCTCTCGTGCTGGTTGACATGCACATCGCCGACAAAGCGGAATCCCTTACGCGCGATGGTGCGGACCAAACGCTGATCCCTGCCGCTGTCGCCTACAGCCTTGCGAACCGCGTTGATCCGGCTGGTCAGCGTCGACTCCGAGACAATTCGTCCTTCCCAGATATTGTCGAACAGGTCGTCCTTGCTGACGACCCGATCGCGATTTTCCACGAGATACTGCAACAGATTGAACACCTGCGGTTCGATCGGTACGTCCTCGCCGCCACAGCTCAGCTCCTGGCGGCTGGTATCAAGTACATGATTTGAAAAGATAAATTGCACGCTGAAAATCCTGGGCCCCGAAGACTCTCAAGAAACAATCAAGCCTGTCTCAGGGCAAATTCAAGGTGCTCTCAAATCTTTTAGGTCAGCGCCCGCTCATTTTGGGTTCACCGGTCGGATCACCCTTGACCGGGTGCAGATCCCGAAAAGGAGAGAGCCATGGAAGCCACAATGACACCTGCAAGACAGCCCGGCAATTCCAAAATCACCGCTACAACCGATCTGGCCGCCCTGAAAATTCGGCAGCAGGCTGCCTGGTCGTCGGGCAATTATGCTGTCGTCGGCACTACCCTGCAAATCGTCGGGGAAGAACTTTGCGAGGCGCTCGATCTGCGTTCCGGCTCAAAGGTACTCGATGTGGCCGCCGGAAACGGCATGGTTAGCCTGGCGGCGGCTCGCAGATGGTGCGAGGTCACTTCAACCGATTATGTTCCGGCTTTGCTTGAATGCGGGCGGGCGCGTGCAGCCGCGGAAGGTTTGTCAATCGATTTCATTGAAGCAGATGCCGAAAGTCTACCTTTTGCAACCGCCGCTTTCGACGCGGTTGTGTCCACATTCGGCGTGATGTTCACACCCAATCAGAGCCAGGCGGCCAACGAGCTGCTGCGGGTCTGCAAATCCGGCGGCAAGATTGGTCTTGCCAACTGGACGCCGGAAGGCTTCATCGGACAGGTCTTCAAGACGCTCGGGAGATACTTGCCGCCTCCGGCTGGCGCTAAATCGCCGGCGCTCTGGGGCACCCGCACATGCCTCAACGAAATGTTCGATGCCGGCGCCAGTTCGATCAGGAGCGAGCCGCGCGTATTCAATTTCCGTTATCGATCGCCCGAGCATTTCCTCGACGTTTTCAAGACCTTCTACGGTCCCGTTTTGAAGGCTTTCGCAGCACTGGATACGCCGACCCAAGAAAATCTCAGGAACGATCTGCACGCGCTTATCGTGCGCATGAATAGGGCCGGTGACGGCACTATGGTGGTGCCAAGTGAATATCTGGAGGTCGTTATCACCAAGCGGTGAAACGATACCTAATCAACTCCCTCACTTCCATCGCTTGAGACTCTAATGGGCAGACTAATTAGAAACGATACGATGATAACTTCTACTCAAGCCGCTATTGAATCAGGCTCCATTAGCTCCGTGATAGCGCTCCATTGCTCGCTGAACTCGGGCCATCAATGGAGTCGCCTTGCTGAGGAACTTACAGGCAAACATCAGGATCATTACGCCGGATATTTCCGGTTATGGAAATAATGATGTGGGGCGGTTCTTGCTGCCGACCACCATGGCGGAGGAAGTAGAGTTGCTGAGCCATCGCCTTGGCGAAGCTGGGGGTAGACCGGAAGTAATCGCCAGAGGGTCAAACCGGCGATTCTGACCCGAACCCGATTGGAATCGCGGACTGGAGCATGGATATTGGGATTTCCTGTCGGACAAAGTTCCGGGCCTGTTTGGTTCGTTTGGCGGTCAGGGCCAGGTCGGGGCCGATGATCCGGCCCGTGCTGGGCTTGGACGGGCGGATGCGTTGGGTGATCGGCCTGACAGGGCACTGGTAGGCAATGCCCGTGACGTGAGCTGATATTGCTGTCCGAGATCAGATCGGGGCGGCGCTGCCGCGGACGCCGGTAGGCAAGCTGTCCAAGCAGGAGTTGTACGATGAGATCAATGCAAAGGCGGCCGTCGCGAAAGCCGCGCTATAGCGTGGCCATGCCGTCGATTACGCCGCGAGCAAGCACGCCGTCGTTGCGGCCGGCGAATGCCTCTATCACGAATTACGCGCGCAGGATGCCACCATCGGCGTCTCCGTTCTTTGCCCGGCATTTGTCGACACCGGCATCTCGAATTCCCTACATTCTGCCGAACCCGAATGTGAAAGTCGCGGTCGAGATCAGGATGGCGGACATTCTCTCGGATCGAGCGCCGACCAACACATCTCCCCGCTGACACCGCCAGTTTGGATCATCTCGTTAGTGATGGCGAGACTCGCTGAGTAAGAGTAACGAGCGGCTTGCTCGGGAAAGTTAAGCGCAGTCCGAGCATCGTTTGGTCGGCTTGCCGGAGTGACCGCTATTGGCACTTTTCGGGCCTCACGCGAGGTCCGACTTGAGTCGGGGAATGCGCACCGAAGCGGGCATCCACCGACCGCTTTGAATGATGGGTTCACCCGCTAGCCTGTGCCGAACGCCTTGAAGGTGATGATGGTGTGGGTGTCCTGGATGCCGGGAAGGGTCTGCACCCTTTCATTGACGAAATGACCGATGTCGGTGTCGTTTTCGACATAGAATTTCACCAGCAAATCGTAATGCCCCGCAGTCGAGTAGATCTCGGAGGCGATTTCGGCTTCCGCAAGCGCGTTGGCGACGGCGTAGGATTGGCCGAGCTTGCATTTGATCTGAATGAAGAAGGGAACCATCGCTGTCGTCTCCGAAAAAGGCATCGAGCCTGGGGTCAATATAGCGTCCCGGAACTTGCTGGCAACAACGCGCCGCGCTAGGACAAAACATGCGCACGACGCCACAGCCTGTATTTCAGCGAGCCGGGCGATGACGATACCCATCGCGCTCACCATCGCCGGCTCGGATTCCTCCGGCGGTGCCGGCATCCAGGCCGACCTGAAGACTTTTGCCGCGCTCGGCGTCTATGGCGCCTCCGTCATCACTGCCTTGACCGCCCAGAACACACGTGGCGTGAGCGGGATTCATCCGGTGCCGGATGCGTTCGTCACGGCGCAGATCGACGCGGTTTTTGGCGATCTCGACGTCAAGGCCGTCAAGATCGGGATGGTGGCGCGGCTTGCGACCATCGAGGCGATCGCGGCCGGACTCGCACGATGGTCGCAAGCACCCATCGTGCTCGATCCGGTGATGGTCGCGACCTCCGGCGATCGGCTGCTTTCGGCCGATGCCGTAGCCAGCTTGCGCACCAAACTCATTCCGCGCGCCGCGCTCATTACCCCGAATCTGCCGGAGGCCGCCGCCCTGCTGGACGAACCGGTCGCGTCGGGCGAAGCCGCGATCGCGAGCCAGGGGAGGCGGCTCCTGGCCATGGGCTGTCCGGCGGTCTTGATCAAGGGCGGCCACGGGCAGGGCGCCGAGAGCATCGACTATCTCTTCAGTGCCAGCGCCGCCATCGCGCTCACAGCGCCACGCATCTCGACCGACAACACCCACGGCACCGGATGCTCCCTGTCTTCCGCGATCGCCGCGGGCCTTGCCAAAGGTGAGGCGCTGGAAGCCGCCGTCCGTAATGCCAAGGCCTTTGTCACTGCGGCGATCGCGGCGGCCGATCGGCTCGATGTCGGGCACGGTCATGGCCCGATCCATCATTTCCATCGGTTTTATTGAGGCGACAAATCTTCAGCCGACGAAGAGCGCGACGTCTGGATGCGCGCATTGTGGAATGAAGCGAACGCGCGCTGCAGCGGCCGTTGCCGGACGATGCGCTAAGGATCGTGGCACGTGGGGCCAAAGAGGAAGATCGGGTCGCGGCCTGACGCCTACTTTTCTTGTTCCATGGTGACGGCGACGGCACCGATCGCGGAGAGGCGGACCTTGTTGCCCTCCACGCCCGCGACGAGGCTGCGATCAACGAAGTGGTGATGACCCTTGTGGCTTCCCTCGCCGCTGTCTTTTTTGGTCAACTTGATCCGACTGCCCTCGACCCTATCAACCGTACCGACGTGGACACCGTCGGCACCGATGACTTCCATGTGTTCCTTGATCTCGGCCATTGGCAAATTCCTCCCGCGCTCTTCCTGGTTTGAAGCAACGCCCGACAAATGCCGGAGTTCCAGCATCGACAGCCGCGGGCTTGCCGGAAACATGCTCTCGGACCTTGATCCGAGAGCGGATAACGGTTCGCCTTAGAACCTGACTCGAAATGCAGCCAATGGAATTGGACTTGCCCGCGAGTTCGTCATGCCCGGCCTTGTGCCGGGCATCCACGTCTTATCTTCGCTTAACCCAAGAAAGACGTGGATGGCCGGGAAAGGCGAGCGGAAGCGACGCCGTCCTTCGGACGGCTATGCCCGGCCATGACGAAAAAAGTGAAAGGCTTGCGAATTCCTTCCGATGGCCATCATGGCGTCGTATCGGATGGATAGACGCTTCTGCGGCGCGAGCATCAAAGCTCGCGGCCGCCTCAGTGGACGACGTGAATTTTTGGCGAGAGCCGTTTTTCATGGAGAATGAAAATGACCACCATCAAAACCAAGGATGGGATCGAAATCTTCTACAAGGACTGGGGCAAGGGTCAGCCGATCGTGTTCAGCCATGGTTGGCCGTTGTCGGCCGATGACTGGGACGCGCAGATGCTGTTCTTTCTCAATCACGGCTATCGAGTCATCGCCCATGACCGCCGTGGCCACGGCCGATCCAGCCAGACCGGCGACGGCCATGACATGGATCATTATGCCGACGACCTTGCGGCTTTGACGTCACACCTCGATTTGCAAAATGCCATTCACGTCGGCCATTCCACCGGCGGCGGGGAGGTCGTGCATTACCTGGCGCGGCATGGCGAAAGCCGGGTGGCGAAGGCGGCCATCATCAGCGCGGTGCCGCCGTTGATGGTGGAGACGCCGGCCAATCCTGGCGGCCTTCCCAAAGAAGTCTTTGACGGACTTCAAGCGCAGCTCGCCGCCAATCGCTCGCAATTTTATCGCGACCTCGCGGCCGGTCCGTTCTACGGCTACAACCGCCCGGGTGCCAAAGCCTCGGAGGCGATCATCGAGAATTGGTGGCGCCAGGGTATGACGGGCGGCGCCAAAGCGCATTACGACGGCATCGTCGCCTTTTCACAGACCGATTTCACCGAAGACCTCAAGAAGATCACCGTGCCCGTCCTGGTGATGCACGGCGACGACGATCAAATCGTTCCTTATGCCGACTCCGCGCCATTGTCGGCAAAACTGCTGAAGAACGGGACGCTGAAGACCTACAAGGGCTTTCCGCACGGCATGCCGACGACGGAAGCGGCCACGATCAACGCCGACCTGCTCGCGTTCCTCAAGGGGTAAGCGCGCGAACTGACCCGACGCATCAGATATGCGCGTCGGGCAAAATCGGTCGAATGATTTGCCCGGCGGGCGCTCCGCGCGCCCGGTTCGAGCCCGGAAATCGTTGCGCGCAAACTCCGATTTGCTGAGGCAATCCGTATGCAGCGCCGGATCATCGACGCGCGCCCGCGCTTCGCACCAAGGGGGTAGACCTATCAGCAAACCGCTGATTTACTGGTCGTGCCAATCTGCCGCGGGCCGGCATCCTTGATCTCACCTCCAAAAGAGGGGTGTTTCGCGATCGTCATGAACGTTGGGCACGGGATGCGGGGGACGCAGGTAGCGACGTGCATTTAAAGCCGCTAAGAAACGCGGCTCGATGCGAAGCATCGCCGATGAAGACGAGGATTTTCACTGGACGGGAAGGGCGCGATGCCGCTTTCAAGATTGGCCGCGCATTCGTCGGCGTTTGCTTCCTCGTTGCAGCAATCCTGCGCCCGACGATTGCAACCCCCCAAGTCGCGTCCGCTCCTGATCAGAGCGCAAATGCCGGCGAAGACTTCTTTAGGCCTCCGGCAAATCTGTTTCAGATGATGGAACAATACAGGACGGCTCCGGGAAGCGGCGGCGCCAATGGCTCTCTTCGCGACGTCACGACCGAGACGCTCAACCTGCGTTTTGACCACGCGCTGGATCTGGCGCCGAGGTGGATCCTGGCGCTGCGTTCGCTTGCTACGCATTCCAATACCGTTTCGAGGCCCAAACCTGATTTTGAGTCACCTGTTCTCGTTCCTTGGTCGTCTTAGCTTCATCTTCGGCGGGGCATTATTCTCGGTGCTTTTCTTCAGGCATCTTCCGGCGCTCGATCACGATGCCGATGCGCTTTTGCTGGCAGGACGAGGGCTGCTCCTCGGCGGAGCGCTGTTCGCGCTTTTCTGCCTGACCCTTGAACTGGAACGATTGGGAACAGCGCTCGGAAACGATCATCGGAATTGAGCGAATCGGTTTTGTGCCAGCGTTCGGCAATTTACGCCGTTGACCCTATCGACCCAGAGGAAGAAAATCGGTGGCAAGCGGAGATCACTTTTTAGAGGCGGCCCGAATGATCTAAGTCGACATCGTAGAGGAGGCGGCAATGAAGGTGCTAATCCTGCAGAAAACAAGCTTCGTGGTCCTGCTGACGGCTAGTCTCACGGCGCCGGCGCTATCTGCCGATCAAAATGTATCCACTGACATCGGCACCCTTGACCAGGGCAGCGCCGAGAAGGCCTTTCCTGCCAAGCCGGCTTACTCGCCCTATGCGGGCCGCAACTTCCCCACCCGCCCATTTTTCGGTGATACACACCTGCATACTTCGTTTTCAATGGATGCCGGTGCATTCGGTGCCCGGCTCGGCCCAAGGGACGCCTATCGTTTTGCCAAGGGCGAGGAGGTCATCGCTTCCAGCGGGCAGCGCGCCAAGCTTTCGCGCCCCTTGGATTTCCTGGTGGTGACGGACCATTCGGACGGCATGGGCTTCTTCCCGCAACTGATTGGCGGCGATCCCGGCCTGCTGGCGACGCCGCAAGGCCGGAAGTGGTACGACGAGATCAATTCCGGCAAAGGCGCGCAGGCAGCCCTTGATATCATTACCAGCTTCGGCAAGGGGCAAATGCCCAAGGGATTCCCCACGCCGGGGACGCCGGCCTATCGCAGCGCCTGGCGCGAAACGATTAAGGCGGCGGAAGAAGCCAATGAACCTGGCCGTTTCACTGCTTTCATCGGCTATGAGTGGACTTCGAACGCTGGCGGCAACAATCTTCATCGCAATATCATTTGGCGCGACAACGGAACCAAGGCGAGTCTCGTCGAACCTTTCACCACCCTGCCGCCGCTCGGCAGTCCAAATCCCCGCGATCTCTGGAAATGGATGGCGATGTGCGAGGAAAAAACCGGCGCCGAAATTCTCGCGCTTGCGCACAACGGCAATCTGAGCAACGGCCGGATGTTTCCGATCATCGAGTCGTTCAACGGCAAGCGGATCGACCGCGAATATGCCGAGAACCGCGTCCGCTGGGAGCCGCTCTACGAGGCGACCCAGATCAAGGGCGATGGCGAGACCCATCCATTTCTTTCGCCCAACGATGAATTCGCAAACTTCGAGCGTTGGGATAAGGGCAACCTCGACCTGACCGAGGTGAAGAAGCCCGAAATGCTGGAGTTCGAATACGTCCGTTCGGCATTGAAGAACGGCCTCAAGATGGAAGCCGAACTCGGCGTAAACCCCTACAAGTTCGGCCTGGTCGGCAGTACCGATTCACATACCGGGCTCTCGGCGGTTGAGGAGGACAATTTCTTCGGCAAGACATCTTCTTCCGAACCGAGTGCCGATCGAGCGATGCATCCCTTCGTCAAAACCGACAAGGCCGTCATCATGGGCTGGGAGACGACGGCCTCCGGCTACGCTGCCGTTTGGGCAACTGAAAATACCCGAGAGGCCCTCTTCGACGCGATGAAGCGCCGCGAGACTTATGCCACCACTGGCCCGCGCATGGTCGTTCGCTTTTTCGGCGGGTGGGACTTCGACGCCAGCGACGCCAATAACCGCATGCCGGCTAGGATTGGCTACACCAAGGGTGTTCCGATGGGTGGCGACCTGAGCAATGCTCCGACAGGAAAGTCGCCCACGTTCCTTGTGGCAGCGCTCAAGGACCCGATCGGCGCAAATCTCGATCGGATCCAGATCATCAAGGGTTGGCTTTCGAAGGATGGCCAGACGCAAGAGCGCATCTACGACGTCGCGGTCTCCGGCGGCCGCAAGATAGATGCAGATGGCCGCAGCAAGACGCAAGTAGGCAGCACAGTCGACATAGCGAGCGCGACGTGGACGAATACCATCGGCGCGGGCGAGATGATTACGGTGTGGAAGGACCCCGACTTCGACCCGGCGTTGCGCGCGTTCTATTACGTGCGCGTGATCGAAATACCGACCCCACGCTGGACGGCATATGACGCGAAATATTTTGGCGTCACGATGCCGAAGGAAACCCCGATGACGACGACCGAGCGGGCCTATACGTCGCCGATCTGGTACACGCCTTGAAGTCCGCGCTGCTGACGGAGCCGTTATTCCAGTTTCTCGTGCTCGGCGCGGCTCTGTTTGGCCTGTTCCATCTGGTCGACAAGCAGAAAGCTGAAACGCCGGCAAGGATCGTTGTTTCGTCCGGTCGGATTGCCAACTTGGCGGACGGTTTCGCCCGTACGTGGCAGCGCCCGCCGAGCAAGGAGGAATTGCAGGGCCTCGTCGACGACTACATTCGCGACGAGGTGTTTTATCGCGAGGGGCGAACGGCGGGCCTCGACCGCGACGACGTCATCATCCGCCGCCGCGTTCGGCAGAAAATGGAATTTCTTGCTGAAGATATATCTGCCGGGGAGCCGAGCGAGGACCAACTGGCTGGGTATCTAAAGTCCAACGCGGAGCGCTTCAGAGCCGAGGACCATCTTACGTTCCGCCAAGTCTTCTTGAGCGCGACGCGGCGCGCGAGCACAATCGACAGCGACGGCAAACAACTCGCGAGCGTCCTCGCCCGCGCGGATGCGGCTGTAGAAACAACGGCGCTGGGCGACCCGTTCCTGCCTGGTGAAGAATTTCAGGCCGTATCGCAAAACGACGTCGCGAGCATATTTGGAGACGGTTTCGCCAAACGCATCTTTGTTATGAGGCAGGGCAGCTGGCAAGGACCGATCTCTTCGAGCTTCGGGCAGCATTTCGTCTTCATCAGCGAGCGAATACCCGGGAGTCTCCCGCCGCTCGATGCTGTCCGACAAGCCGTCCGCCGCGAATGGTCGAACGCGCGGCGGCTCGAGGCGGAACAGAAACTCTATAACTCGCTTCGGGAGCGTTACGAAATCGTGGTGGAAACGCCGCCGGCCAAGTCAGAACAAGTCGACAAGTCAGCACAAGTCGAAGCCATCCGATGAAACGCTTCCTGGTACCCCTTGCCGTTCTCGGCGTGTTGTTGGCGCACCCCGCCTGCTCGGATGAACTCCGGCCGGGCTATCTGGAGCTGCGCCAGATTACCCACAGCACTTACAATCTGCTGTTCAAGATTCCGGCGCGTGGTGAAGACATGCGGCTTGCCATCTACGTCAAAATGCCCGACGGCACCCAGGACGTCGAGGCTCCGCGGGCGACGTTTAGCGACGGGGCCTATCTCGAACGCCGCACTATTCGCCGCGATGGAGGGCTGGTCGGACAGGCGGTAGCGATTGAAGGTCTCTCGTCAACATTGACTGACGTGTTGGTTCGCATCGAAAGCCTTGCGGGCGCAACACAAACCGAGCGCCTGTCGCCGGCCAGGACTACGTTCGTTGTTCAAGCCACGCCAGGTGCAGGAGAAGTCGCCGCGACTTACCTGCGTTTTGGCGTCGAGCACATCCTGTTCGGCTTCGACCATCTTCTGTTTGTGCTAGCGCTTGTGATCCTGGTTCGAGGTTGGCGGCGCATCGCCGTCACCGTGACGGCGTTCACCATTGCCCACAGCATTACGCTTGCGGCGGCGACACTGGGCTTTGTGAACGTGCCAGGTCCTCCTGTGGAGGCAGCCATAGCGCTCAGCATCATGCTGGTTGCCGTCGAGATAGTGAATGCACGGCGCGGAAAGCCAAGTCTGACCGCGCGTCTGCCGTGGCTGGTTGCCTTCAGCTTTGGGCTTTTACATGGTTTTGGCTTCGCTGGAGCGCTGGCCGAGGTGGGATTACCTCAACATGCGATCCCCGTTGCGCTGCTGTTTTTCAACCTCGGCGTGGAGATCGGGCAGTTGGCTTTCGTGGCTGCGGTCCTAACGGCGGGCGCTTTGTTCCGCACCGCAATGGCGCTTCACCTCGAACCTGCCCTGATTCAGCGGACAGTCAATCGGCTCGACCTGATGGCGGCCTACGCGATCGGCACAGTGGCGGCCTTTTGGCTGATCGAGAGGACCTCTGCCTTTTTTGTGTGAAGTCGGCAAAGGTCGCTCGGGCGTTGCGTCGACATGCAGTAAGGCTGGCGACTTCCGTTTTGGCACCTTTGAGACATGCCGACCGACTCCGAGCACGTCTGTTTATCGGGGTAGACCGGAAGTGACCGGCCGACGGTCAAAACGGCGCTTTTGACCCAGGGACATCGCTGCTGTGCGCGGCTAAGTGGGAAACGAATTTTATGCGGCAAATTGCCCCCGAAGCACAATTGTTCGCCCGGGCGAAAATCTGATGCTATTCTTTGGGAGAAGCCTCCCTGCCAACAATTGAACGAAGGAGAAAACGATGCGCTCACTCCTGCTCGCCGCGCTCGGCATTACCGCGTTCTCGGCAACCATGGCTATGGAGACACCTGAGGCAAATGCCGTTGTCTATTGTGCCGCCGGTGTCTACCGCGCCGGCTGCGTCGTCCGACCCGGCGTAGCATCTGTCCGAGGTGTTGCCCGGCGTACTACCCGGCGTGTTGTTCGGCGATCCGACATGATGCTCAAGCACGACATCTCGCTTCTCGGCCACCTCGATAACGGCCTCGGCTTCTATCGCTTCAGCTACAACGGCAGCGACAAGGCCTATGTCGGCGTGATGGCGCAGGAAGTCCAGATGGCCATGCCCGCGGCGGTATTGCGCGGCAGCGACGGCTTTCTGCGGGTCTTTTACGACAAGCTCGGCCTGAAGTTCCAGACCTACGACCAGTGGACCGCGTCGGGCGCTCATGTCCCGGCCGGCACACCGGTTGAGCAGTAACGCTTGGACAAAAGCAAGGACGCAAGAATCCGTTGCCGTGGTGGCACGGCATCTTCGATGTGCGGCTCCGAATGTCGGCTTTCGGTAGTAGAGCCGACATACGATTGACGCGCCGCGATGTCGCCTTTTGGACCCGAAGCGGACACAGTGGCCCCCTAAGCGAACCGCCCACCATGCTTTGATAGGTTGGCTGGATTATCGGTTTCGAGGCTCTCGCCCGTCGGGCAGGTTGCGCATGTCCACCATGCGCAATCTGCCTGTCGTGCCATTCTGCCGCAGCCGCGGCGCTTGCGACACATCCCCGATATACTTCACATTGACGCCGTTCCGCACTCGCAAGAGGGGCGCTTCGCGGTCGTCACGAACGTTAGATGCGGGATGCAATGGACGCGGCAGCGACGCAAGACGAGCGGCGCTGGCGCGGACGGCGAAGTCGTGTGGTCCTGACGCCCCGACGCTGGCGTCAAGTTCTCGAGAAGCAAAGCTTCTTGGGGATGACGGTGGCAAGAAAGCCCGGTCACCGAGGAGAGCGCGGAGGAAACCGTTAAAACCATTGCGCAGGGAAGGCCGGGTGTTTCCGGTGAACCTGTGGTGACTACGCTCGTGTGCTTTTTTCATTTGCACGCGAGGCTGCGGGTGCAACGGGCACCCGGCTTTCCCTGCGCCCTCCGTATTGAGAGGGGCCTGTCTTCCGCACAACTCGGGCGCACCGCGCCGCGAGAAAGCGGACGCATGTCGCTCGCTAAAGCGTTTTCCATTCTGGTGGCTTCATCCTTCGAGACGCATCGCGGAGCCTGTCATCGGGCGCGCATTCGCGCGACCCGTTGGCGATGCTCCTCAGGATGAGGTCCTCCAAACCCTCATGGTGAGGAGCGCGGCTTCGCGCGTCTCGAACCATGAGCCCGTGAACGTGCGATTGTGATTCCCCTAAACCGGAAAAGGCTCTAGCCGCTGCCGTTAATGGGTTAAAATGGTTAGGGCCTTTGCCGCAATAACGAACGATCGATGTCGCCTGATTGTCGCACCGTACTGTTATCGCGGACTCAGCGAGATGCGTCCGATTCGTGCTGAAAGGCGGCGCTTTCTAGGCTTCAGGCGGACAGCGCGACCAGTCATCCCGCTGTCATGGGAATCTGTTAGGTGCGCGAAATGGCAAGTGACTCGATGAGTGAAGAGTTGCCGGAACGGCGCTTTCGCACTTTGTTTATCTCCGACGTCCATCTCGGAGCCCGCGGTTCGCAAGCCGACCGATTGCTCGACTTTCTCCGCAGCCACGACGCCGATACCATTTATCTCGTCGGCGATATCGTCGACGGCTGGGCGCTGCAGGCCAACTGGTATTGGCCGCAATCGAACAATGATTTCGTGCAGAAGATGCTGCGCAAGGCGCGCAAGGGTGCCAAGGTCATCTATGTGCCGGGCAATCACGACGAGTTCCTGAGGAACTACTACGGCACGCATTTCGGCGGCATCGATGTGGTGGAAAACACCATCCACACGGGCGTCGACGGGCGGCGCTATCTCGTCATCCATGGCGATATCTTCGACCTCGTGGTGCAGAACGCGCGCTGGCTCGCTCATCTCGGCGACAAGGCCTATGACTTCGCCATCCAGATGAACAGGCTTGTCAACTTCTTCCGCCGCGCGTTCGGCGTGCCCTATTGGTCGCTCTCGCAATGGGCGAAGTTGAAGGTCAAGAACGCGGTGAACTACATCGGCGCCTTTGAACAGACGCTCGCCGCCGAGGCGCGACGGCATGGCGCCGATGGGGTGATCTGCGGCCACATTCATTACGCCACGATCCGTGACGAACACGGCATTCGCTACATGAATTGCGGCGACTGGGTGGAAAGCTGCACAGCATTGGTCGAACACGAAGACGGCCGTTTTGAAATCATCACCTGGGCCGATCCGCTGCGCCGGGCCGCCCCAATTGCCTCGGTTACGGCACGCGCGGCCTGATGCGTGTTCTGGTCGCGACCGACGCGTGGCATCCTCAGGTTAACGGTGTGGTGCGGACGCTGACCATGACCGCGGAAGCGGCAAAGGCGCTCGGCGTCGATGTCAGTTTTCTCACGCCGCAGTCATTCCGCACCGTCGCCATGCCAAGCTATCCGGACTTGCGGCTGGCGCTGCCCTACGGAGCGAAGATCGCCCGCCTGATCGACGACGCCCGGCCCGACAGTATTCATATCGCGACCGAAGGCCCGATTGGGCTGTCGGTACGGCGCTATTGCCGCAAGCATGGCGTGCCGTTCACCACGAGCTTTCACACCCGCTTTCCCGAATATGTCTCGGCCCGATGGCCGGTTCGCGAATCCTGGATCTGGGCCGCGCTGCGCGCCTTCCACCGCCACAGCCAGGCGGTGATGGCAGCGACGCCGGCTCTGGCCAACGAATTGCGCGCGCGCGGCTTTCGCAATGTCGTGTTGTGGCCGCGCGGGGTCGATACCAGCCTGTTTCATCCGCGCGTCGCCGACCTCGGACTGCCGCGCCCGGTCTTTCTCTGCGTCGGCCGCGTTGCGGTGGAAAAGAATCTCGAGGCGTTTCTCGAACTTGACTTGCCCGGAACCAAAGTAATTGTCGGCGACGGACCGGCGAGGGCCGCCTTGGCCCGAAAATATCCGCAAGCCGTATTCCTCGGCGCGCGGCAGGACGAAGAACTGGCCGACATCTATGCCGCCGCCGACGTCTTCGTGTTTCCGAGCAAGACCGACACGTTCGGCCTGGTGCTGTTGGAGGCTCTTGCCAGCGGCGTTCCGGTTGCCGCCTTTCCCGTGACCGGTCCCCGCGATGTGCTCGGCTCGGCGCCAGTCGGCGCGTTGAACGACGATTTGCGGCTGGCGTGCCTCGCGAGCTTGCGGATCTCGCCGCAAGCCTGCCTCGAATTTGCCGCAAGGCATACCTGGGAGGTATCGGCGAGAGCGTTCATCGAGAACATGGCCGATGTCCGCAGCATCGACGCGAAATGCGACGCGGTGCCATTTTCGGCGGAGCAGCCGCGCTTCGTCGCATGATTGGCATGGCTTTAAGCACCTTGCCCGCCCATCGGGGGACGCGATACAAGTCGTTCATGACGATGTTGCCCTTGCCTGTGAATTCCGCGGATATCGATGCAGCGGCGCGTGTGCTCGCGCCATTCGCGGTACGAACGCCGCTGTTGTCGCCGCCTGTTCTCAGTGACCGCGTAGGCGCAAAGGTTTTCCTCAAACCGGAGGTACTGCAGCGGACGGGCTCGTTCAAGTTCCGCGGCGCCTTCAACAAGCTGTCGTCGATACCGATGAGCGCGCGCGGCGGCGGCGTGGTCGCGTTCTCCTCCGGCAACCACGCCCAGGGCGTGGCGGCGGCAGCCCAAATCCTCAACATGCGGGCGACCATCGTGATGCCCGCCGACGCGCCGCTCTCCAAGCGCGAACGCACCAAGGCCTATGGCGCGGAGGTCGTGCTATACGATCGCGACCGCGAGGATCGGGAAGCGATTGCCCGCGGCATTGCCGCCAAGCGCGGCGCGACGCTGGTGCCGCCCTATGACGACCCGATGGTGATCGCGGGCCAGGGCACGGTGGGCAGGGAAATTGCCGAAGACATGACGGCGCTTGGCATCACCCCTGACATCGTGGTGGCGCCTGTTTCCGGCGGCGGCCTGATCGCGGGCGTTGCGACCGCGGTCAAGGCGCGCTTTCCCCAGGCCATGCTGATGTCCGCCGAACCCGAAGCTTTCGACGATCACGCGCGATCATTGCGCGGGGGCAAGCGCGAGGCACACAGCTCCAATGGCCGCACCATCTGCGACGCGCTGATGGCGTCGATCCCCGGCGAAATCACTTTCGCCATCAACAGCCGGCTGCTCACCAAAGGCCTCACCGCGTCGGACGCGGAAGTCGGTACAGCGGTCGGCTTCGCATTCCGTGAACTGAAGCTCGTCGTCGAGCCGGGCGGGGCGGTTGGCCTCGCCGCGCTGCTGGCCGGTCGCATCGATATCAGCGGCAAGAATGTCGTGATCGTGCTGTCCGGAGGCAATGTCGACGAGGATTTGTACGCCAAATTGATCGCCTGACCTCGTCGCAGGCGATGACGGCCTCCCGGGAACCGCGCCCGTCTGCTACCGTTCTCATTCCCAGCCCTGACTTAGGGCAGGTTAGATGAACCGGGAGGCACTAAATGCACAGGATGCTTGTGCTCTACAATGAGCCAAAAGACCCCGCACATTTCAGGAAGTATTACGTCGAGACGCATCTGCCGCTCGTGAGCAAGATGCAGGCGGCCAAGAAAGCCAGTTATTCCTTCGACGTGAAGCCACTGGGCGGCAAGGCGACATATTTCTGTGTCTTCGAGGTCGATTTCGAAAGCGAGGCCGCCATGATGAGCGCGCTTTCGTCGAAGGAAGGTCGGGCGGTTGCGGGGGATGTGCCGAACTACGCTTCCGGCGGCGTCACCATGGTGCATTTTCCGGTCAAGTGACAGCTCAGCGCTTCGGATCGCACTCTAGGAGAACAACGCGATCTTCTCGGTCTGGCTCATGCGCCGGATCGGGGCCATCGGATCGGGCTTCGAGGTCCGGGGCCGTTGCACAATTCCGTTTGCGATCAAGCTCGAACCAAGCGAGGGTTCGAGCGAAGGTGCGACAGGTTCAGGTGATGGTTGAACGGCCGGCGTCGCCACCGGCTTAGGCCTTTCAGCAACGATGATGCGCGCGGCGGGCGGTAACTCGGCGGCCTCGACTTCGTAAGCCTGGTTTTCGGACGGATTGCCGGTTTGGACCGGGTCCGGTGCCGCCATCTCAACCGCGATCATGTCCAAGAGCGCTTCGTCATAGGCGTCGGCGGCTTCGGCCGAAATGCCAGCGCTCCTCGTCGGCACCGTCTCCACCATGCCGGCGGGGGCCTCGTCGTGCGTCGCCGAGAAGGGTGATGCGACGACCTCTTCGGGGGCGCGCGGAGAAAAGATCGCCTCCTCAACGGCTTGCGGCGAAGACTTCACGGCCTCCGCAACCGGCTGAGGGACCGGGGTGTCGCTCTCGTCAAACGCAGCCATCCGTCGTTCGAGGAGGTCGAATGCGGCGCTCAACGCGGTTGTGGGATCGATCCCAGCGATGGTTTCGCAAGCAGCTTCAATGGCGCCAAGCTGGGAATCGATCAGATCGCAAATCCGGCCGTCGGCGCCGATCTCCCGCAAGCGCCATGCGATTTCCCGGATCACCCGGGCGCCCTTGCGCGCGGGCGCGAGATTTTCCTCCAGCTCAAGGTCGCCGAGTACGGCAGTTGCCGCGGCTCTTGCCTCGTCGAGCGCCGCCCTGATCCCGGCCAGCGCCTCGGCCAGCGCAGGATCGGCAGCGGGTTTATCCTGCGCGGCGAGGGTTTCCTCGATCCTCGCTACCGCATCGAGCACCATACTGGTGTCGGCATTGCGGTTGCGTTTGGCGTACTCACCGAGAAACCAGCGGCCCCGCGAGGTCTCCATGAATGCTTCCCTGATCGCGTCGTAATCCTCCTCGCTCGGCTGCGCCGCGCGGGCGGAGATCGGTGACAGGGCGAATGCTTCGTCGGCCATGGCAAACTCATCGCGCAAATCTTCGCGCGTTACGCTAACGATCACCACGATATCGAGCGAATCGCAATTGAATTGATGCCATCTGAGCCACAAATCCCCATCGCATCCACGCCCGCGGCCAGGCGATTCGCCAGCCGGCTGGCGCTGTTTTACGGCGCGGTGTTTGCGTTGATCGGCAGCCATCTGCCGTTTTTCCCGGTGTGGCTCCGGGCAGTCGGGATCGACGCATCCTGGATCGGGATCATCACGGCGGTTCCCGCGGTGACGCGATTTACAGTCCTGCCGTTGGTGACTGGCCTGGCCGAAAGGCACGGGGCGCTCCGCAGTGCCATGATCCTCACGGCGCTCATGACCGCGCTCGGGTTTTTCGCGGTCGGAACCCAGCACCAGCCGCTTCTGGTACTCCTCGCCTACATCGTCACGGCTTCGATGTGGACGCCGATGATCCCGCTGACCGATGCCTATGCGCTGCGGGGCGTGTCGCGCTACGGTCTCAAATATGGGCCGCTGCGGCTCTGGGGCTCGGCGGCCTTTGTCATCGGTGCGCTGGCGTGCGGGTTCCTGGTCGATATCATCGCGGCAGCGCACCTGATCTGGATCATCGCCGTCACCGCGGCGCTCGGCGCCCTGATCAGCCTCGGGCTTCAACCCCTGGACCATCCAGGTACGCCGCTGGTGGCGCCGCGCGGCGCGACCGTGTTGCTGCGCGAGCCCGGCTTCCTTGCGATTATCGCGGCCTCGGCGCTGATCCAGGGAAGCCACGCCGCCTATTACACCTTCGCCTCCATCAACTGGCAGCTCTCCGGCCTTGGCGGACTGACGATTGCCGCGCTGTGGGCCTTGGGCGTAGTGGCTGAGATCGTGGTGTTCGCGCTGTCGCCGCGCTTCACGCTGCAGCCGTCGGTGCTGGTGGCCATCGGGGCGCTCAGCGCGGTCGCTCGCTGGCTGATCACGGCGCAGGACCCCCCGGTGGCCGTGCTCGCGGTGGTCCAGTTGACGCACGGACTGACTTTTGGGCTCACCCAAGTGGGCGTCATGGGGCTTTTGGTGCGCCAAGTGCCGATCCATGTCATGGCGAGAGGGCAGGGTTATCTCGCCGCCTGCGGCGGCATCGTGGCCTCAAGCGCATCGATCCTGTCGGGCGCAATTTTTGCCCGCCACGGGCCAGCCGTCTACTACGTCATGGCCGCGATGGCGCTGCTGGGCGCAGCCGTGATGTGGTCGGCGCGGCATTACATAGCGTTTTCCAGCGAAGTGGAGACCGGTTCGCGTGAAGAAAACGCGTCAAAAAAAGATAGAGCTCGGTTCTGATTTGATCAGAACCGAGCTCCTGGATCATCCCCAAAGGGCTGCGTCCGGCGGATAGATCAAGCTGCCGTCGTAGCGCAATCCGCCATCGCGGTCGCGTGCCAGCAGTAGCGGGCCGTCGAGATCGACGAAGCGGGCTTGAGCCGTGAGCAACATTGCCGGCGCCATCGCCAGCGAGGTCGCGACCATGCAGCCGATCATGAGCTCGAACCCTTGCGCGCGCGCGGCATCCGCCATTGCCAGCGCTTCTGTGAGTCCGCCGGTCTTGTCGAGCTTGATATTGACGGCATCGTAGCGATCGCGCAGTCCATCCAGCGAGGCGCGGTCATGCACGCTCTCGTCGGCGCAGACCGCCAGCCGCCTCTTGATGCGCTTGAGCGCCTCATCCTGGCCGGCCGGCAATGGCTGTTCGACCAGGGTAACGCCGACGTCGGCACATGCGGCGAGATTTCGCTCCAGATTTCGCGATGTCCATCCCTCATTGGCATCGACGATGAGCTCCGATTCGGGCGCCGATTGACGCACGGCGGCGATCCGCTTCGCATCGCCGTCGCCGCCGAGCTTGATCTTGAGTAGCGGCCGATGCGCCGCCTTGGCGGTCGCCGCTGCCATTGCTTTCGGCGACCCAAGCGAGATCGTGTAGGCTGTGGTGCAGGCGCGCGGGGCCGGGCGCCCGAGCAGATCCCATACGTGCCGGCCGCTGACCTTGGCCTCGAGGTCGAGCAAGGCACAATCCAGCGCGTTGCGGGCGGCACAAGGAGCCATCGCCGCCTGTAAAGCGCCCCTGTCAAGACCTCGGCCAACAGCTTCACGCATCGCCAATATCACGGAGAGGGTGGCTTCCGGGGTCTCGCCATAGCGCGGATAGGGGACGCATTCACCGCGCCCGACATGGCCGCCTTGGCCTACCTCCGCCACGACCGTCACCGCCTCGGTTTTGGCGCCCCGGCTGATGGTGAAGCGGCCTTCGATCGGCCAACGCTCGATTCGTGCGGCAAGCGTTGGAGATTTGCTGGAAGTCATTTAAATATCTGGCAATTTTGAACGCCGGCTTGCCCGGCGCGACCAAGTGTGGCTGGTTGGGGATGTGTTTTACAAGGTTATCGCGGCGCTGTTGGATTTTCCTCTTCGACGATGAGATCGTCATCCGGTTAGATTGAGTCAGATCATGTTCTCATCTCTTTGTTTGAGCATGATCTTTTCGGAAAACCGGTTTCCACTTTTCCGGATCATGCTCTAGGGGAACAATCGGCGCAGGAGCTTGTATCGTGAACGGCGACCCGACATTGGAGCGGATTGCAAGGGGCAACGGGCTTGCGCTGTGCGCTGCAGGGTCATGGACCGCCCGCTTTGCACCGGTGCTTGAGCAGATGGTGGCTGACGCCGAGAAACTCGCCGGAAGCCGGCCCAATATCTTCATCGATGTGTCGCAGGTTTCCAAGCTCGACACCTTCGGCGCCTGGCTGATCGAGCGGCTTCGGCGCAGCCTGACCCACGGAGGGGTGGAGGCGAAGATCGCCGGTCTTTCGGCGAATTATTCGAGCCTCGTCGACGAGGTGCGCCGGGTGAAGGCATCGGCCACGGTCGACACCACCTCCGTGACGATCATGGGCATGCTGGATCAGATCGGCCGCAGCGTGGCCGGCATTGCGGGCACCGTCATCGGCCTTATCGACATGCTCGGCGCCGTGCTGGCTGCAAGCGGGCGGGTCTTGATCCATCCCCGGGCCTTCCGGTTGACCTCGACCGTGCATCATCTGGAGCAGGTGTGCTGGCGCGCGGTGCCGATCGTCGTGCTGATCACCTTTCTGATCGGCTGCATCATCTCCCAGCAGGGCATCTTTCACTTCCGTAAATTCGGCGCGGATATCTTCGTGGTCGATATGCTCGGCGTGCTGGTGCTGCGCGAAATCGGCGTGCTGCTGGTGGCCATCATGGTGGCGGGCCGCTCGGGGAGCGCCTACACCGCCGAGCTCGGCTCGATGAAGATGCGGGAAGAGATCGATGCGCTCCGCACCATGGGGTTCGATCCGATCGAGGTCCTGATCCTGCCGCGGATGCTGGCGCTGATCATCGCGCTGCCGATCCTGGCCTTCCTCGGCGCCATCGCAGCGCTCTATGGCGGCGGATTGGTGGCGTGGCTTTATGGCGGCGTCGACCCCGAGGCGTTCCTGCTACGGCTGCGCGACGCCATCTCGATCGATCACTTCACCGTCGGTATCATCAAGGCGCCGGTCATGGCGGCGGTGATCGGCATCGTCGCCTGCGTCGAGGGGCTCGCGGTGCAGGGCAGCGCGGAATCGCTCGGCCAACACACCACGTCCTCGGTCGTGAAGGGAATTTTCTTTGTCATCGTGATGGATGGCGTGTTTGCGATCTTCTTCGCCTCGATCGGAATGTGACGATGGAGGGCGAGGTACAAAACGCGATCATCCGGGTGCGCGATATTTCGGTGCAGTTCGGCTCCATCAAAGTCCTGGACGGCCTCAATCTCGACGTGAGGCGTGGCGAAATCCTTGGCTTCGTCGGGCCGTCTGGCGCGGGCAAATCGGTATTGACGCGCACCATCATCGGACTGGTTCCAAAGGTCTCAGGACGCATCGAGGTGTTCGGGATCGATCTCGACGCCGCAAATGCCGCGGAGCGGCGCGCGGTCGAGCGGCGCTGGGGAATCCTGTTCCAGCAGGGCGCGCTGTTTTCCTCCCTGACGGTGCGGCAGAACATCCAGTTTCCGGTACGCGAATATCTCAACGTCACCCAGCGCCTGCTCGACGAGATCACGGTGGCTAAACTGGGCATGGTGGGGTTGCGTCCTGAGGTCGCCGATCGTTTCCCCTCCGAACTGTCAGGCGGCATGATCAAGCGGGTGGCGCTGGCGCGCGCGCTCGCGCTCGATCCGGAACTGGTGTTCCTGGATGAGCCGACCTCGGGCCTCGATCCGATCGGCGCCGGTGACTTCGATGAGTTGGTCCGGACCCTCCAGCGCACTTTGGGCCTCACCGTTTTCATGGTAACCCACGATTTGGACAGCCTTTACACTGCATGTGACCGTATTGCCGTTTTAGGGAACGGTAAGATCATAGCCGCAGGATCGATGGCCGACATGCAGGCCTCGCAGCATCCCTGGTTGAGGGCTTATTTCCACGGCAAGCGCGCCCGCGCTGTCATGGGCTAGAGCAGACCCGATCCGGAGGCCGCGTTCGCGCAAAGTGGATGCCGGTTTTGGGAAAAGATCGTGCTTGAGGGATTGGGTTAAACGACGGCCTTGATTCAGCGTGCTGAATTCAGTGGCTTGGTATGGGAGTTGGTTGATGGAAACGCGGGCGAACTTCGTCCTGATCGGATCGTTCACGCTGGCGGTGATTGCCGCTGCGTTCGGCTTCGTTTTGTGGTTTCAGTCTCTTCACACCACCAAGGCGCGCAGCCCCTTGCGCATCGTCTTCGAAGGCCCGGCGGCTGGCCTGCGCAATGGCGGCAGCGTCAATTTCAACGGTATCCGGGTGGGAGAGGTGATCTCGGTAAAACTCGATAACCCGCGTCGAGTCGTCGCACTCGCCATGGTTGAGAATAATGCCCCGCTCCGCAAGGACACGCTGGTTGGGCTGGAATTTCAGGGCCTGACCGGCGTTGCGGCGATATCGCTCAAGGGCGGCGAGGAAGCCGCGCCGCCGGTTCCCCTGGATGAGGATGGAGTCCCCACGCTGACGGCTGATCCCAACGCGCTGCAGGATGTCACCGAGGCGATCCGCGGCACGCTGCAGAACGTCAACAGGTTGGTCGCCGACAATCAGGAGGCGGTGAAAAATTCGCTTCATAACCTAGAGACCTTCACCACGTCGCTGGCGCGCAATTCCGAGAAGATCGATAGCGTCATGCTGAAAGTCGACGGCGTGATGGGCAAGGCCGACAACCTCATGCTGGGCCTGAACACGCTGGCAGGCGGCAAGGAGGGCGGCGAGCTGTTCCAGGCCGTGAAGTCGATCCGCGAACTGGCGGAGGATTTCGACAAGCGATCGGGTCTTTTGATGGCCGACGGCCGTCGCACGCTCGCCGATATCGGCCGCGCGGTGAATAATCTCGACCGCAACCCGACACGCCTTTTGTTCGGCCCGGCCAACGCCAGCACGCCGGAGCCTCCGAAGCCGGCGCCGGCGGCCGAGAGGAAGCGGCAGTAGGACGGTTTCGATTACAACGCCGGTTGCGAAACCCAAACAAAACGGAGGCATCGCTGCCTCCGTTTTGTTATGACATCAGAGTGAACCCTACCCGAGCCGCCCCGCCGCGTGCGCGAGCAGAGTGTAGACGAGGCCGGTCTCCGAAATCAGATGACCGCGAAGCGCAGCAGCCCCGCCTTCGTCGCGCGCAACCTCGTCGAGCAGGCGCTCGAACTCGACGATGTAGCGGTCGACCGTCTGCTTGAAATTGCGGTCAGAGCGATATTTGCGGGCGACTTCATCAAAGGCCTTCTGGCCGGCCGGCGTGTAGAGCCGCTTGGAGAAAGCCTTGCTCTCGCCGCGCTGATAACGATCCCACATCTCGGCGGCGAGATTGCGATCCATCAGGCGGCCGATGTCGAGCGACAGCGACTCCAGCGGGTTGCC
>Ga0137403_10000713_pt1 | contig 42774 bp, 39 predicted proteins | sample CZOMad2_1_16fung_FD_122057 | JGI IMG/M metagenome (GOLD analysis project Ga0137403, IMG submission 122057) | Vadose zone soil fungal communities from Angelo Coast Range Reserve, California, USA - CZOMad2_1_16fungal (Hybrid Assembly) | ecosystem: Environmental > Terrestrial > Soil > Vadose zone...
TAAATCAAAATATTTCTCTGTTTGGTAACGGTGCTTTTTTGCACTAAAGAAATGCTCCCCGCCCCGAATGTGGGCGGACATACACAATTAACTGTGTGAACTTTAGACTGGAATATGGAAGGACTGCAGAGTGGCGCGCCAGAAGAGATGAATCTGGGCACTGGCAAGAGGTCGTCTCACTTCCATGAAGCTCCTTTAATTGGACCCAGCTTCTAGCAAGTTACATATCTCAGTCGCTGTAATTGGCCTAACCTACTTGAGAAGGAATAAAAGCCGTTGCGTCTCTTGCAACCATCCTATCCACAAGACTAAATACCGCTCCATCAAGCACTACGCCCTCGGCTGCTGCCTTGTCCAGCGTTTCCTTAAATCTTCTCGGTGAAATTGTGCCGTCTCCAAGCATTCCGTATAAGTCAGCCAAGTAACTTAAAAGCGCAGCTCTTTTCTTCCGAGCACGCCATCGTTTTGGAAAACCAAACAGGAGAAAGGCTAGGTAAAGCAACCAACCGCCAGCAAGAATCGTTGCTAGGGTTCCATAATCCTTAATCATTAGAAAGTATGCTATTGCGGGCATTGCAAGATAGCGCAGCGAAATACCTAAACTAACGAAAAGAAATTGTAATCCATAATACTTTGGGTGACTTTTACCCGCGAACATTGCTGCCCAGTTAATGCCTGTACCAGACCCAGTGTTCACGACGTGGTATGTATATGCATCCAACTCAGCAAATACGAAAGCATCCAACAACATCCAATCAAATTTATTGTTCCGAATTTCAGGGTGACTTAAATAGTCAGCAGCAACATTAGTGAGCTGTGCCTTGTCAATGGCAATACCCCGCGTTAAATCATTGGCACGAAGGAAATCATATTTTTGATGATGCCAAAGGTCATGTGGCTCCTCATTTTCACAAAGTGAAAATACATTGTGATGAAGCGCCTTAAATAAAGCTATTATTAGTCGCAGAGCACGTATACACTGGTCACGTAATTCTTCCTTAGTGCTGTTGTTGATAAGTGCATTCGCTTTAATCGATGGAAGAATCGTACCTTCCAAAACCGGTGAGATGAGCGCATATAGACTGAACCCACTGATCCCAGTTTCTTCTTCCCAATATTCATCGCTCCCGATTTCTCGTTTCACAAACTCATCGAGTGACGCGTCTATCTGACTAAGGTCGTTATCATCCATAAATCGTACGCGCTCCTATTGCAACTAACTACGCCTTTTGCCCCCGTCCAAGTAACACGGGGAGCTATAAATACATAACTTGTAATCTAGCACCAAAACTTCCTCCTGCCATCAGGAAATAGAACAAGGCTGCCAAGCATCAAGGGCGGTTACGTGGGATTAACAGAAACCATGCAGTCAATAAAAATGGGCAGCTTGAATCAAGTGCCCAGTTTTATACAGGATTGGCGCGCCCGGCGGGATTCGAACCCACTACCCTTGGCTTCGGAAACCAATACTCTATCCAGATGAGCTACGGGCGCGTTATTTCAGGCGCGCAGCATACCGCTTTTTGTCCAAGCTGATAAATGATTATGCTTCTTCCTGATCCAGGTCAAAGACTTTGTGCAGGGCGCGCACCGCCAGCTCCAGATATTTTTCATCAATCACGACAGAAATCTTGATTTCCGAAGTCGAGATCATCTGGATGTTGATGCCCTCTTCTGCCAGGGTGCGAAACATTTTGCTGGCGATACCTACGTGTGAACGCATGCCCACCCCGACCACAGAAACTTTGGCCGCCTTGTCATCGCCAATCACATCACGTGCGCCGATGTGCGCTTGCACCTTGTTTTTCAGGATACCCATTGCTTTGGCAAATTCATTGCGATGCACGGTAAATGAGAAATCCGTCGCGCCATCTATGCCCATATTCTGGATGATGATGTCCACGTCGATATTTGCGTCGCTGATCGGCCCTAAAATTTGATAGGCGATGCCGGGTTTGTCCGGCACACCGACGACGGTGATTTTTGCTTCGTCACGATTGAACGCAATCCCGGAAATGATGGCTTGTTCCATTTTGTCTTCTTCCTCAAAAGTAATCAGCGTGCCCTCGCCCTCTTCTGCAAAGCTGGACAGCACGCGTAGCTTGACCTTGTATTTTCCGGCGAACTCTACCGAACGAATTTGCAATACTTTGGAGCCGAGACTGGCCATTTCCAGCATTTCTTCAAAAGTAATGCTTTTGAGGCGCCGTGCTTCCGGAACCATGCGCGGGTCGGTGGTGTAGACACCGTCTACATCGGTGTAAATCTGGCATTCATCGGCGCGCAACGCAGCGGCAATCGCAACCCCGGTGGTATCCGAACCGCCTCTGCCCAACGTGGTGATGCTGCCGCTTTCATCCATGCCCTGAAAACCCGCTACCACCACCACACAATCGTTGGACAAATCAGCGCGTATGCTGTGCTCATCTATACTCAAGATACGCGCTTTGGTAAAGGCGCTGTCGGTGAGAATTTTGACTTGCCCGCCGGTATAACTCTTGGCATGTAGCCCGAGCTGCTTCAGTGCCATGGTCAGCAGGCCGATGGTGACTTGCTCGCCAGTGGAAAGAATGACATCCAGCTCGCGCGGGTCCGGGTGCGGCTGGATTTCCTTGGCAAGGCCAATCAGGCGATTGGTTTCACCGCTCATCGCAGAAACCACCACCACCAACTGATGCCCTTTGGCTTTGAATTTTGCGACACGTTGCGCCACATGCTTGATGCGCTCCGGGTTGCCTACCGACGTGCCGCCGTATTTCTGAACTATCAGTGCCACGATATTTTCTCTATCCGCCAACTAAAAACAGCCGCGATTTTAACGTAACCGGGCAAAAAAAACGAGGCAGAAAAAACCCGATAGCCAGCAGCGGCTGGCTTGGCGCTTAAAATTGGCACGTAAAACGCACGCCTTGATTGGCCGCTCGCCACCAGCCACCAGATATACTATCGCCATGCTTGAAATTATCACACGTCCCAGCAACTTCAACGCCGTTCAAGAACTGGTGGCAGCCGGCTATGCCGAACCTTTGGCGCGAATTTATGCGGCGCGCGGCATTACTCACAGCAAACAATTGGAAACGCAACTTTCCGGTCTATTGCCATTCGAGCAATTAAAGAACGTGCACGAAATGGCACGCCTATTGGCCGATGCTGTTGCCGCGCAAAAAAAATTACTGGTCGTCGCCGATTACGATGCCGATGGCGCAACGGCTTGTGCCGTGGCGATACGCGGCTTGCGTGCTTTTGGTGCAGATGTCAGCTTCATCGTGCCTAACCGTTTCAAATACGGATATGGTTTAACGGCGGAAATTGTGCAGTTTGCCGCAGCGCAGTCCCAGCCCGACATCCTGATTACCGTAGATAACGGCATCGCCAGTGTCGAGGGTGTAGCGGAGGCCAACCGGCTTGGCATGGAGGTGCTGATCACGGATCACCATTTGCCGGGCGATGCGCTGCCGGATGCAGCCTGCATCGTTAATCCTAACCAGCTTGGCTGCTCCTTTCCGAGCAAGAACCTGTCGGGCGTAGGGGTGATGTTTTATGTGTTGCTGGCATTGCGTGCAGAGCTGCGCACCCGCAGTGCCTACGCCCATCAGCCCGAGCCCAAGCTTGCTGAATTACTCGATCTGGTCGCGCTCGGCACGATTGCCGACGTAGTCAAGCTCGATCACAACAATCGCATCCTGGTGCAGCAGGGTTTACAGCGCATTCGTGCCGGACACGCTTGCGCTGGTATCCGGGCGATATTTCAAGTTGCACGAAAAAATCCGGCACGTGCTTCCGGTCAGGATTTGGGCTTTGCCATCGGCCCGCGCCTCAATGCTGCCGGGCGGCTTGAAGATATGAGTCTGGGCATAAATTGCCTGTTATCCGACGCCGCCGGTCAAGCCAGTGCATACGCTGCGAGGCTGGACGCGCTCAATCAGGAAAGGCGCGGCATTGAAGCCGACATGCAAGACAACGCGCTGGCGTCACTGGAACACATCGACCACAACGACAATTACAGCCTCGCGCTGTTTGATGAAAGCTGGCATCAGGGCGTGATCGGCATCCTGGCCTCACGTCTGAAAGAAAAATTTCATCGTCCGGTGATCGCCTTTTCACGCGCTCAGGAAAATGCCGCAAATGGTGACGCGGAGTTGAAAGGTTCGGGGCGGTCCATTGCCGGATTGCATTTACGCGATGCGTTGGACTTGGTCAGCAAGCGCCACCCCACGCTGATCAAAAAATTCGGCGGGCATGCGGCAGCGGCCGGATTAACCATCGCACAACAACATTACCCGGATTTTGTGGTGGCTTTCGAAGCCGTGGTACGCAGCTTGCTGAATGCCAACGATTTGCAGCAACGCATCGAAAGCGATGGGATGTTAGCAACGCAAAACATGACGCTTGAATTTGCACAACAGCTGGAGCAACAAATCTGGGGACAAGGCTTCCCTGCTCCGCTGTTCGATGACGATTTCATCGTGCAAAACCAGCGCGTGGTTGGCGAAAAGCATCTCAAGTTGCAGCTGCGACAAGTTACCGGCAAATTTGACTCTCCCATGTCAGGGGCGACTTTATCCAATCAGGGAAAATTCATTGAGGCGATTTTATTTGGCCACGCAGAACCCCTGCCGGATAGCATCCATGCGGCTTACAGCCTTGCTGTGAACGAATATAATGGCAACCGCAGTGTGCAACTCATCATTCGCCACTGGCAATAAGCGTGCTGAATTCCGCTATAATTCGACCCCTCCAAGTACGCAATAAAAATTATGGAAGCCGAGCAACTCAACTCCCTCACCCACCAACTGCAAGACCTGGCCTCGCGCAGCACAGAATTGCGGAGGTATCTTTGACTTTGATGCCAAGCAAGAACGCTTAACCGAGGTCAGCGTACTCGCCGAAGACCCTGCCATTTGGCAAGATGCCAAGCGCGCCCAAGACTTGGGGCGCGAACGCAAAATGTTGGAAGGCGTGGTGTTGGGTCTAACGCAAATCCGGCAAAATCTGGCCGATGCAGCCGAGCTGTTTGAAATGGCGCAGGCAGAAAATGACGAAGCCAGCCTGCAAGCTACCAGTGCCGATATTCAGGATATTGAAAAGCGCGTCGCAGACATGGAATTTCGCCGCATGTTCTCGCACCCCATGGATGCCAATAACTGTTTCATCGATATTCAAGCCGGCTCCGGCGGTACAGAGGCACAAGACTGGGGCTCCATGCTGCTGCGCATGTATCTGCGCTACTGCGAGCGCAAAGGTTTTCAGGCCGAAGTGCTGGAGCTGTCTGACGGCGAAGTAGCCGGCATCAAGAGCGCCTCCATTAAAGTAACTGGCGATTATGCCTATGGTCATTTGCGCACCGAAACCGGCGTGCACCGTCTGGTGCGTAAATCACCGTTCGACTCTGGCAATCGTCGTCACACCTCGTTCGCCAGCTTGTTCGTCTACCCGGAAGTAGATGAGTCCATCGAAATCGAAATTAACCCTGCCGATTTGCGCGTGGACACCTATCGCGCCAGTGGCGCGGGTGGACAGCACATTAACAAGACCGATTCAGCGGTGCGCATCACCCACGTTCCGACCAATATCGTGGTGCAATGTCAAAGCGACCGCTCCCAACATCGTAACCGCGCCGAGGCGATGGCCATGCTGAAATCACGTTTGTACGAGGCCGAACTGCGCAAGCGCAACGAAGAAAAGCAGGCGATGGAAGACGGTAAAACCGATATCGGTTGGGGACACCAGATTCGCAGCTATGTACTGGATCAATCACGTATCAAGGATCTACGCACCAATTACGAGGTCGGTAATACCCAGGCCGTTCTGGATGGCGACCTGGACGATTTCATCAGCGCGAGTTTAAAACAAGGCGTATAAGCCAATAAACTATTAGGGAATTACTATGACTACCGAGCCAATCCTGCCAGACGACAACCAGATTATCGCTGAGCGCCGTAACAAACTGGCTGCCATGCGCAAGAATGGCGTTGCCTTTCCGAACGATTTTGAGCGCAAACACCTGAGCAACGATTTACACGCCGAGTTCGGCGAGAAAACCCATGACGAGCTGGAAGCCGCACAGATTAAGGTTGCCGTGGCGGGACGCATGATGTTAAAGCGTGTGATGGGTAAGGCCAGTTTTGCCACCGTGCAAGACATGGGCGGACGCATCCAGTTGTTTATCAGCAATGGTGATACCGGTGAAGCAGCACATGATGCATTCAAGCATTACGACCTGGGTGACATACTTGGTGCAGTCGGAACACTGTTTAAAACCAAGACCGGCGAACTTTCGGTGCGAGTCTCCCAAGTGCGTTTATTGACCAAAGCACTACGCCCATTGCCGGAAAAATTCCATGGCCTGACCGACCAGGAGCAAAAATACCGCCAACGCTATCTTGATCTGATCACCAACGAAGACACGCGCAAAGTGTTTGTCATGCGCACCAAGATCATCCAAACGATACGTGAATTTTTCATCCGGCACGGGTATCTGGAAGTGGAAACACCGATGATGCATTCCATCCCCGGAGGGGCTTCAGCAAAACCTTTCGAAACACATCATAATGCTCTGGACATGAAGATGTTTTTACGTATTGCACCTGAGCTTTATTTGAAGCGTCTGGTGGTGGGCGGTTTTGAAAAAGTGTTTGAGATTAACCGTAATTTCCGCAATGAGGGTTTGTCTACGCGCCACAATCCTGAGTTCACCATGCTGGAATTTTACGAGGCCTATCGCGATTACCGTTATCTGATGGACTTCAGCGAAAGCCTGTTCCGTGAAGTCGCGCAGCAAGTATTGGGCACTACGCTCATCAGCTATCAAGGTAAAGAGCTAAACTTAGGCAAGGCGTTCCACCGCCTGACCATGGCACAGGCAATTCAGAAATATCACCCGCAGTTCAGTACAGAACAACTCAACGACCGGGAATTTTTGCTTGCCGAGTTGCAAGATCTGAAGGCCAAATATAAACCGTCCGACGGCACAGGCGGGCTGCAGTTGTCTCTATTTGAAGAAATTGCCGAATCTCATTTGTTCGAGCCAACTTTTATCATCGACTACCCGGTGGAAGTTTCGCCGCTGGCACGCAGTAGCGACACGCGCCCTGAAATCACTGAGCGTTTTGAGCTGTTCATCGCCGGGCGTGAAATTGCCAATGGTTTCTCCGAGCTTAATGATGCGGAAGACCAAGCCGCACGTTTCGATGCGCAAGTTGCCGCGAAGGACGCGGGAGATGAGGAGGCCATGTTCAAGGATAACGATTACGTGCGCGCCCTGGAATATGGCTTGCCACCAACCGCAGGAGAGGGTATCGGTATTGATAGGCTGGTCATGTTGCTTACCGACAGCGCCAGCATACGTGACGTGATATTGTTTCCGCAGATGCGCCCGGAATGACCGGGCTGCCTTGATTTCCTATACCATGACCTCACCATCACTCAAAAAGGAGCAAAGCATGAAATGCAATGTGGGCACTATTGATCGCACATTACGCGCAGTTGTAGGGATAACATTGATTACGTTAGCCGCTACCGGCGTGGTTGGCGTGTGGGGCTGGATTGGTGTTGCTCCTTTGTTGACCGCCATTTTTTCTTTTTGCCCGGCCTACACGCTGTTGGGCATGCAAACCTGCCCGATGAAAAAGGAATAATGTTCAAGGTTGGCTGATGACGGACCCGCTGCATCTGTTAATCAACAGCCTTAAAACAAAAGGCCAATCATATGATTGGCCTTTTGTTAATGTATTGCTTGAACTCAGGCGCGACGCTTGAATTCGTTGGTGCGGGTGTCGATTTCAATCTTGTCGCCTATTTCTATAAAAGCCGCAACGGGTAACTCAAAGCCAGTATTGATCTTGGCAGGCTTCATCACTTTTCCGGAAGTATCGCCGCGCACCGCCGGCTCGGTATAAACAACTTCACGGACAATAGTATTGGGCAGCTCAACCGAAATCGCCTTGCCTTCGTAGAACACCACTTCGCAAGCCATGCCGTCTTCAACATAGTTGATTGAATCACCCATGCTTTCAGCCTCTATCTCGTACTGGTTATATTCGCCATCCATGAACACATACATCGGATCGGCAAAGTAGGAATAGCTGACTTCCTTGCGATCCAGAATGATTTGATCAAATTTGTCATCGGCGCGGTACACGGTTTCTTGTGCCGACTCGGTTAGCAGATTTTTCATCTTCATTTTAACCACCGAACCATTACGGCCGGAGCGGCTATATTCGGCCTTGAGCACCACCATAGGCTCATTGTTGACCAGGATGACGTTACCTGCGCGAACTTCTTGTGCTGTTTTCATGATGAACTATTCCTCATTTTTCGAGGCGCGGATTCTACCAACTTTCCGGTAAAAATCCAGTAAATTCAAAGCCAGATTATTTTCAGCTAACTGTCTGGCCCACATATTGCCATGCTGCTTAAGCTCAACTTGCACAGCAATAAAATTTGCCCATGCCTGAGCTATTTCGACTTTTGTGGCGCCGTTCAACACCTGCCACAGAGCCTGTACCGCACGGCTTGCTGATGGGGCAAGCCGTGCCGTGTAGATATCCATGAATGCCTGCAGTTTTTGCCAGTGCGCCCCATCGTGTTGCGGATAGATTTGCCAGATGAACGGGCGTGCTGCCCATTGCGCACGTACACAAGAATCTTCACCACGCACAAAATTGATATCACATGCCCACAACAACAGGTCATATTGCTCTTGTTCGACGAATGGCAAAATGTGCACATGGAGATTGCCACGCGCGTAATGATTACCTGCCTGTGGCGCGGAATCGGCAAAATATCGACTGATCTGCGGCACAATCAGGCCTTCCGGTACCATGCATAGCACGGCCTGCGGGCTATTCATCCAGACATCGAGCAGTCCATCCAGTGGGACATGGGTGTAACTGAATAGCGATACCTTCAGCGTCGCTGCTGCTGGCATGTCGATCCCAACGGTTTGCCAAAACATTCGTTGCTGTGCGATATCGTTTTGAAACGCATCACGTCGCGCCAGCAGATCGCGCTCCAACAGCAAGCCACCCGTTTGGCGGGTAAAACCGGGAAAGAAAAAATACTTGGTCAATGCCAGCTCAGGATGCGGAGAAGGCAAGCCGTGACAACCCTGCACCCAGTCTTCCGCGCTCAGGTATTCCAGATTGACCCATACTGCTTTTGTATCGCCCTGTGCGCTCATTCTGGTCATGGCCGCGATATATGATTCGGGCAACTGACAGGCAAAAGCCTCGATGACGAGATCAGCCGGCTGCACATCAGGAAAAGGGGTTTGCCAGCGTCGTATCTCTACCCCGCGCCTATGCTGTTTTTCCAGCGTGACATCAACTTCCGGGCAGAGCTTGGCGAAGCTATTTAGGTCATCTATCCACAGCCTGACCAGCAAGCCATGTTCGTTAGCCAACTGGCGCGCCAATCGCCAACAAACGCCTATGTCGCCATAGTTGTCGATGACTCTGCAGAACAGGTCACAGCGCACAAGAGTTACCATGGCAGTGAGATAGCAAAGACGTTATCAAGAGACGCCACAACCTCAAGGCAACTTTCCGCTAAGAAAGCAGCCTGGAATAAATGGCAAGATAAGCTTCGGCACTGGCGCTCCAGCTAAAGTTTTTGCTCATGCAGTTTTTGCATAAAGTTTTCCATTGCCGTGTATTGTGATACAAAGTTACGGCACGCTGTATTGCAGCATATAAGTTTTCAGTCGTCATACCCTTGAACATAAAACCGCTAGCGCTGCCGTTTTTCAGAGTTTCTGCAGTGCAGTCGACTACCGAGTCGACCAAACCGCCAGTGGCATGCACGATGGGTGGTGTGCCGTAGCATTGGCTATACAGTTGATTCAGACCACACGGTTCAAAGCGCGACGGCATGACAAACATATCCGCCCCAGCCTCGATCTGATGAGACAGCTTCTCGTTAAACCCTGTCACAGTAGCGATTTTGCCCGGATAGCGCAGCGCTAACTCTCGTGCAGCTTGCTGCATCTTCACATCGCCGTGGCCAAGCAGTGCCAGTTGCACAGGTAACTCAATCAGGCGCGGTGCAATTTCAAGCAACAGGTCCAGACCTTTTTGCTGGGTGAAACGGCTGACTACTCCCAATAAAGGCGTTTCCGGCTCCAGATTCAAACCCATTTTACTTTGCAGCGCCTGCTTGTTTGCTGCTTTCCCCGCCATATGTGCCGCACTGTATTTTTTACTCAGGTGCGGGTCGCTTGCCGGGTCCCACTCGTCCGTATCAATCCCGTTGAGTATACCGCTCAGATGATCACGGCGCTCGCTCAATAAACCTTGCATACCAAATCCCAAATCAGCTTGCTGGATTTCTCGCGCGTAATTCGGACTCACGGTGGTGATGTGATCGGCATAAAACAGGCCCGCTTTGAGAAACGACAGGTTACCGTAAAATTCCGCGCCATCGACGCTGAAGCAGGAGGCCGACAACTGTAACGTTTGCACTGTGGTCGGCGCAAAATTTCCCTGGAACGCCAGATTATGAATGGTCACCAGACTGCGCACAGTGCTTGGTGAAAAATGCAGGTATGCTGGGGCCAAAGCTGTTTGCCAGTCGTTGCAATGCAGCACATCGGGACGCCAGGCAAGCGGCGATTCGTTGTCGGCCAATAGCGCAGCCACTTTGGAAAACAGGCCAAAACGTTGCGCATTATCCGGCCAGTCTTGTCCATTTTCATCCTGATAAGGGCCACCCTCTCGCTGATACAAACTCGGGCAATCAAGCACCAACAGCGGAGTGCCGTTTGGTAGCTTGCAAGACAGTATTTCTACTGGCGGAAAGCCCGGCAAGACAGTCAAGGTGGACACTCTTTTAGGGTTAAACAATTGCGCAATTACTTGCGTATAGCCAGGCACGAATACGCGCACATCTACCCCGATGGTACGCAAGGCAGCCGGCAGTGCCGAACTCACATCGGCCAGGCCGCCAGTCTTGATCACTGGGGCAACTTCGGAAGTCACAAACAGGACTTTTATTTTAGCCATACCGTCATTCTTCCATCGGGCTGTTCAAGGTTGCCGGATCAAGCGGCTATAGCCAGCGCATCATGCCTAATTCAAATGGATGCGTCAGCAGATCATGGTGCGGATAAACGCGAATTCGGTATTCCAGCTTGCCGCATTGCTCAGGCTTCACTTCCATAGCAAAAATATTTGCTCCCGCTTCGGTCACTGTACCAATGGACTCAAAACGATAGCGCTGTGTGCTTTGCAACTTGTCACGCTTGCTGGACAACCCAAGCAGCATTTCAACCACCACATCAGCAGGATCAAGATCATTCAATTCAACGGCCACCTCAAAGCGCAGGCTTTCGCCAAAGTTGATTTCATGATGTTCGGCATCCAGGCGGCTTAACGCCACGTTGGGCCATGCTTTGTGTATGCGCGCCTTCCAGTCAGCAATGACAGATGAATTCTTAAATTGATCTTGCTCGTACAAGCGATGTTGCTTACTGGCTGGCAAATAACATTTGGCAAGATATTCACCTACCATGCGCAGGGAATTGAAACGTGGCATGATGGTTGCCATTGAGTGTTTAGCCATTTTTACCCAATTGGCCGAGAAGCCCATCGTGCCCTGCTCGTAATACAGTGGCAACACTTGGTCTTGCAGTAACTCATAAAGTGTGCTGGTTTCTTCATGGGTACGGGCTTCCTCGCTTAAGGCAGTCGAAACCGGCTTGATCGCCCAGCCATTTTTACCGTCATAGCTTTCGCCCCACCAGCCATCCAATACGGACAGGTTAATCGTGCCATTCAACCCGGCTTTCATACCCGATGTACCGCTTGCCTCCAATGGGTATAGCGGGTTGTTCAACCAGACATCAACCCCGGTGACCAGTTTGCGCGCCAACCCAAGATCGTAACCTTCCACCATCAACACTTTGCCGACAAATTCTGGCAGATGAGAAATTTGCGTGATACGGCGAATCAGATCTTGCCCGGGCACATCTGCCGGGTGCGCTTTACCGGCAAAAATAAACACCGCCGGGCGTTCCGGGTCATGCAATATCTCGCGCAGCCAATCCAAATTATTAAATAACATCGTGGCGCGCTTATAGGTCGCAAAACGCCGTGCAAAACCAATTGTAAGAATATTCGGATTTTCCGGATTAACATATTTAAGCAGGCGGTCAAGATGCGCCTCGGAGCCATTATTACGAAAGTGCTGGACACTGACGCGATCACGCACCATGCCCAACATTTTCGACTTCAGCGTTTGCCGCACACTCCAGAATAAATGATCCGGAATATTGTTAACACCCTCCCAAAATGCCACATCATTCATGCGCGCACTCCATTCCATACCCAGGTGACGCTCCAATACTTCGTTCCATTCAGTGGCTAAAAAAGTCGGTGCATGGACACCGTTGGTAATGTATGTCATCGGGTTTTCCCGAGCTTCTATTTGCGGCCACATCTCGCCACAGATATCCGCCGATACATCGCCGTGAATGCGCGATACCCCATTGTTAAACCGTGTGCCACGGATTGCCAACGCAGTCATATTGAAATCAGCACTCTCACTGTTATGACCCAGCGCCAAAAACTTTTCGCGGCTCAATTTCAGCTCCGGGTAATAATGTTCAAAATAAGTTAGCACCATTGCTTCGTTAAAGTGGTCATGCCCCGCAGGTACCGGCGTGTGCGTTGTAAAGATGGTATTGGCAGCAACTGCTTCCAGCGCGGTAGAAAAGTCCATATCTCCGCCGACGATGGTCTGGCGAATACGCTCCAGTACCAGAAATGCGGCATGGCCTTCGTTAATATGCCACACCGTAGGTTTCAACCCGATCTCTTGCAAGGCGCGCACACCACCGATGCCCAGCACGATTTCCTGTTCAATACGCATCACCTTATCTCCGCCATATAAACGGTGTGTGATGTTGCGATCATGCACACTATTACTGTCCAGATCAGTATCCAGCAGATACAGGGTGATATGGCCAATCCTGGCCTGCCAAATCTTGATGTTGAGCTTGCGGCCGGGTAACTCTACCGAGGTATAAGCTTCTGAACCATCCACACGTTTAGCCGGCACGACAGGTAAATCTTCAAAATGGGAATCGCTATTCGTGGCGATTTGATTGCCTTCGCCGTCTATGGTTTGGTGGAAATAACCTTGGCGATACAACAAGCCCATGCCGATAAACGGTAAACGCAAATCACTCGCCGCCTTGCAATGGTCGCCAGCCAGAATGCCCAAGCCCCCAGAATAAATCGGGAAACTTTCATGAAAACCGAACTCGGCACAAAAATAAGCGACCAGATCATCCTTGCGCAGCCAATCCGAACCACCTACCGGCTCGGGATGGTCGTGGTAAGTATCGTAAGCCGCCAACACACGGTTGAAATTGCCGATGAACACCTGGTCGTTCGCCGCATCCAGCAAGCGCTTTTCATCCACCCGCTTCAGGAATGCTTTGGGATTCTGTCCAGTCGCCCTCCATAAGCCAGGATGCAAACGGGCAAATAGCCCACGAGTAGGCCTGTGCCAGCTATACCAAAGGTTGTTTGCCAACTCTTCAAGACGTGCAAGACGTGCCGGTATTTTCGGTCGTACTTGTAAAACAAATGAGGTGCTTTTTTCCATGTTCAAAATGCCCAATCAATAACAAAAAGTACGCAGCCTTAAATTGTAACAGCACAGTGATGACGCTATTTCCGTAATCACTGTTTTTCCTGATGGCCGCCAAACTCGAAACGTAATGCGGAAAGCAATTTATCTGCATAATTAGCTTCGCCTTGTGATGAAAATCGGCTGAACAGCGCAGCAGCCAATACCGGCACAGGCGTACCAGACTCTATCGCCGCAATACTGGTCCAACGACCTTCTCCGGAATCGGACACGCGCCCGCTAAAACTTGCCAAATCAGCGTCTCCATGTAACGCATGCGCGGCTAAATCAAGCAGCCAGGAACCCACCACGCTACCGCGCCGCCATAACTCGGCAACCTCGGCGACATCAATGTCATAGCTCAATGCATCAGACTCGCGTAACGGTGCTGTTTCGGCGTCTGCGTGGCGGGCTGCGCCGCCTGTATTGGCATGCCGTAATAAATTAAACCCTTCCGCATAAGCTGCCATCAGTCCGTATTCGATCCCGTTATGCACCATTTTGACAAAATGCCCTGCTCCTGCTGCGCCGCAATGTAGATAACCTGTCTCGGCATCGCTATGAACACCGCTACGACCCTCGGTACGCGGCGCGGTATCAATTCCCGGCGCTAAGGCAATAAAGACCGGCTGTAAACGGGCAACCGCTTTTTGATCTCCGCCTATCATCAAGCAGTAGCCGCGTTCCAACCCCCACACGCCACCGCTCACGCCGACATCAACATAGTAAATTGATTTCGCGGCCAGCTGCCGGGCGCGAATGATGTCGTCTTTGTAATAGGAATTCCCACCGTCGACCAGCACATCGTCAGCGCGCAAAAGGGGCGTGAGTTCGGCAACGCTGGCATCAACTATCGCCGCCGGCAGCATCAACCAGACAACGCGCGGCACGGTCAGTTTGTTGATGAAATCTGCCATGCTACCAGACCCCACCGCTCCTTCTTTAACCAAGGCCTGCACGGCTTCAGCGCTGCGGTCAAACACCACACACTGATGCCCGGCACGTTGCAGACGACGCACCATATTCGCACCCATACGTCCCAACCCTATCATCCCGATTTGCATTTTATTTCTCCACTGTTCCCCTGTCTTATGAAGTCGCTGCCGCGCTGTCCAAGTGCCACTCGGCAGAGGTGATGCGGGCGGCGGGTAAATTGATACCAAGCAACATCTGTTCCAGTGCTTCGCGCTTTGCTGCGCCAGCAACCAAAAATATTTTCTGCCGCGCCTCATTCAAGGTATTTAGACCAAGCGAGACACGTTCTGCTGGTGGTTTCGGCGCATTGAATACTGCCACAACACTTGCCGCACTTTCTACCGCCGGATTATTCGGAAACAGGCTGGCAGTGTGTCCGTCTTCACCCATTCCCAGCAAAACCAGATCAAGCGGAGCACTGTTTGCCAGCACAGCAGCATAACGATTGGCCGCCTGATATGCGCCTTGCTCAGCCGGAATAAAATGAATATTACCGGCTGGAATTACAACATGATCCAGCAACGCTTTTTGCGCCATACTGTCATTACGCTGAGGATCACCATTTGGCAGGCAACGTTCATCGCCAAAATAAATCTGCACCCGTTGCCAATCAATGCCGAGATGACGCAGTTTTTCATAACAGTGCCGCGGTGTTTCGCCACCGGCCAAGGCAAGCCTGAATACTCCACGTGCCGCTATCGCCAACTGCGCTGCTTCTGCGATACGCCGCGCGACCGCACTGCTCAGTTGGTCTAAGTCCTCATACACCAGAACCAACTGCGCATGTGGCAAATTATTAATGTTCATGAGTTAATTGTGCGGCGCGTAAAGCCGCGCCAAACAGCGCGACACGATCATCAAGAATCACCTTGACCGGCATGGCTTCGAGCAATGGCTGCATGCGACCTTTATGGTGAAAAGCAGCAAGAAACGCACGTGTCTGCAGCAGCGGCAAAATTTTCGGCGCGATACCACCTGCCAGATATAAGCCGCCACGGCTCATCACTTTGAGTGCGAGATTGCCTGCTTCCGCTCCATACAGGCGTACGAACCAGCTCAGCGTTTCCAGACAGATTTCGTCGCGCCCCGATAATGCTGCATTTGCAATCGCTGCAGCGGCGTCCCCCGCCCGCATTTCATCCACCAACCAGGCAGGAATTGCTGCTTGGCGATGCAGGCACAAAAACTCATGCAAATTGAGCAAGCCCATACCAGAAACGACGCGTTCCCAGCTAACATGCTGATGTTTTTGCTGCATGTGGCGCAAGAATTTCATATCCAGCTCATCTGCCGGACTAAAGCTGGCGTGACCGCCTTCTGTAGCAAACGGCTGATAGCGTTGTCCATCCCAAAATAATGCCGCCTCGCCCAAACCAGTACCTGCGGCAATCACGGCAACATTACCGACCGCATCTGGCGCACCCTGCTGCAATAACTGCACATCATCCAACCCTAACCCGGGCAAGCCATAGGCGACTGCCTCCAGGTCATTCAACAGGGAACACTGCATCAGGCCAAATTGTTGTTGCAATATATTTGCGTCAATACGCCAGGGTAGATTGGTGGTTTGCGCCACCTTGCCTTGCACCGGGCCTGCGATACCAAATGCCGCGCGGTCAGGCGCGTGTTTACTGCCCAGAAAGTCGCTCAATAACACTTCGAGTGTGGCGTAGTCCCGGCTCGGGTAGCTCGTTTCACGCAGGATTCGCACTTGTGTGCCGACCACTTCAGCGATGGCCAAACGCGTCTTGGTCGCGCCAATATCGCCCACTAAAAAATTACCCATGGTCTGTCGAGGCCTAATGATTAGTAAGCTTGCAGGTCGGCGCCGTCCAAGTCCAGCGAATGGCGCCAGAATTGATCGTCCCGGTCGAATAGCCGATAAGTACCACGCGGCCCCCAACTGCCCGCCGGATAGCTATTGATAAAGTCACGCTCCATTGCCCATACCTTGATAACAGGATCGACCACACGCCAAGCCGCCTCGACTTCATCAATACGCAAAAACAGGGAGTGATCGCCCTGTATCACATCCAGCAGCAGCCCTGCATAAGCGTCGTAATCTTCGTCACTCTCCTTGCGGTAGGTGGCATCAAGACTGATCGCACGGGTGTGCAAATCCAGCTCGGGCACCTTGACCTGCATCTCCATTTTTAAACAATCGTCCGGCTGGATGCCTAACATGATCCAGTTTGGTTGTGGCGGACCTTGGCGTATATGGCGCAACAGATCCTGCGGCGGGTTTTTGAAACGAATACAAATAGCCGAACTGCCTTTCGCCATGCGCTTTCCCGTGCGCAGATAGAACGGCACGCCGGCCCAACGCCAGTTATCAATAAACAGTTTCAATGCTGCATACGTTTCGGTGGTGCTATCGGCAGCTACGCCTTCCTCCTCCAGATAACCCGGCACCCTTTTTTCATCAATGCTGCCGCTGCTGTACTGCCCGCGAAATGCGTGAGCATGCACGGAATTTTGCGTGATCGGGCGGATCGCTTTCAACACTTTCACTTTCTCGTCATGCAAGTGTTCGGCAGAAATCGTCACCGGTGGCTCCATTGCTACCAAGGCGAGCAACTGCAACAAATGGCTTTGTATCATGTCGCGCAGCGCACCGGCTCCCTCGTAATAATCGGCGCGCCCTTCTATGCCCAAAGTCTCTGAATGCGTGATTTGAACGTGATCAATGTAATGATGGTTCCATAACGGCTCTAGCAACAGGTTGGCGAAACGAAACACCATCACGTTCTGCACCGTGCCTTTGCCCAGATAATGATCAATGCGATAAATCTGCGACTCGTTCAAATGGCGGAACAAGCCTCCTTGCAGAGTCTGTGCGCTGAGCAAATCGTAGCCAAATGGCTTTTCGATTACCACGCGACGCCAACCATTCTTTTGCTCGAGTAGTCCGATGCCGCCAAGACCCTCGATAATCGCCGGAAACTCGGCCGGACGCACCGCCATGTAGTACACCAGATTAGGCGGAAAATCAGTGTTCCCCTCCAACAGTTGCTGTAAACGCTGGTAGGCAGAAGCATCTTCCGGGGAATTTGCATGGTAGTGCATGCGCAGGCAAAAACGCTCCAGCGCCGTTTGATTGATGTCCTGCGGGTAAGCCGCCTTCAGCATTTCAGTGACCTCGACAACCCAGGCCTCACGCTGTCTTGGTTGAATACCACAACCGACAATTGCCATGCGCTCCGGCAATCGGTTTGCCAGCTCCAGACGAAATAGCGATGGAATCAATTTGCGTCGACTCAAGTTGCCTGCAGCACCAAATATCACCAAGGTACAAGGTTCCAGGATTTTCATGATTTATCCCTTCGAAATATTTTAGCGGTAGACACCCAACACCACTCAACAACTATAAATGTGTTGACCGATGTTTGATTTTAGCACGCACAAAGACGTGCTTATCAACACGCATGACATTGGTCAAAACCGGGCTTATACTGCCCATTCCCCAAGGAGGATGCGCCATGTCAAAAGTGCTGAATATTCCTCATTCTGAACCGCTCCAGCTCAGCTTGCCTGCGGTTCAACAATCCTTGATTAACCACCTGATTTTTTCCATCGGCAAAGACCCTATTACGGCCACCGACCGCGACTGGTTATCGACCTTGTCCCAAGTAGTGCGCGAACGCCTGATCGAACGCTGGATGGAAACCATGCGCCGTTATTACTATAACGACGCCAAGCGTGTTTATTATCTGTCAATGGAATTTCTCATCGGCCGCAGCTTGATGAATAACGTGCTCAACATAGGCTTTGTCGAAGAAGTTCGTGAAGCCTGTGTAAAAGCCGGGGTCAACCTGGACCAGATTAAAAATCTGGAATTCGATGCCGCGCTCGGCAACGGTGGTCTGGGACGGCTGGCGGCGTGCTTTCTTGATTCCATGGCCACTATTGGTCTGCCCGGCTACGGTATGGGCATACGCTATGAATATGGCATGTTCAACCAGCAAATTGAAGATGGCTGGCAGGTCGAGCAACCGGACAATTGGCTGCGTTATGGCAACCCCTGGGAATTCCCGCGCCCGGAAGTGCTCTACCCGGTCAAATTTCACGGCCATGTCGTCCAATACAACGACGATCAGGGCGTCTTACGCTATCACTGGGTAGACTCGGACGACGTGATGGCGATGGCGTATGACACGCCGATTGCTGGTTACGGTATAGAAACCGTAAATAATATGCGCTTGTGGTCAGCCAAATCTTCACGCGATTTCAATTTTAAGTACTTCAACGAAGGCAACTATATCAAGGCAGTTGAAGACAAAAACGAATCGGAAAATATTTCCAAGGTTCTGTATCCAGATGACACTACCAACGTGGGACGCGAGTTACGTCTTAAACAACAATATTTCTTCGTCAGCGCCTCGCTACAAGATATTTTTTATCGCTACTGCAAATACCATGCAACCTTTGATGCCCTGCCGGACAAGGTAGCCATTCAGCTGAACGACACCCACCCTTCCATCGCCATTCCTGAACTGATGCGCCTGTTAGTCGACATCCATCACCTGGAATGGAAGCACGCATGGGACATCACTGCCCGCACCTTTGCTTATACCAACCACACGCTGATGCCGGAAGCTTTGGAAACATGGCCAGTCGCCCTGCTTGAGTCGGTCTTGCCGCGCCATATGCAAATCATCTATGAAATAAACCATTGCTTTTTACAGGATGTGATGCATCATTTTCCCGGCGATAGCGACATGTTGCGGCGCATGTCCATCATTGATGAGGCAGGCGAACGCCGTGTACGCATGGCGCATTTGGCGATTGTTGGCAGTCATCACGTCAATGGCGTGGCAGAGATTCATTCCCACCTCATGAAAACGACCATTTTTTCTGATTTCCACCGTCATTATCCCGGCAAGCTCATCAATATCACCAATGGCATTACCCCGCGTTTATGGCTGAATCAGGCAAATCCAGGTCTGGCCAGCCTGATTACTACCCGCATCGGTAAAGGCTGGATAACGGATTTAACGCAGTTACGTCAACTCACCGGGTTGGCAGATGATGCCGACTTTCAGGCCGAATTTTTAGCAGTCAAACGCGCCAACAAAGAATATTTGGCCAGCTTGACGATGAGTAAACTTTCTCTGGCCATCAATCCGGATTCCCTGTTTGACGTACAAGTAAAGCGCATACACGAATATAAACGGCAATTACTGAACGTACTGCACGTCATCACACTGTACAACCGTATCCGCTTGAACCCGGCTCTGGATGTGACGCCGCGGACGGTCATTATTGCCGGCAAAGCCGCCCCTGGATACGCAATGGCAAAGTTAATTATAAAATTTATCAATAGTGTAGCTGATATTGTTAATAACGATCCTGCGGTTCGTGGTTTGCTTAAACTGGTGTTTATTCCCAACTATGATGTGTCTACTGCCAGTGACATTATCCCAGCGGCAGATCTATCCGAGCAAATTTCCACTGCCGGCACGGAAGCCTCCGGAACGGGAAATATGAAGCTGGCGCTGAATGGAGCGCTGACCATAGGCACGCTGGATGGCGCCAACATTGAAATCATGGAAGAAGTCGGTAAGGAAAACATCTTCATGTTCGGCCTGAACACGCAGGAAGTGGCTGCGCTGAAAAACTCTGGGTACGCTCCGTGGAACTATTATCACGCCAATAATGACCTAAAAATGGCGTTGGACATGATTGCCTCAGGATATTTCTCCCTTGGCCAAACTGACCGCTTCCAGGCCATCTTCGACACGCTGACTCGTGATGGCGATCGCTATCTGTTACTGGCCGATTATGCGTCCTATATTGCCGCTCAAGAACAAGTGGAGAAGCTGTACCGTGACCCACAACAATGGGCGCGCCGGGCGATTCTGAATGTTGCGGGCATGGGGAAATTTTCCAGTGATCGCACCATTAATGAATACACCCAGAAAATATGGGGGGTAAAGCCGGTGCTGAGAAACAGCTAGTTTTCTGCATCGAACAGCCAGGCATCCATCACCAACAGGCCAAAAGTTACTACCCGGTTCAGGTGCCGTGCGTTGTCGATATGCGTTGCCGCGCCGAGCGCAACAAATAATGGCAGCAGATGTTCTTCGGTTGGATGGTTTTGCGCTGCATAAGGCGCTAGCGTCCGATATGCGCTGAGCGCGTCCAGATCGCCCGCTTTAATCTGCTGCGCCATCCAGTCGCAGAATGCGCTCACCCATATTGGCACCGGCTCTCCCCGTGGGTGCCTGAATGTAGCCGCCAGATTATGGGTGATGGAGCCGCTGCCGATGATCAACACGCCCTGTTCGCGCAGTGGGCGTAGCGCACGACCCAAGGCAATATGCCAGGCTGGATTCTGCGCCGGTTGCAACGACAGTTGTGCGACCGGAATATCAGCCTGAGGAAACAAAAAACTGAGCGGCACCCACGCACCGTGATCCAGCCCGCGCGTGTCATCCAGTTGCACCGGAATTCCCGCTTGTTGCAGCGCAATGGCTGCGGCTTGCGCCATATCCGGCGCACCGGGTGCGGGATAACGCAACTGGTAAAGCGCTTGGGGGAACCCGGAAAAATCATGAATGGTTTCAGGTTCAGCAGCACGACTAATGGCTGGAATATGTGTTTCCCAGTGTGCGGAAATCACTAAAATCGCCGTTGGTCTGGGCAACTGTGCGCCCAGTTTCTGCCACGCAACCCCGGTCTCGCCGGGCTCAAGCGGCAAGGTGGGCGCGCCATGCGAAACAAATATAACCGGCATCATGATGTGCCCTATGCTAGCACGAAGAAGTCATGGAACCGATCGAACATTATTGATTAAAATGGCGGGGACGGAGACACGGAGGATGAACAAATGGAACTCAAGCGATTAGGTGAAAGTGATTTGCGGGTGTCGGCACTAAGCCTGGGCACCATGACCTTTGGCGAGCAAAACAGCGAGGCCGACGCCCACGCACAGCTTGATCTGGCCATTGCGCACGGGGTGAACTTTATTGACAGCGCCGAAATGTACCCTGTCCCGCCACGTGCCGAAACACAAGGGCTCACCGAGCGCTACATCGGCTCATGGCTGAAACACCAGCAGCGCGACAAACTGGTGATCGCCACCAAAATTGCCGGGCCTTCGCGTGGGTTTTCCTGGATACGCAACAGCCCGCGCGTCAATCGCCAGCATCTTGAAGCAGCAATAGACGGCAGCCTGAAACGGTTGCAGACCGATTATGTCGACCTGTACCAGATTCATTGGCCGGACCGTTATGTGCCAATGTTCGGCACAACCGGTTATGACATTAGCCAGGAGCATGAAACGGTGCCGATTGCCGAGCAACTGGCAGCCTTGGCGGATTTGGCCAAGGCCGGCAAGGTACGCTACATCGGGCTGAGTAACGAAACGCCGTGGGGCGTGAGCGAATTTGTGCGGTGCGCAGAAAAGCTCGGGTTGCCAAAAATCATTTCCATACAAAACGCCTATCACCTGATGAACCGTAGCTTCGAGACCGGGCTGGCAGAAGTTTGCCGCCATGCTCAAGTTGGCTTATTGGCTTACAGCTCACTGGCTTTTGGGCATTTGTCCGGAAAATATCTCATTGACCCGAACGTGAAAGGACGCATCTCTTTATTCCCCGGCTTCGGGCAACGCTACGCCAAACCAAACGTGCCTGCGGCCAGCAAGGAATATGTGCGCATCGCACAGCAGGCCGGACTCAGCCCGACGCAGATGGCACTGGCTTTCGCGCGCACGCGCTGGTTCACCAGCAGCGTGATACTCGGCGCAACAAGTCTGCATCAGTTAAAAGAAAATCTGGACAGCGCCGAGCTGGTGTTGTCGGCAGACGTGCTCGAACAAATCGAGGCGGTGCATAAGGTGTATCCCAATCCGGCGCCGTGATGCCGTGCTAGGATGCTCGCCATGTTTGTAGCGCAGGGGATAAAACGATGTTTCAGATTATTCAGAAAGCCGCCCCGAAATATGTGGCTTTTTTGATGCCTAAATTACGTTAGCCATCACAGAACGCCTATGGATGAACCCAAGTCGCTCGGCGTCACCGCGGTTCGCGATGCCAGAGTTTTGGCGCTTGAGCTGCCACATGTGGAGCCGCTTTCCGTTTTTGTGCGCGATTTGCGAGCGTGTATGGGACCAAATTACGACGTGCCGTACTTCGACCCAGCAGACGGAGGTGTTCACGCGGACTGTCTGTTCCTGCTTGAGGCGCCTGGCCCGAAAGCAGTCAAGTCAGGCTTCGTCTCCCGAGACAATCCCGATGAAAGTGCAAAGAACTTCTTCTTGCTCAACCGTGAGGCAGGCATAGATAGAGAACGCACGGTCGTCTGGAACATCGTTCCTTGGTACGTCGGGTCAGCAACAAAGATTCGGCCCGCCAACGCACTCGATATTTCAGCTGCTGCGCCGGCACTTACCGCTTTGCTCTCTTTGCTGCCGCATTTGCACTCAATCGTTCTCGTTGGAGGCAAGGCTGCCTCTGCGCGCAATGCCGTATCGGCTCTGGCTCCAGAGGTGAGGTTGTACGCCATCCCGCATCCCAGTCCAATGTTCGTGAACCGCTCGCCAACGAACCGCCATGCGTTAGTGTCCGCCTTGCATCAGGTTGCAGCGAACCTACCCCCGCGCCCAGTGACGGCTAACCCGTCGTTACAGCCGACCACCTCCGGCGGCGACTGAACTCCAACGTTAAACGCTCCCGATAAACTCCAGCGCATTGCCATCCGGATCGCGGCAAAACAGCGCGCGGCGACCGGATTGGCTGAGGGTGTAAGCAACTCCCGCTTGATTCAAACGCTCAATCAATTTTTCAAAATCGACCACCGCCAACGCAACATGGCGGTCGCGCCCACCATGCGCGGGACGCTGCAAGCCAAACTCCGGATTTGGCAACAACATCAAATGGATTTGCTGGTTGGCTGCCACGTCATACCACATGCCGTCATAACTCATCGCTGGACGTTTCAGATTGGGCTGCAACCCCAAGATGTCCTCATAAAAGGCCCGTGCTTTAGGTAGGTCTGTAGTCAGAAAAGTTGTGTGCAGAATTCCGGTGATCATGTTTTTCCTCTGGGTGAACGCTGCTTACTGCGAAAAGTGTCGTACTTCGCTACACGTACCCGCTGCCGCATTTTGCACACAACCTCGCGGCGCCCATCGGCCTCCTACTGGCTGGCTTTTGCTGATAGCCATCGGTGCACTTGCGGTGCGCATTGACAACAAATACATTAAAGAAAATACATAATTTTATGATTTTTATATATTTTATGTTGCGCGATAAGTCTTGCGAAGGAAACAGAGCAAAGCATTAAAGTTTGACAGGCTTAACCCGCCCGGCTACCAGTTTGGCCCTGCTGCGTGCCTCATCAGTATCTTTGCCGTTAGCCAGTGCCACACCCATACGGCGGCGCGCAAAGGATTCTGGCTTGCCGAACAGACGTATATCGCTTTGCGGCACACGCAAGGCTTCGTCCACACCGGTGAAGGCAATGCCTTTTTCTTCCAGTTGGCCGTAAATCACCGCACTTGCACCCGGTGCACGCAGACTGATGTCCACCGGCAAACCGAGAATAGCGCGGGTGTGCAGCTCGAATTCATTCTGCACCTGTGAGCACATCGTCACCATACCGGTGTCGTGCGGACGCGGACTGACTTCGCTGAACCAGACTTCGTCACCTTTGACGAACAGTTCAACACCGAAAATGCCCAAACCGCCTAAGTCATCCGTGACTTTTTTGGCAATCTCGCGGGTGCGCTGCAAGGCCAGCGGCGACATGGCTTGCGGCTGCCAGCTTTCCACATAATCACCATGCACTTGAACATGGCCAATAGGCTCGCAAAAATACGTTGCTGTATTTCCGTCCGCATCGATTGCACGCACAGTGAGTTGCGTTATTTCATAATCGAAACGAATCAACCCTTCTACAATCACCCTGCCCTGATTGACGCGACTGGCGCTGGCGGCGTAATCCCATGCCGTCGCCACCTGATCTGCGCCGTCAACTCTGGATTGCCCTTTGCCGGACGAGGACATCACCGGCTTGACGATGCACGGGTAACCGATCGCGGCTATCGCGGCATGCAACCCATCCAGGCTATCTGCAAACCGATAGGGGGAGGTTGCCAGCCCCAATGTTTCCGCAGCCAGCCGGCGTATTCCCTCGCGATTCATGGTCAAACGGACGGCACGCGCAGTGGGAATAACCTGCGCCAAGCCCTCGTTTTCAATCTGTTCCAGCATGTCGGTGGCGATTGCTTCTATTTCCGGCACGATAAGGTGCGGACGTTCCCGCTCAATCAGGGCGCGCAGTTGCACGCCGTCGGCCATATTGATGACATGCGCACGATGCGCGACCTGATGCCCGGGCGCATCGGCGTAGCGATCCACCGCAATGGTTTCGACGCCAAACCGCTGTAGCGCAATAATGACTTCCTTGCCCAATTCTCCGCTGCCCAACAGCATGACACGTAGGGCAGAAGGAGACAGTGGAGTACCAATGCTCAGTTTGTTTGTGCGGGTAGACATGTCATTTGAATAAAGACGTTAACCAGAAAAATTATACAGGCGCAGATAATCGCGGTTTGAACAATTCAATCCAAGCAAAACTTCTTTGTAAAGCAGGCCGCCCAAATATTTTCCCGGCACTCGGTAGCCGCATTCACTAAAGCAGACGGCCCGCCATATAGACAGTTAAAATAGCCTATTTAAGCCACACGAATATTATAATAATTTAATTTATAACATATAGGTAATTAATATATTTAATGTGTTATTTCACTTGACATAGACAGATTAACTGATGTATATGTTGATTGTCTATTTATACAGTCCATCTGCTCAAATCATGTTGACCAGTTATGAAGTGATGCAAGCTGCAAACATTTCTCGCGCCACCCTCAACAACTACATTGCGTTGGGGCTGCTGCCCCGCCCGCTGGTAAAAAATCCCGGGCCGGGTGCTGCAACCAGTGCACGCCAGATAGGGTACTTTCCCGAAGAGGTATTGGCGCGACTGGAGCGCATCCGAAAACTGAAAAAGGAAGGTTACGCCATGTTAGAAATAGCTCAACAGCTTGATAAGGATGCGCCTGAGGTGGTTTCACAAGAAGCCGTTGTCACCCCCACCGCTTTTTCGGAGTCGGTTATGCAACCGGTCATGGCGGGCGGAAAATCGGCAGCTCAATATTTCACGTCCTCAAGTTCGCTCCAGCTCACCATAGACCACATTCCCTTCGCGGCCTATATGGTTAACTACAATTTCGAAATTACCTGGTATAACGAGCAGGCTCGCAACGAATTATTAGGGAAGTTTGAGAGTTTGCCTGCAGATATAAAAGGTCGTAATGCCCTGACCTATCTGCTAAAAGGGCCGTTGGAGAAAAGCGGGGTCAATCGCGAGGAACTGATTCAATTCTTTCTGCTGCTCGCAAAAGGGCGGCTATCACGTAATGAATTAGTAGGCGCGGTCACCGGTCAAGCTGACAACCCCGTCAAGCCAACGGGACAATCGCCGGGTGAACCTCATATCAGCACGCCACTGATACAAATACCACTTACGCTACACCGAGAAAAAGGTGAAATCGCACGATATAACGTTTATGCCTCCTATTATCGCGAAGGTATCTTGTGCGTTTACCTGCCCGCCCAAGCCGACAGCAATGATAGCCTGCTGGGTTTATTGGAACGGCGTGACGAGGTCATTCGCAGCTTGCTCAAAAAGCATTTGCCGGTATTGACCGATGTTGCGGTACTGGTGGCTGATTTACAAAGCTCGGTACGCATCTGCACCGAGCTGCCACCCGAGGAATACTTCGAGATGATCAACCAGATATGGGCCGCCATGGAGCCCATTTTCCGCAAGTATTACGGTACACATGGCAAACATGTAGGTGATGGTATGGTCTATTATTTTTTCCCGCAACCCGACTGTAACTACATACTGAACGCTTTGAAATGCGCTCAGGAAATGAAAGACGCGATGCGCAAGATCAGCAAGGAATGGCAAATACGAAAGAATTGGCTGAACGAGCTGTATCTCAATACCGGACTCAACGAAGGCCAGGAATGGCTGGGAATATTTCATATCGAGACCAAGGTGGAATTCACCGTGCTGGGGGACACTATCAACCATGCTGCACGGTTATCGGATTTTGCTCGCAGCGGCGCCATTTGGGCTACCAAAAATCTGCTCGGCAAGCTTCCTGCCGAAACCAGACAACGCATACAGTTCGGCATTCGTCGCAAGGATGCCGAAGGACGTGAAATATTTGTTGCGGCATCCTATTCCCGTATTACCGAACTGCTGGGTACAAATGCTCCTCACCATGAAAAGCTGTATGACATCGCCGCCCTGCCCATTACAGAAATCATGAAGATCGAGGTTTAGTCCTTTACAACAGCTGTTGTTAAAATGCATCGCTGCGCTGCTGGCTGCCAAAAGCTGGCGGTATAATTTGGTTTCTACCAAACGCTCAGGAGCCAGCATGCAAGCAATATTGATCGCCAACCCCAAGGGCGGCAGTGGTAAAACCACTCTTTCAACTAATATTGCCGGCTACCTCGCAGCACAAGGTCAACACGTCACTTTGCTTGATCTGGATAGGCAACAATCGTCCATGCAGTGGCTGAAAAATCGACCTGGCAACTTGCCCCGAATTGTGTCTCAAGCAGAACAAAAAACGGGAGCCGTACGTTCTGATTGGCTGGTGATAGATTCACCAGCCGGTTTACATGGAAAAAACCTTGAGCACGCATTACGTTTGGTCGATCGGGTAATCGTGCCGATTGCCCCTTCTGTATTTGATATACAGGCCAGCCACGAATTTTTGAGGGTGTTGGGCCGTGAAAAAATAATACGCAAAGGCAAGGTGTCCATTGGTGTGGTTGGGATGCGCATGGATCCGCGCACCCGTGCAGCCCTCACTTTAGAACAATTTCTTGCCACACTGGATTTGCCGGTGCTGGCTTATTTACGTGAAGCGCAAACCTATGTGAGCGCAGCCTTTGAGGGTAAAACACTATTCGATATGCCGCCTCATCTGGCCGGGCGAGAGCTGGAGCAATGGGCTTATCTTTTGCGTTGGCTTGAAGAGCAGCCTTGACCCGATCACCCCATTAGTTTTTTGGCGTGGAATATATTCTGCCAGAAAAAATGCTGGCTGAAATAATGAGCACCGCACCCAGCCAATCGCGTGGCTGCATCACTTCATCAGCCAAAATGTATGAAGCCAGGGCAGCAAAGACCAGCTCAAAAAGAAACAGAATGATTGCTCTGTTGGCAGGTAGACGAGAAATGCTATATTGGATCGCATAGCTGGTTGCACACAACACAATACCCAACAAAGTCAACAAAACCCAAGTCTGTGCGTGGATTGCGAACAATTGATCAAAGACCTTGCCCTGCCAATATATCAGCGGCGTAGTCAGTATGGTCGTACCAAACCAGACGCCAAAAGATTTTACTTCCAGACTTAAATGCTTGGCGCGCAGCGAAAACACGTTCGACAGCGCAAATCCCATACCGGCTGACAATCCCAGCCATTCAGAAATATTTTTGGGCAACGGTACTCCCAGATGAGGTTCCCAAAGCATGATAAATGCGCCGCCCAGCGAGAGTGAAATCACTAAATAGCCATAGCGGTTAAGCTTTTCATTCAGTAGCCAGTAAGAAAACAAAATAGTCCAGACCGGCGCAAGGTAAAACAACAACAATACCCGCATGACTTCGCCGTTCAACATGGCTAATACATAACCAAAATTTGCCCAGCCCGCAGTCAGAGCTAAACCCACCAACCACCATCCATTTTGCGGGAATTTCCACCAACCGCGCGGCAACATGAAGACGCCACACAAGATTGCCAGCGTATAGCTTACCAATGTCGCCAATGGCGCAGACATACCGGCCTCTTGAATCGCTCGATAGGGATACCAGATCAATCCCCACACCAGCGCACCGCTCAAAATTCCTGCAACCGGTAATATATTTTGTTTTGAAGCCACCTACTCGCCCCTTATAATGCGCAACTGCTTTTTGCGCCCTTAACAACCGCAATGAATCCTGACCTGAATCGCTCACAGCCTTATCCGTTTCAGAAGCTCGCCACCCTGTTTCGCGACGTTCAGCCGAACCGAGCGCTCCAACCCATCAACTTATCTATCGGCGAACCGAAACATGCCACGCCACAATTCATTCGCGAAGCATTGACCAACAATCTTGCCGGATTGGCAAATTATCCCACAACTGTCGGCAGCGACAGCCTGCGCCACACCATAGCCAAGTGGTTAGCCACACGCTATGGCATTCCTGTGCCGGATGAAAAAACACAAGTCTTGCCGGTAAACGGCAGTCGCGAGGCATTGTTTTCTTTTGCGCAAGCGATAATTGACCGCAGCAAAAAAGATCCCAGCGTGGTCTGCCCCAATCCGTTCTACCAGATTTACGAGGGCGCAGCTTTCCTGGCAGGAGCTAAACCTTATTTCCTTAATACCCTGCCGACAGACGATTACGCACTGAATTTTTCGCAACTTGCGGAAGAAATTTGGCAGCAGGTACAGCTGGTTTATGTCTGCACACCGGGAAACCCGTCTGGTCACATAATGCCACTGACGGAATGGAAAACGCTATTCGAGATGTCTGACCGTTATGGTTTTGTCATTGCATCGGACGAGTGCTATTCGGAAATTTATTTTGCCGACAAACCGCTCGGTGCGTTACAGGCCGCTCAGTTGCTACGGCGTGGTGATTATCGCAATTTGGTGGTATTTTCGAGTTTGTCGAAGCGCTCCAATGTGCCTGGCATGCGTTCCGGTTTCGTCGCTGGCGATGCCGGACTGCTCGAAAAATTTACGCTATACCGCACCTATCACGGCTCAGCCATGAACCCGGCGATTCAAGCTGCCAGCGTTGCCGCCTGGAATGATGAAACCCATGTTGCCGAGAACCGCCGTCTGTATGGCGAAAAATTCACCAAAACACTGGAGATACTCAAACCGGTGCTGCCTGCCACTTTACCGGATGCCGGTTTCTACCTGTGGATACGTACGCCTGTTGCTGACCACGATTTCGCGCAGGCTTTATATCGTGACTATAATGTCACGGTGTTGCCGGGCAGCTACCTTGCCCGATTTGCGCAAGGTATCAACCCCGGCGAAAATTTTGTGCGTTTGGCTCTGGTCCCAAGTGTGACGGAAACAGTGGAAGCCGCACAACGCATTGCAGATTTTGTAACATCGTTGAACAAGGCTTAAATCATTAACCGGAAGAACATTATGGATCAATTAAAACAAATCATCGAACATAGTTTTGAACGCCGTGCAGAAATCACGCCACGCAACGTCGATGCACAACTGAAAGAGGCGATTGATACCGTCATCACCCAACTTGATCAAGGCAAATTGCGTGTCGCCGAAAAAATCGACGGGCAATGGGTAACGCATCAATGGTTGAAAAAGGCTGTACTACTATCGTTCCGCATCGAGGACAATACCTTCATCAAAGGCGGCTTTACCAATTACTACGACAAAGTGCCGTCCAAATTTGCCGACTACAATAGCCGTGACTTCCGTGAAGGCGGCTTTCGTGTCGTGCCACCCGCTGCGGCACGCAGGGGTGCATTTATCGCCAAGAACGTGGTGTTAATGCCTTCCTATGTAAACATTGGCGCTTATGTTGATGAAGGCACGATGGTGGACACCTGGGCGACGGTTGGTTCCTGCGCCCAGATCGGCAAGAATGTGCATTTGAGCGGCGGCGTAGGTATTGGCGGCGTACTTGAACCGGTGCAAGCCAATCCGACTATTATCGGCGACAACTGCTTCGTCGGCGCGCGCTCGGAAATCGTGGAAGGCGTGATCCTGGAGGACAACGTAGTGATTTCGATGGGCGTGTTCATTGGCCAAAGCACCAAGATTTATGATCGCGAAACAGGTGAAATCAGCTATGGCCGGGTACCCGCCGGCTCCGTTGTGGTTAGCGGCAACTTGCCTTCCAAGGATAATAGCTACAGCTTGTATTGTGCAGTTATCGTCAAAAAAGTGGATGCAAAAACCTTATCAAAAGTTGGCATCAACGAATTACTGCGAGGGATTTGACCAGAGAATATATTCAAGCATGTTCACCGGACTTTAAAACGCAGCGTTACACGGCGATAAAGTTTCAAACTTTGAGGGACAGACAATGATTATTACTCCATTACTACAATTGGCCTCTGAAAAACAGGCTTCCGATTTGTTTTTCTCGGTTGGCGCGCCCGTCAATATCAAGATAGATGGCGTGGTCATGCCAGTCAATGCGCAGATTCTGGATGTTGATTTCGTTAAACGCATCGCCTACGAATTGATGAGCCCACAACGTATCGCCCAATTCGAATCCAATATGGAAATGAATTTTTCGTTACGCGTAGAGAAAATCGGAAATTTTCGCGTCAATATTTTCAGGCAGCGCGGCACAATCAGCTGCGTCATTCGATGCATCAGAACACAAGTATCCGGCACCGCCGAGTTAAATCTGCCGGGAATACTTAATGAGTTGGTTATGGAAAAACGCGGGCTGGTACTGGTGGTTGGCTCAACCGGCTCCGGTAAATCCACCTCTCTGGCCGCGATGATCCAATATCGTAATACCAAACAAACCGGTCATATTCTTACCATCGAAGATCCACTTGAATATTTGTTTCGCCACGATAAATGCATCGTTAATCAGCGCGAGATCGGAACCGACACACTGACATATGAAGAGGCGCTCAGCAATGGTATGCGTGAAGCTCCGGATGTATTGATGATAGGCGAAGTACGTGATCGGGACACGCTCAAGCATGCTCTGATTTTTGCGCAAACCGGACACCTGTGCCTGACCACGTTACACGCAAACAACAGCTATCATGCACTGAACCGCATCGTAAATTTCTTCCCTCACGATGCGCGGAAAAGTGTGCTTGCCGATTTATCCATGTGCCTGCGTGCAGTTATTTCACAACGCCTGGTGCGCAGTGTCGAAGGTAAACAGTTGCCCGCAGTTGAAGTCCTGCTGAACACATCGTTGATTGCAGATTTAATCAAGAATGACGAGATCGACAAGATTCGCACTGCTATTGAACAAAGTGTTTCCGCCGGATCGCAAACTTTCGAGCAAGCGCTTTATAAATTATTCAAAAGCAAAAAAATCAGCAAGGAAGAAGCGATGCGTAACGCAGATTCGGCAAGCAATCTGTCCACTTTGATTGATTTTTCTGAGCGCACTGACACAATGAAAGTCCCGGCCTTTGACCCCAGCAAGGCACCGCCGCCATCTGATTTCAGCAAGATCAAACTTAATCTGGGTGATGAAAAGCCATGAAGCTGTACGGTATCTCCAACTGTAGCACTGTAAAAAAAGCGCGTGATTGGTTAGCCGAGCATGAGATTTCCGTGGAGTTTCATGACTTCAAAAAACATGGTCTGGATATCGCCATTGCACAAAACTGGCTACGCCAAAATGACTGGAGCAAGCTGGTCAATCGCAGCGGATTGACCTGGCGCGGACTGCCTGAAACACAAAAACAAAAAATATGCGACAACGCCTCGGCGTTGCTACTGATGCTGGATAAGACCAGTGTCATCAAACGCCCTGTGCTGGAAAAAAATGGCAAGCTACTACACGTCGGCTTTAACGAAGCTGCCTATTCTAAAATTTTTAATTTATCTCCCTGATCACAATTATGTCCGATACTTTGTCGCTCGCGAAAGCGCTGATTGCACGTCGTTCACTTACTCCAGACGATGCTGGCTGCCAAGACATACTCATCGAGCGCCTGGAGAAACTGGGCTTTAAAATCGAACGTATGCGCTTTGGCAACGTAGATAATTTTTGGGCACGGCATGGCACCGCCGCCCCCATCATGGCATTTGCCGGACATACCGATGTGGTGCCGAGCGGGCCAGCTGAATCCTGGTTCAGCCCGCCGTTCGAGCCAACTATGCGGGATGGCTTGTTATACGGGCGCGGGGCAGCAGATATGAAAACCTCTTTAGCGGCATTTATTACCGCTATCGAAGCTTTTCTTGCACAGCACCCCAATCACGCCGGTTCAATCGCTTTGCTGATTACCTCCGATGAGGAAGGCGTGGCAGTAGATGGCACAGTACGCGTGGTAGAAGCTCTGCGCGCGCGTGGCGAAAGCATAGACTATTGCGTTGTAGGCGAGCCAACTTCAAACAAGCAGGTCGGCGATACGATCAAAAACGGAAGACGTGGTTCTTTGTCTGGCACACTGACCGTGAAGGGTGTGCAGGGTCACATCGCTTATCCGCATCTGGTTAAAAATCCCATCCATCTTGCAGCGCCGGCAATTGCTGAGCTCGCAGCCACCATTTGGGATAATGGCAACGAATATTTTCCGCCTACCTCCTGGCAGATTTCCAATATCAAAGGTGGCACAGGCGCAACCAATGTGGTCCCCGGCACACTGGATATCCTGTTTAATTTCCGCTTTTCCACTGCCAGCACAGAACAAGGTTTAAAAGACAAGGTCCATGCGATTCTGGATAAGCATGGCTTGGAATATGATTTGGCTTGGGAGCTTTCCGGTAAACCGTACCTCACCGCCCAGGGTAGTTTGGTTGCCGCGATCAGCAAAGCGATTCAACAATCTTATGGCATCACACCGGAGCTCTCCACTACAGGCGGCACGTCAGATGGACGCTTCATCGCTGATATTTGCCCGCAAGTGATTGAGTTTGGCCCGCTGAATGCCACCATCCACAAACTTAACGAGTGCGTAGGCGTGGCTGACATTGAGCCGCTTAAACTGACCTATCAGCGCACACTTGAAAACCTGCTGTGTAAATGAGCGAATATTTTTTCGAGGCATCGGCCAACTTACTGACAATACGCGACTGGTTGCGCTTTGCGGTGAGCCGTTTCAGGCAGGCCAAGTTATTTTTCGGCCAGGGCAGCAATGACGCTTACGACGAAGCTGCCTATCTCATCCTGCATACCCTACATCTTCCGCTCGACAAGCTAGAGCCGTTTCTCGACACCCGTTTGACCGATGGCGAGCACGCCGAGGTGTTGAGTATCATCCGGCGGCGCGTCGAACAACGTATCCCGGCTGCCTATTTGACCCATGAAGCATTTCTGGGTGATTTCAAATTTTATGTAGACGAACGTGTCATCGTGCCGCGTTCTTTCATTGCTGAACTGCTGCGCGATCAACTGCGCCCCTGGATCACCGATCCGGAGGAAATTGACAGCGTACTGGACTTGGGCACGGGTAGTGGTTGCCTGGCTATTCTTGCGGCACATGCCTTCCCCAACGCCAACGTGGATGCGGTGGATATATCCGGCGCTGCGCTTGCCGTCGCAGAGCGTAACGTCGTCGATTATGATCTGGGGGACTGCATTAACCTGATCGAGTCTGATTTTTTCGCCAAGCTCAATGGCGAGCAATATGACCTGATCATCAGTAACCCGCCTTACGTGGATGCAGCATCTGTCGCAACACTTCCACAGGAATGTTTGAGCGAGCCGAAACTCGCGCTCGGTAGCGGCACCGACGGACTGGATGCTACCCGAACCATACTTAAATATGCTGCACAATATCTCACCGAAGATGGATTACTGGTGGTTGAAATAGGACATAACCGCGACGCGCTTGAGGCCGCCTACCCCAACTTGCCATTCATCTGGCTGGAGGTCAACGCGGGCGACCAATTTGTATTCATGCTGCATCGTGACGATTTAATTTAATCAATGTCGGTCGATCATTACGAAAATTTTCCGGTTGCTTCCATTCTCATGCCAAAGCGTTTGCGCAAGCCAGTTGCGGCGATTTATCATTTCGCCAGGGCGGCGGACGATATTGCCGATGAAGGTGATCTGTCCGATCCGGAACGACTGAAGCAACTGGACGAATTCCGCGCCGAGCTGACGCGCATCTCAACAGGTGAAACGCCATTAACAGGCCTGTTCAAAAATCTCGCCGTAGAGATAAGACAGCACACGCTGCCGTTACAACCATTCCATGACTTGCTTGATGCATTTTCGCAAGACGTTATAAAAAAACGCTATGCCAATTTTACTGATTTACTCGACTATTGCCGCCGTTCCGCCAACCCGGTCGGCAAACTATTACTACACCTTTACGATGAAGCGACACCGCAGAATATTGCTTACTCGAATGCCATTTGCACCAGTTTGCAAATCATCAATTTCTGGCAAGATATCGCCAAGGACTACGCGATCGGGCGTATCTACTTACCGTTGAATGAAATCGCACAATATGGTGTAAACGACGCTCAGATCGCGCAAGGCACTGTGGATGAAAATTGGCGCACGCTAATGAAATTTCAGGTTGACCGAGCACGCGCCATGATGCTTTCTGGCGCTCCGCTGGGCAGCATCTTAACCGGGCGTCTGGGCTTGGAGATGCGCATGATCATCGCCGGAGGGCTGCGCATACTCGACAAGCTGGAACGTGCACAATTCGATATGTTCAGCCATCGACCGGTATTACGCCGGTTCGACTGGATTGTCATGTTGACGAAGTCCGCACCCTTCTCGTATTAATGACTGAATAACTGGCTAATGTTTATATGACCCCAGATCAATATTGCCAGAACAAGGCTGCTGCCAGCGGGTCCAGTTTTTACTATAGCTTCATGTTTCTGCCACCGGATAAGCGCCGTGCCATCACTGCCCTGTATGCTTTTTGCCGCGAAGTTGACGATCTCGTTGACGAATGTTCCGATGAACAAATAGCGCGCACCACACTTGATTGGTGGCGCATTCAGGTAGCAGAAATCTATGGCGGGAAACCACAACACCCGGTTGCACTGGCCTTGGTTCCGGTAGTCAAGCAATTCAACTTGGCTCAGGAGCATCTGCTGGAAATCATCGACGGGATGGAAATGGATCTGGAGCTGGTACGCTATCAAGATTTTAAATCATTGCAACTTTATTGTTATCGCGTCGCGTCGGTGGTCGGCTTGCTGTCGGTGGAGATTTTTGGGTATAGCGACAGAACTACCCTGAAGTATGCGCATGATCTCGGCATCGCCTTGCAGCTGACCAACATTATTCGTGACGTAGGTGAGGATGCACAGCGTAATCGTATTTACTTGCCGATGGATGAGATGAAACAATTCAATGTGACGGCGTCGGACATATTGAATCGACAAGACAGCGAAAATTTTCAACAACTCATGGCATTTCAAGTTGCGCGTGCACAGCAATATTATCAGCAGGCATTAGAGTACCTTCCCGCAGCAGACCGTAAAGTCCAGCGTACCGGACTGATCATGGCGGCTATCTATCGTGCCACTTTGGATGAATTGGTTAGCAGCGGATGCCATGTGCTTAGAGAACGCATCTCACTGACACCGCTGCGCAAACTCTGGCTGGCCTGGAAAACTTGGATCAGCATCTAACCACTCCCTGTCATCCTGACACAGGAGAGTTATTGCCTTCTCCACCAGAAGGAAACAACACCGCAGGATTATCAGTCGCTGTCATTGGCGGTGGCTATGCGGGCATGGCAGCAGCCGTGGAGTTGTCCAGACAGGGTATTCAAGTCACCGTGTTCGAAAGTGCCAAGCAACTCGGGGGGCGCGCGCGCGGTGTAACGTATCAAAACACCCAACTGGATAATGGTCAGCATCTGCTGCTTGGCTGCTATCACGAAACATTACGGCTGATCGAACAAGTTGGCGGCAATATTGAGCAGGATTTTTTGCGCCTGCCGTTACAACTCACTCTGCATCAACAATTCCAATTCAAGACACCTGCGCTACCTGCACCCTTACATCTGTTGGCTGGATTGCTCTTCGCTCGTGGATTATCCTGGCCATCCCGATTGAATGCCATGCGTTTTATCTCAACTTTACGTTCGGCGCAGTTTCATCTGCCTCATGACATGACTGTTGCCACCATGCTTGAACAGTATAAACAAGATAACGATCTGATCTGGAAGCTCTGGGAACCACTCTGCATCGCCGCGCTGAACACCCCAATAGATAAGGCTTCTGCGCAGGTGCTGCTTAATGTATTGAATGATGCATTGAATCAACATTATGCTGACAGCAATATGCTATTGCCGCGTACAGATCTCACCACATTATTTCCACAACGTGCCGCAACTTATATCAGGCGGCATGGCGGAAAGGTACTCGGTTCTTGCGGCGTGGAAAAAATTGTGCCCCATGATAATCATATCGAACTTGTCACCACACAAGGCCACGTCACTTTTAGCCACGCTATTTGTGCTACTCAACCTGCAGTTGCAGCAAAACTATTGCGCCCGATTTCGGCACTGATAAAAGTCACCGAACAAATCGAAGCTTTAACTCACCAGCCGATCTACACCGTATATTTGCAGTATCCGGGACACGTAAAACTTCCGGATGCCATGCTCGGGTTACACCAACGCTACAGCCAGTGGTTATTTGACAAGGGACGTATTAGCCGACAACGGGGGTTGATTGCAGCAGTCATCAGCGCAGAAGGTATGCACCAAGAATTGAGTCAGGATGAATTGGTGCAAAAAATTGTTACTGAATTACGCAATGAATTTAATATCAACGAACCACCACAATGGCATATGCTTATCGCCGAAAAACGTGCCACCTTTTCTTGTGAGCCGGATATCCAACGCCCGCAACAACAAACCGCCCTGCCAAGATTACTGTTGGCTGGTGACTATACGGCAGGCAGATATCCTGCAACACTGGAAGGCGCAGTACAGAGTGGCCTGCGCTGTGCTGCGTACATCACACAGGCGTAAATTCATCGTCTTGGCGCACAGCCATTACTTGACAAAATTACTAGAATATGCATAGTATAGACGCACACACTTTAGGAGCACACGTTGTGGAGTGTGGTCGTCAGCAACGTTGACGTTTAATCTTATCGATAGGAGATTGCTATCATGAAACTAATCCTACAATCCCTTTATGAAAGAAGGCATGAATTTGGGAGTGCCCAATACATCAGTGTTCTTGGGTGGCTTACTGCGCTATCGTTAGCGGTAGCCATGTTCGCTGAAAGTTTCGTATATACATGCACTAGGTGAGTAGTGCCTGGCTACTGCCAGGTTGCAATGGAGGGCGGTTTTCCCGCCCTCTTTTTATTTGGGGAATCCGGCTATAAACCCGACCCCTTGATGGTTTTTCCTAAATGAAGCTAAACAGCATGCCCAGCTGCATATCCTGAAGCCCATGCCCACTGGAAGTTATACCCACCCAGTTGCCCGGTAACATCCACCACCTCCCCGATAAAATGTAGTCCGGGCATGGCGCTGCATTCCATCGTTTTCGACGACAACGCGCGCGTATCAATCCCGCCACAGGTCACTTCGGCTTTGTTATAACCAACCGTGCCGGATGGGACAATCTGCCAGTCATGCAGTTTTGCGGCGATTTGTTTACGTTGCTTGTCATTGTACTGATTCAACGCCTGATTCTGAATCAGCTGCGTGCACCACACATCAGCAAATTTTTTCGGCAGCCATTGCGCAAGAAAATTACCAAGTAATTTTTTGCTACTTTTTTGCCGATCAAGCAGGGCTTCAATATCACAATCCGGTAAAAGATTGATGTGTAATGCTTCGCCGTGTTGCCAATAAGATGAAATTTGCAAAATAGCAGGCCCACTCAAGCCACGATGGGTGAACAATATATTTTCGCGGAATGACTGCTTGCCAAACGACACGGTTGTTTCCAGTGAAATGCCGGCCAAATCAACATAAGGCTGCCAAACATCCGGGGTGAAAGTCAGCGGCACCAGGCCGGGCTTGATTTTGGTAATCGGGATATTGAATTGTTCGGCAATGTGGTAACCGAATGGCGTGGCCCCTATCTTTGGCACAGACAGGCCGCCTGTTGCTATCACCAGTGACGCTGCCTCAAAAAATTCCCGCGAAGTACTGACCTTGAAATTTCCATCATGCTTTACTTCACTTACTGCGCAGCTCATAAAACGCTTGACGCCAGCGGTATCGCACTCGCCACGCAGCATGGCAATCACCGCCTCGGATTCCTGATCACAAAACATTTGACCAAGCGTTTTTTCGTGGAAACCTATACCGTATTTTTGCAGCAACCCAATAAAATTCTGCGGGGTGTAGCGCGCTAATGCCGAACGACAGAAATCCGGGTTGGTAGAAATAAAGTTTTCCGGGGTAGTGTTAATATTGGTGAAGTTGCATCGCCCTCCACCCGAGATGCGTATTTTTTCGGCAAGTTTTTTAGCATGATCAAGCAACACCACCGAACGTCCGCGCTGCCCGGCTTGTATGGCACACATCATGCCGGCAGCACCTGAGCCAATAATGATTACATCCACTTTCATATAGAACCCTATGGTAATTTTGTTTCGGCATGCGAATAAACATTTGCTTCTCGACCCGCCCGTAAACTGAAGGGGGATTCATTTCTGCCTCAACATGCTTTGAGTTATAAAACTGTCCATCGCATCGTGATATTCAACCGAGCCTACTGCCCCGCTGTTGTTATGTTCTCCGCCCTCAATCAAAACCAATTTTTTGGGCTGCGGCGCTGCCTCGTACAATTCATGAGCCATCTTGACCGGGACCGTTTTGTCCCATGTTCCATGGATCAACAATACCGGTATTTTGAGCTGGGTAATCTTTTTTAATGACTCGAAACGTTGATTCAACAAGAGGCCCACCGGTAAAAACCCATACTCCAGTTCACCCATTGCCTGCATTGATGTAAAGGTGCTCTCAGTAATCAGCCCTGCTGCCTCAGGATGATGAATGGCCAGATCAATCGCAATCGCACCGCCCAATGAATGCCCGTAAATAAAAGATTGCTGCGGTTTTATGCCGCGCTGCTTGAGTAAATATTGCCAGGCAGCATCGGCATCGGCATACACTTTTATTTCAGAGGGCTTGCCGCCTGTACTTTCGCCGAAGCCGCGATAATCCACCAACAACACGTTGTAGCCAAAATTATGCAAACGCAAAGTATGTTCCAAATTATTACCGATATTGCGATAGTTGCCGTGCAGGTACAGCAAGGTCGGCGCATTGGGTTGTTCAGCGGGAATCCACCAGGCAAAGAGCTCGCCTTTATCTACGCCGTTGCCAACAGGTATGTGAACCTTCTCGAACCGCATGCCCAAACGGTCTGGGGTTGTTTGTAGCACCGCTTCCGGAACAAACACATGTTTCATCTGTGTCGCCCACATGTAAACGCACGTCAAAGCATATGAAACCAGCACCGCGACAACGCCTGCAGCGACGCGCCTCTTCCATCTGGTCAAATTCATTCGATACCTGCCGAATCTTGCATACTTTTCCATATACAAACACCATTGCTGGCTTTATCTATATCTGCCAACTGTTGTTTATGTTCAGCCAGTTCGTCAACATTCGCTCGTAACACATGTACTTTAAGACGTGCAGTATCCAGCCTCGGCGACACGGGCGGACGTATCTCGGCCACAACATCCTCGCTTAAAAAACTGTCTTGCCCACGAGTCATGGCGAAATACACCTCAGCGAGCAATTCTGTATCCAGCAACGCCCCGTGCAAGGTGCGATGTGTATTGTCTATCGCGTAGCGATTACATAAAGCATTCAGACTATTTTTCTTCCCCGGATGCACATCACGGGCGATTTTTAGCGTATCCACCACGCTATTTTTCAACGTCGGCAGTCCCATCAATTCGAGCTCACGATTAAGGAAACCCATATCAAAGGGTGCGTTATGTATGATCAGCTCTGCGCCCGCTATAAACTCTAAAAAACTCGCTGCAATATCGGAAAATTTTGGTTCGTTCTGCAACCGCTCATAAGTCAGTCCATGCACTGCCACGGCACCTGCCTCAATCTCCCGCTCCGGATTAAGATAACGATGAAAGCGGCGTAACGACAATTTGCGCCCCTCCAGTTCGATCGCTGCCAACTCAATGATGCGATGTCCCTGTTTAGGGTCCAATCCTGTCGTTTCGGTGTCCAGTACAATCTTACGCATCGTCGTTCTCCGTCAGCGGAGAGTTGGCTGATATGCTGTTGCTGCGATGGGTTGATTTTTCTGCACCGTCCAACATGAGTTGCACCCCCCGATTTGCCAACTCATCGGCACGCTCATTACCATCATGCCCGGCGTGTCCTTTTACCCACACCCATTCGACTTGATGCTGCGCAGCCAGTGTGTCCAGCCTGCGCCACAAGTCTTCGTTCTTCACCGGTTTTTTGTCAGCAGTTTTCCAACCGCGTAGTTTCCAGTTATGCACCCATGCAGTAATGCCTTGCTGCACGTATTTTGAATCGGTGTGCAAACGCACATGGCAATGGCGCTTCAACGCTTCCAATGCAGATATTGCCGCCATCAACTCCATGCGATTATTCGTCGTATAAGGCTCCCCACCATACAGCTCAAGCTCTTTACCTTTAGTGCATAGCAGCACACCCCATCCCCCCAAACCAGGATTACCTTTACATGCACCGTCGGTAAATACTTCTATCACTGCTTTGCTCATTCGGGCGTCCGGACATAAGTTTTTTGTTGCGGATCGGCCTCACCATGTTGTGAAACCCTGTTATTCAGCTTGGTAGTAACAGGCAACAACTTACTGACCAGGCCTTCGTTCCACTTGGGTTTGATCAGTCGCATTCCCGGCACACGCTTGATCGCATGCAAGAAATACACTCCCCCGCTCACTGCCCACCAGCGGTCGCCCGCCGCTTCCATAAAGGCACACCGCTCCAACCATTTGCTTTGTTGAAATGGTGGCGCATATGCCGCAAAACGACCCGCTACCACCTCCAGACCCAACAAAGCCAGCCAATCTTTAAGGCGGGTCAACGCGATAAAGTCCCCGCACCAAGGATAACCTTGCGCGCCGCCGAATGTCCGGCACAACCCTGCAAATATTTTGTGCAACCCCCACAAACTGTATGGATTAAAACCGCTGATAATAAGGTTGCCCTCCGGCATTAACACTCGCTCTACTTCGCGCAGGATTTGATGAGGGTTTGCACTAAATTCAAGGATGTGCGGCAACAACACCAAATCCAGACTATCGCCAGCGAATGGCAGCTCTTCGCTTGACAGCAACACCTGCGCGCCATTACGGTCAGCGCCGCAAAAACGGAGTGGCATGCGGCTACTGTGTAAAAAATCATATTCCGGGGAACCTAATTGCAGCGCGTTGAAACCAAATATGTCACTGACGGTACGTTCAAAAAACGCTTGCTCACACCTTAATACATAAGCGCCTTGCGCAGTCGTAAACCACTCGCTCAAACTTTGTTCAGTTGCATTACAATTAAACATCGCTCAAATTCCATCCATTCTTATGTTCAACATTACTGCAATCCCTGCCTTCAAAGATAACTACATCTGGGTCGTACACAACCAGCAGTATGCCGCCATAGTCGACCCCGGCGAAGCGCTGCCGGTACTTGAATTTTTGAATACCCACAGCCTGCAGCCGACAGCCATTCTTTGTACGCATCGCCACGCGGATCATATCGGCGGCATCGCCAAACTGCGCGAAGTATACAACGTGCCTGTATACGGACGAAGACATCCGAATAATCCCCATATAACTAATAATTTAGTTGAACACGATCAAGTCGTGCTTGAGCAATTCGGTATCAACCTGGATATTATTGATGTCCCCGGCCATCTGGATGACCACATCGCCTTCATCACTCCCGACCTTATTTTTTGCGGCGACATACTATTTGGCGCGGGCTGTGGCAGGAATTTTGAAGGCACTCCCGAACAACTGCATTTTTCTTTGCAACGTCTGGCGCAACTACCTGACAATACCCGCGTGTATTGCGCTCACGAATACACCCTCGCTAACATTCGCTTTGCTCTCGCCTGTGAACCTGGCAATCAGGCACTGCAACAACGTGCCGAACAAGCCACACAATTACGTGCAGCCGGGCTGGCAACTGTACCGTCCACCATCGCGCTGGAAAAAGCGACCAACCCGTTTATGCGCTGCACGCAGCCGGAAATCATCCAGACTTTGCAACAGCGTGGTTTGCAAGATACCAGTGAGATCGCCGTGTTTACTGCCCTGCGGAAATGGAGAAATGACTTTTGATTGCGATGAGTACCGTTCTGGTTTATCCTTCGCGCCCCTTCGGAGAGGTGGATGAGTGGTTTAAGTCGCACGCCTGGAAAGCGTGTTTGGGATAACATCCCAACGGGGGTTCGAATCCCCCCTTCTCCGCCA
>Ga0137403_10000714_pt1 | contig 42773 bp, 41 predicted proteins | sample CZOMad2_1_16fung_FD_122057 | JGI IMG/M metagenome (GOLD analysis project Ga0137403, IMG submission 122057) | Vadose zone soil fungal communities from Angelo Coast Range Reserve, California, USA - CZOMad2_1_16fungal (Hybrid Assembly) | ecosystem: Environmental > Terrestrial > Soil > Vadose zone...
CGGCGGCTACAGGAGCATGCGCCGTACCTCTTCGGACCACGTGGGCATCCGCGGGCTGATCTATGCCTTCGGCCGTACCTCCGAGCTTCAGGAGCTGCCCGACCTCCTCGACCCGGGGGACTACGAGACCCAGGTCGCTCTGGCGCCGGTCAACCTCTTCTGCATCGGCAGCTCCAAGGCCAACCTATGGACCGGGCTCGTCCTCGAAGAATTCGGCCGGACCTGGTCGCCCCGGCTCGCCTTTCGACCCGATCCGGAGAGCAAGAACCTGCGGGACGTCCACGTGGATCTCCACGTCAACGGCCGGAAATGGCTACCGCCGAACTTCGAGAGCTCGACCCATCGGTATGATCGGGACTTCGGGCTGATCGTGCGGGGGCCGCACCCGAGAGACCTGGGCGCGCTGGTGATGGTCCTCGCGGGGCGGGGTGCGGTGGGGACAGAGGCGGCCTGCCGCGCGGTCACGGAAGATGCGCCGCTCGCCGAGATTCGAGATCACCTGAAGCTCTACCGCATCGACCTGGACGATCACCGCCAGGCGTTCTGGATCGCCGTGGAGATGGAGCGGGAAAGCGAAATCGGCGAGACCCGGCTCGACAGCCTGAAGATCTGCCAGGTTGGGACTTTTCAGGAGAGCCAGCGAATGGGTTAGGCGGCGGCGAGCACGTCGAGAAGCTGTGCGAGGCCCTGTTCATAGGAGTGGGTGAAATCGGCCCAGGTGAGAGCGCGTAGAAACGGGGAGACCTCACACTTTTCATACAAGAGCGGCAGGATGAAGGGCCGGTTGTCCCTCTCCGCCTGACGGATGAGCGCCGCGGCGACCTCCTTGTCGACCCAGGGAGAAGCCATGGCGTTGGGAGAGAGGACGAGCACGAACCAGGCGCTTTCCCAGATCGCCTTCTCGATCTTCTTGAGGAAGTCGTCCCCCACCCTCGCCTCCTCCTGGTCCCAGCGAACGACGAAGCCGCGCTCTTTGAGGTCTGCCACGAGCCGCTCGACGAGCTCCAGATCCTCCCGAGAGTAGCTGAGGAAGAGGTCCCGGCTCTCCGGCCGGGGTGGCGGCTCCTTCCGCATCGGCGGCATGCCCCCGAGCGGTGCCGCCTGCGCCTGGAGCAGCAGGCCGAGAACAGCGCCGGCGGCGAGGGTGGTCAACCAGTAGGAGAGGACGAGGGTGGCGCGAACCGCGCTCACACCGGTCCAGCACTGCCGGATCGCGTCGTCCGAGAAGCCCCGGGAGCCGATGCAGAGCTCGTCTCCCTCTCCCTTGCAGCAATTCTTGGCGGTAAAGAGACCGAGAGGGACCGCGGCGGTCGCTCCGACGGCTTCCACGGGAACGAGCCGGACACGGAGGATGTAGGTAGGGAGCAAGAGAGCAAGGCCAAGGAGCAGGAAGATCAAGGCGAGGCGAAACCGCCGCCGCAGGGCCGCGCGCTCCGGCAGCAGGCCAAATCGCAGCTGCGCGAGGACGGCGCTTCCCGCCATCAGGAGAATCGCGAAGCGGCGGGCGGCCTGCAGGCTTAGAGGGATGAAGATCGGGCCTGAACAGAGAACCCACCCGAGCAGAAAGGCGAGCACGAAGGCTGCCGCGCGGGGGTGTCGCGCCAGCAGCCCTCTCGGCAACGCCCTTCCTACGGGCACTGGGCGTCCGACCGCTGGCAGAAGCCCTGGGCCAGGTCGCAGACCAGGGTGGTCCGCGAGTCTTTCAACAGGTTGAGGCAGTCCCGGCTCTCGGTGCCGTCGTTCCAGCCACAGCCGACCGGCTTGTACTGGGACCGCCCCTTGCGGAGCTCGACCCGGTAGATATAGAGGCCGCGGACGACGCTGGGGATTTTGTCGTCGGTCGCCTGGACCTCCCGCACCCCGGGAGCGTAGCTGCGCGGACGCATCGAGAAGTGCGCGCCGCCCGGTGTGCTCTTCACGCAGAGGTCGACGGCGAAGGCCTTGTGGTCGGCCATCCCGGTCAGCTGCTCGAGGAGCTGCTGGACGAGATCCAGGCACCGGTCGGCGACCTCTTTCAAGACGGCTCCCGCGGGCTGCGCAACCGCCACCGGGGTGGAGGACCGAGCCTCATAGAGGACGGCGAAGATCGGAACCGGAGCGCGGTGACGGTTAAGGAGGGCGCCCTGCCGGGTGCCGTCCAGCTTCTGCCGGGCCTCGTGGAAGACCTCCTCGGCGGCGTCGCGCATCGCCGCCAGCTGCGGGTCTTTCAGGGCCTCGCGGAGGGATTCCTCAGTTTTTCCAAGCAGGCTCTCGACTGCCTCCCGGGAGTAGGCCGGTCCCGCGTCGGACGCGACGATCGGGAGCTCCTTGCGCTGGGAGACGAAATGATCGCGCAGCTGCGACAGCACCGGTGCCAGGGCCAAGGCCAGAGCGTTCGGGTCGTCCTGGCTCGGGAGGACCTTGACGCCGGGGCGCCGGAAACCGACGGCGTTCGCAGAGGACAGCACAAGGAGCCCGATGGCTATCGCCAGGCCGAACCTACGTACGAGCATGGGCGCTCCTCCTTCTTGAGCCGATTGCTGTAAGCCTACCAGAAGTTCACCGCAGGTACCCCAGCGACCGCAGCTTGGTGATGTGGTTCCACTCCAGGTAGGTGGCGTTCAACGAATCGGAGCCCTGGAGATATCTCCCGCGGGCCTTGGCGCGATCGGCCATCTCCTTTTCCCCGAAGGCTTTCAAGTCGGCGACGATCCTCTGCTCGCGGGGGGCGAGGTTCTGGCGCTCGCCGGGGTCGGTCTCCAGGTTGTAGAGCTCGACCGGGAGATTGGGGACGCGGGGCACGACGAGCTTCCAGGGGCCGCGGCGGACCGCCCAGCGGGGCTGGCCGTGGAGGAGGAGGTCGGAGATCAGGGTCTCGCGCTCGGCGGGGGCGCCGTCTAAGAGCGGCACCAGGTCTTTCCCCTGGCTGGGCGGCGGCTCGACCCCGGCGAGGTGGAGGAGGGTGGGGAAGAGGTCGACCGTCTGCACCGTGGCGTCGAGCACCGCCGGGGCGCGGCCGGGGACGCGAATCAGGGCGGGAACGTGGAGGAGCTCCTGATAGTGGGTGTGGCCGTGGTCGCCGTTCACCTCGTAGCCCAGCGCCTGCTCCTGGTCCAGGCGCTGCCAGAACTCCTCGCCGTGGTCGGAGAGGACGGCGACCACGGTGTCCCGATCGAGCCCCAGGTCGTGGAGGCCGGCCAGGAAGCGGCCCACCTGGCGGTCGGTGAAGGCCACTTCGGCCTTGTAGAGCGCCGCGAACCACGGGCGGTCGCCTTCGGGCGGCAGCGGGTTCTCCGGCCGGCGGTCGCCGGTGCAGCCCAGGGGGCCGCGGTAGTCCGGGGCGAGCCGGCGGGCCACCGTGGTGCACTCCGGCTCGGGCGGCGCGTAAGGGTTGTGGGCGTCGAAGAGGTGGAGATAGAGGAAGAGTCGGCGGTCGGGGCCGTAGCGCTTCAGGCGGGCGAGGGCCTGGTCGACCAGGACGTCCGCCGAGTCCTCGTAGGCGGCGTATTCGTCGAACCCCTGCTCCAGTCCGAAGGCGGGGTTGACGTAGATGTTGTGGTAGACCCCCAGGGTGTAGAACCCGCGGTCGCGCAAAACCTCGGCCATCGTGGTCGCCCCAGCCGGGAGGCCGGTGGGGGCGAAGTTGCCGAAGCGCTGCCCGGCGCCGTGGGTCTGCGGCTGGAGGCCGGTGACCAGGGAGGCGACGCTCGGCAGGGTCCAAGGGGCGGGGGACATCAGGTGGGCGAAGCGCAGGCCGCTCCGCGCGAAGGCGTCCAGGTGGGGGGTGAGGCCGTCTTTCCCTCCATAGACCCCCAGGGCGTCGGCGCGCAGAGTGTCGATGAGGATGACGATCAGGTTCTTCCCCACCGTGCGGCCGGGGAGGACGAGGAGCGGATCGCCCCACAGCGCCACCCCCTCCGGCAGCGGGTTGCCGTTGCGGCTCGCCTCGACGGAGAGGGTGAGGTGCCGGCCGCCGCTGCCGGCGGGGAGGGCCTTTCCCACCTTGCGCCAGCCGTTCCCCTCGCCGTCCGAGCCGGTGAGGACCTCCTCGAACCAGGGTCGGCCGTCGAGCGCGGCGCGGAAGACCGCCCGGGCGCCGGGCCGGTCGACCTCGGGCACCAAGCCGATCCGGCTCTCGAAGCGGGCGCCGCGCGGCAGGTCCTTCGGCAGGGGAAGCTCGATCTTCGAAAGGCCGGGGAGGGCGGGCAGGCTCTCCCCCTTGAGCGACATCGAACGGTAGAGATCGGCCCCCGGCTTGCCCGAGAGGCCGAGGAGGTCGAGGCTGCCGCCCGACACCGAAAGGCGCAGCGCCACCACCCGGCCGGTCCAGTAGGCCTCGTGCCCGAGGTCGACCTCGTAGAGATGCTCCTGGCCGTCCGGGTTCAGGGGGAAGGAGAGGGTGCGGTAGGGCGGGAAGTGGGGGTCCTGGGCGAGGCGCCAGGAGAGCGTGGCGAGGCTCGCGGTCCCCTTCGCACGGACCGTTAACCGGGCGATCCGCGCCGCGTCGAGGTCGACCTGGAACTGCACCGGCTCCGCTCCCAGGGTCGTCCCGGCCGGCAGCGCCACCGCGGCGGCGGGTGGCGGGGCGGCGAGGGTGCGGAGGCGGAGGAGGCCACGGGGAGCGGGATTGCAGGCGGTGAGGAGGAGAAGGAGGAGGGCGGCGAAGAGGCCCCTCACCCCCGGCCCCTCTCCCGGCCCGCCCGCCCGCACCGCCGGGAGAGGGGAGCGGAGTGAATAGGAAGCGCCGGGGCAGTGGCGGGTCTCCCCCTCTCCCGGTGGGAAGGGGGGGCGGTGGGGAGAGGGGGCCGGGGGGTGAGGGGCCCGGTCTCCGTCCGGCCGAGGGTGAGGGCCCCCCCTCAAGCCAACCCGCCGCGAATCCAGCAGCCCCCGAGGACCCGGGTACCCTGGTAGAAGACCGCCGCCTGGCCCGGGGCCACGCCGCGCTGCGGAGTGGCGAAGCGGACCTCCACCTCGCCCGCCCGGTTGCCGCCGAGCGGCCGGATCGTCGCGGCCACCCCGGGGTGGCGGGAGCGGATCTTGACCGTCGCCTCGACCTGCCCGGTCGGAGCGGGGCCGATCCAGTGCAGGCGCTCGCCTCGGAGGCCTGGAGCGGTCAGCTCCTCGTCCCGCCCCACCACCACCCGGTTCTCCTCGGGCTCGATGCGGAGGACGTAGAGCCGCTCGCCGGCCGCCACCTGAAGGCCGCGGCGCTGGCCCACGGTGTAGCGATAGTAGGGCTGTCCCTCCCCCAGCTCGGTTCCGGCGGTGTCGACCAGGCGGGCCGGAGCGGCGGCCACCGCCGCCGCGGCGCCGGAATAGCGGTCCGGCAGCTCCGCCACCTGCCCCTCGACGAACTCGCGGACGCCGCCGGAGACGAAGCAGACCTCCATGCTCTCCCCCTTCTCCGCCACCACCAGGCCGGCCTCTCGGGCGAGCGCGCGCACCTCCGGCTTGGTCTTCTCTCCCAGCGGGAAGAGCGAGGCGGCGAGCTGCTCCTGGGTGAGCTCGAAGAGGTAGTAGCTCTGGTCCTTGTCGGTATCCACCGCGGTATGGAGCTCCGGACCGTCCGGTCCGTCGAGGATGCGGGCGTAGTGGCCGGTCGCTACCTTTTCCGCTCCCAGGGCACGGGCGCGGGCGTGAAGAAGGTCGAACTTGACCCAGGTGTTGCAGCGCACGCACGGGCTGGGGGTGCGGCCGGCCAGGTAGTCGGAGACGAACGGGTCGACCACGTGCTGGCGGAACTCCTCGTCCATCCGCAGGGTGTAATGGGGGATGCCCGCCTGCTGCGCCACCCGCCGCGCGTCGCCGAGGTCCAGGGCGCCGCAGCAGCGGCCGTGGGCGGACTCCTCCGAGCGATCCCAGAGGAGCATGGAGAGGCCGACCACGGGGTGGCCCTCCCGGGCGAGGAGCCAGGCGGTGACCGAGGAGTCGAGGCCGCCGCTCATCGCGACGGCGAGGAGGCCGGGGTCGCTCACCGCGTACCCCCCACGCCCACTGCCGGCGCCGTCAGCTGGCGCAGCGCCGCCGACTCGGCGGCGAGGGTGGCGAGGAAAGCGTCGACCTGCTCCGGCCGGTTGGCCGGCCCGAAGCTCACCCGCAGGCTCGACAGCGCCTCGGCCGCGGAGAGGCCCAGGGCGAGGAGGGTGGGGCTCGGCTCGACCACCCCGGAGGCGCAGGCCGCGCCGGTCGACACCGCGTAGCCCGCGAGGTCGAGCCGGATGAGGAGCGACTGGGCGTCCACCCCGGAGAGAGCGAGGTTGGAGGTGTTGGGCAGGCGCGGCGCCCCGGCGCAGTGGACGAGGGCGCCGGGGATCTTCGCCAGCCCGGCCTCGAAGCGGTCGCGCAGGGCGGCGAGGTGGGCGCCGCGCTCGGCGAGCTCCCCCTGGGCGAGCGCCGCGGCCTCCCCCAGGCCGACGATCGCCGCCACGTTCTCTGTTCCCGCCCGCCGGTGCCGCTCCTGGCTGCCGCCCACCAGGTAGCCGTCGAGCGCCACCCCCTTGCGCACCCAGAGGGCCGCTGCCCCCAGAGGACCGCCGAACTTGTGCGCTCCCAGGGTGAGGAAGTCGACCCCCAGCTCGTGCACCGAGACCGGGATCTTCCCCACCGCCTGGACGGCGTCGGTCAGCACCGGGATGCCGCGCTCGCGGCAGGCGGCGGCCACCGCCGCCACCGGCTGGAGGGTCCCCAGCTCGTTGTTGGCGAGCATCAGGGTAACGAGGACGGTACCGTCCCCCAGAGCGGCCACTACCGCCTCCGCCAGCACCACCCCGTCCGGCCCGGGCGGGATGCGGGAGACCGCCATGCCCCCCGCCTCCAGGCGGGTCGCCGACTGGCGGACCGAGGGGTGCTCCAGGCGCGAAACGACGATCTGACCCGGGGAGTTGCCGGCCGCGGCCCGGCGCGCCGCATCGAAGAGCACGGCGTTGTTGGCCTCGGTGCCGGAGGCGGTGAAAACGATCTCCGGCGGCCTCGCGCCGAGCAGAGCGGCCACCTTCTCGCGCGCCTCCTCGACCGCGTTGCGCGCCGCCTGGCCGAAGCGGTGGGTGGAGGAGGCGTTGCCCCAGCGCTCGCCCAGCCAGGGGAGCATGGCGGCGCGCACCCGGGGGTCGAGCGGCGTCGTGGCGTTGTGGTCGAAGTAGACGGGGGTGGGGGCAGGCATGAGCTTTGAAACCTCGGGACGGGGTATTGTAGCGCGCGCGCCGGAATGGCGGCTGCCGCCCCCCCTGTTAGGGGTATTGCGGCCCTTTTCGGCCTGACTGCCCGCGGTCTCTTCAAGGGATCGCGGGCTTGACCCCTTTGAGCCCCGGCGAGCACCGTCCATGCGGATGAACCGAAAAGCCCCGTCCCGCGATTTCCGATCTCCCGCGTTCCCCGTCCTCCGCTGCCTCGTCCTGGCGCTCGGTTTGGCTCTCGGTTTGGCCGCCCTGCCCCTCGCGGCCGATCCCCCGGCGGCCCCCCCGTCCAACCCCCCGGCGGCGGCACCGCCGGCATCGCCGGCACCGGCGGTGAAAAAACCGCCTGAGAAGCCCAAGAAGCTCACCCGGTCAGAAGAGAAGAAGCTGCTCTCGGCGCTTCCCAAGGAGTACAAGGCCTGGCTCGACGAGGTCGACGTCCTCATCACCCCGGAGGAGAAGGCGACCTTCCTGCGCCTCGACAAGGACTACCAGCGCGACTCCTTCATCGAACGCTTCTGGGAAGTGCGGGACAAATATCACCTGGGGGGCCACAGCGCCTTCAAGGAGCAGTGGGACTCCCGGGTCGAGGAGGCGCGGACCCACTACGGCAACATCAAGGAGGACCGCTCGCGCATCCTCCTCCTCAACGGCCCGCCCACCGTGCAGATCGTCTCCAACTGCCAGATCCTCTGGCCGCTGGAAGTCTGGTACTACGCCAACAGCGACCGCGTGCACTACGAGTTCTTCGTCGTCTTCTACCAGCAGTGGGGGGCCGGGGCCTACCGGATCTTCGAGCCCGCCGAGGGGCTGGGCACCCTCTTCCGCGACAGCAGCAATCCGGACGAGCGTTCGCTCGAGGCGGTTTCCAACGGCTGCATCAACGGCGACAAGCTCGCCGGCGCCATCTACTGGGTGGTGAGCCAGCGACTGGGCTACAGCATGATCCAGGCGCAGTTCGAGTCCCACCCCGAGGGTCCCGGCGGTGAGTGGGTGGCCTCCTTCAACTCCTACACCACCGATCTGCCGGAGACCGCCGTCACCTTCCCGGCCAAGCTCGCCGTGGAGTTCCCCGGCCGCTACCAGGCGCGGACGGTGGTCCAGGGGGTGATGCAGGTGGCGACCGCGGACATCGGCATGGCGCAGCTCGCCGACAGCCGCTCCTACAACCTGGTCCTGACCGGCGAGATCATCCAGGGCCGGAAGCTCTTCGACAGCTTCCGCTACAAATTCGACTTCCCGGCCGACCAGGTGCCGGACGGCAAGCTCCCCCTGGTCTTCCAGCGCTACCTGCGCCCCGGTACCTACAAGCTGGTCCTGAAGATGGAGGATCTGAATTCGGGCAAGTTCTATCGCTCCGAACAGCCGCTCGAGGTGCCGGAGACCGACAAGGTCGCCCCCACCGCGCCGCCGCTCCTGGATCCCGAGAGCGCGCGCATCCTGGAGGAGGCGAACAAGGCCCTGCGCTCGGGGGAGACGACGGTCAAGATCATCCGCCCGCCCGGCGACCTGCACACCGGGATGCAGCGCTTCGACACCCTGACGACCGGCAAAGTGATCCAGAGCGTCACCTTCTCCCTGGACGGCAAGCCGATCCTGACCAAGAAGAGCGCTCCCTACAGCGTCGAGCTGGACTTGGGGCCGGTGCCCCGGACGCGGAAGCTCGAAGCCATCGCCTATGACGGGAAGGGGACGATCCTCTCCCAGGACGAGCTGCTCATCAACTCCGCCGGCCACCGCTTCGCCGTCCACCTGGTCGAGCCGCAGCGCGGCAAGCGCTACGCCAAGAGCCTCCTCGCCCAGGCCGACGTCGACGTGCCGGAGGATCAGACGGTCGAGCGGGTGGAGTTCTACCTGAACGAGACGCTGGTCGCGACCGCCTACCAGCCCCCCTACGTGCAGCCCATCGTGCTGCCGAAGAGCGGCGCGCTCTCCTACGTGCGGGCGGTTGCCTACGACGTGGACGGCGCGGCGACCGAGGACTTGGTCTTCGTCAACGCCCCGGAGGGGATGGAACGGCTGAACATCCAGTACGTCGAGCTCTACGCCTCGGCGCTCGACAAGAAGGGGCGGCCGGTCGACGGGCTGACGCAGAAGAACTTCACTCCCATTGAGGACGGGGTCAAGCAGCAGATCGTCCGCTTCGACCAGGTGCACGACCTGCCGCTCCACACCGCGGTCACGCTCGACGTTTCGGCCTCAATGGAGGCGAACCTGCCGGAGGCCCGGCAGGCCGCCCTCGATTTTCTCCAGCAGACCCTGGAGCCGAAGGACCGGGCGACCCTCATCACCTTCAACGATCATCCGAACCTGGTGGCCAAGTTCACCAACAACGTGACCACCCTGGCCGGCGGCCTGGCCGGCCTCAAGGCCGAGCGCGGCACCGCGCTCTACGACAGCATCATCTACACCCTCTACTACTTCAACGGCATCAAGGGTCAGCGGGCGATGCTCCTGCTCTCCGACGGCAAGGACGAGAGCAGCCGCTTCACCTTCGAGGACGCCATGGAGTACGCCAAGCGGGCGGGGGTGACGATCTATTCGATCGGCCTGGGGAAGGACGTCGACAAGAAGCACCTCACCAAGATCGCCGAGGAGACCGGCGGCCGGAGCTTCTTCGTCGCCACGGCTACGGAGTTGAAGCCGATCTACGCCGCGATCGAAAAGGAGCTGCGCTCGCAGTACCTGATCGCCTACCAGTCGACCAACGCCAGCGAGGACTCGAACTTCCGCACCATCGAGCTCAAGACCGACCGGTCCGATCTGGAGGTGAAGACGATCCGGGGGTATTACCCGTAGGGGGATGAAGTCGTACTGGCACCTTGGCCCTCACCCCCGGCCCCTCTCCCGGCCCGTCCCCCAAACCTCCGGGAGAGGGGAGAGTCGCGTGTAGGAGACGTTGGGTCTCCTCTCCCATAGGCGCGTGCTCGCGGTCATCGCTGTAGGACTATCGTTACATTGCGCCGATGGGTGATACGGCTTATCATCTACCCATGGCTACCGGGGTCACCAAGCACTCCTATACCCCTGCCACGGCAGAGGAGATACAGCGTGCCGTCGGCGTCACCGAGGAGGATCGGCAGGTGGTCGGCAGCGTGCTCGCCAAGCTCCAGTTCCATGGAGCTCCTGCTGCGCGGGGTCGATTCATCAGGGCCGTTGCCAAGCCGCCCCGAAGGGGCGTAGGTCGGTAGCCTGGGGCGAGAGCCCCAGGTTGAGATATCCCCAAGAATCAACAGCCCCGAAGGGGCGACGGTAAGCTCGGCTCGGATCATCCTACTCGAGACGCGGAAGCTCCTCGGGTCTGACATTCAGTCGTATGGACCGCGCAGTGCCGGGCGACCGCGTAATGAGCCCGAGGCGAGCCAGCGTCAGGATCATCTGGTGAATCGTGGGCGGCGTGACCTTGAAGTAGCGCTGAAAGTCAGCCTCCGCCGGTGGACGACCGTTCACTTTTGTGTACGCATCGAGGAAGGCGAGATACTGACCTTGTAGGTGCGTGAAGTTCGGCATCCCTGCCTGCTCTCATCAAAGTCGGGTCCCGGGCGGTTGCCCTACTCCCTGCAGCGCACCCGCACCCGGTGCCAGGCGTTGTTCATGTAGCCCTTGAAGTTCCAGACGCTCGCCACCGTCTCGGGCTGGCCGTTGCCAGCATCGTCCCAGGCGCGGACCATGATCTCGTAGTCGCCGGGGACGAGGCCGAGGGAGACCCGCCAGAAGCGCCAAACCCAGGGGCCGCGGTCGTCGTGGAGATCGGCCGGCACCCAGCTCGTTCCGCCGTCGCCCGAGACCTCCACCCGCGCCACCCGCCGGCCCTCCCCGCTTCCTCCGGCGGCGCCGGCGATCGCGTACCCCTTGACCCGCACCACCCCCGGCCGCACCGTCTCCCCCTCCTCCGGGGAGCAGATGACCGCGCTCAGGGCGACGTCGCCCAACATCGTCCCGCTCTCCCAGTCGACGGTCTCCGCCGTCACCTCCGGCGGAAAGAGGCGGTAGGCCACAGCCTGGAAGTAGTTGTCGGAGGGCTTTTCCTGGAGCGTGATGCGGGACAGCCACTTGACGCTCCGCGCGCCGATGTAGCCGGGGACCAGGGCGCGCAGGGGGGCGCCGTGCAGGGCCGGCAGGGGAGCGCCGTTCATCTCGTAGGCGAGGATCGTCTCCGGCGCCAGCGCCTTGTCGAGCGGCACCGAGCCGCCGAAACCGAAGCGCTTGCCGTGCCGCTCCACTTGGTCGAGCCCGGTGAAGGCGACGTGGCGGGCCGCGGGCCGCGGCCGGGCGCGCTCCAGCAGCTCGGCGAGCGACGCCCCGGTCCAGAAGGCATTGCTGATCGCCTCCTCATGCCAGGGGAGCTCGCCCGGGATCGGTTTCCAGGCGATGAGCTCCGAGCGCCGGTTGCCGGCGCATTCGAGGGTCGCCATCCGCCGCACCGGCGGCAGGGCGCGGAGCTCGGCGAGCGTCAGGGAGAGCGGGTTTTCGACCAGGCCGCCGATCTCCAGCCGGTAGGTGGCAGGGTCGAGCGCCGGGACGTTGCCGTGGTTGCGGACGAAGAAGAGGTCGTTGCCGGTGACCTCGTCGGCCCGCAGGGCGGACAGCGGCGGCCCGGCGTTGAGCGGCTCCTCCTGGCGGACGCGGAGGCTGGGGTCCTTCCCTTCGGGGGTGCTCATTCGTCGTAGGAGAGCGGATGGGAGCGCCGTTGGTAGCGATCCCCGCCCGCGGCTTCGAGCGGCGCGTAGATCGAGCAGTGGTCCATCTCGCCGCCGTAGACGTGGAGGGTGATGGCCAGGCGGTCGGGGTGGGCGTTGCCGAGGACGTGGTACTCGAACGGCGGAATGAGCGCGCCCGCCGAGCCGATCCCGGCGTGCACGCGGCCCTGGTCGGTGAAACGGCAGATGCCGTCCTCCGTCGCCTCGGCGAGGTCGAAGCGGTGGACCTCCATCTCCCCCTCGATCACCCCCTCGACACACCAGATCCCGGCGTGGTCGTGAAGGGCCGTCTGCTGGCCCGGCCCCCAGGTCATGATCACGGCGGTGAAGCCGAGCTCGGGGTCGCGGTGGAGGAGGCGCCGGGCGTAGCCCTCCGGCTTGGTGCGCCGGAACCGCGCCGGCAGCTTGACCCCGTGGCCGGCGAACATCTCCAGGTCGTGCTTGATGCGCTCCGTGATGGCTGCGGGTTCTCCCAGGCGCACCGCCGCGCGCAGGTGATCCAGAAGGACTTCGACGTCATGGGCAGTCAGGGTTGCAGTCATGCTCTCCTCGGCTGGCGGTCAATCCTGTTCGAGATAGGTATAGCCCGAGAGCCCCGCCTCATAGCGGCGCAGCAGGTGACGGGATTCCTCCAGCGTCATCCGCTTGGCGCGCATGGCGGCCTCGGTGGCGTGCCGCACCCGGTTGACCAGATCGTTTTTGGTATAGCGCACGTAGCGTAGCACGTCGGTTACCGAATCGCCGGGGACGACGTCCTGGATGACGTAGCCCTCCTCGGCGTCGAGCGAGACGTGGACGGTGTTGGTGTCGCCGAACAGGTTGTGCAGGTCGCCCAGGATCTCCTGGTAGGCGCCGACCAGGAAGACTCCCAGGTAGTAGGGCTCGCCGGCGCTGAAGGGATGGAGCTCCAGGACGTCCTTGACGTCCCGGCGGTCGATGAAGTGGTCGATCTTGCCGTCCGAGTCGCAGGTGATGTCGGCGAGCACGGCGCGGGTCGTCGGCTCCTCGTTCAGGCGGTGGATCGGCACCACCGGGAAGAGCTGGTCGATGGCCCAGGAGTCGGGTACCGACTGGAAGACCGAGAAGTTGCAGAAGTAGGTGTTGGCGAGCGTCCGCTCCAGCCCTTCCAGGTCCTCGGGAACCTCCGGCAGAGTGCGGGTGATCTTCAGGATCTTCTGGCAGATCGCCCAGAAGAGGTCCTCCGCCAGGCCCCGGTGCTCGAGCGACAGGTGGCCGAGGTTGAACAGGCTCAGGCACTCGTCGCGGTAGGCGATGGCGTCGTGGTAGGACTCCAGGAGAGTCTTCCGCGACACCTCGCGGTAGGTGTCGAAGAGATGGCGCAGGGGGATGCCGGCGTCCGCCGGCGGCTTCTTCGGCAGCTTGCCGACCGCGAACTCGGCGACGTCCAAAACGTCGATGATGAGGGCGGCGTGGTGGGCGACGGTCGCCCGCCCGGACTCCGAGACCAGGGTCGGATGAGCCACCCCCTCGGCGTCGCAGATCTCCATCACCCCGAAGACGATGTCGTTGGCGTACTCCTGGAGGGTGTAGTTGAGCGACGAGGTGAAGTTGGTCTGCGAGCCGTCGTAGTCGATCCCCAGGCCGCCGCCGACGTCCAGATAGCGCAGCGGTGCGCCCATCTTCACCAGGTTGACGTACACCTGGGCCGCTTCGCGGAGAGCGTCCTTGACGGCGCGGATGGAGGAGATCTGGCTGCCCAGGTGGAAGTGGAGGAGCTCGAAGCTGTCGAGCAGCTGGTGCTCGCGGAGGAAAGTCATGGCGTCGAGCAGGTCGCGGCCGGAGAGGCCGAACTTCGAGCGGTCGCCGGCCGAGGCCTCCCAGTGCCCCGAGCCCTTGGCCGAGAGCCGCGAGCGGATGCCGATGCGCGGCCGGATGCCGGTCTTCGCCGCGATGTCCCGGATGAGCGGCAGCTCGGACGGCTTCTCGACCACCAGGACGACGCGACGGCCGAGCTTCGAGGCGAGAAGAGCGGTCTCGACGTACTCCTCGTCCTTGTAGCCGTTGCAGACGATCAGGGCCTCCTCGTCCTCCAGCATGGCCATGACCGCCAGCAGCTCGGGTTTCGAGCCCGCTTCGAGGCCGAAGTGGTAGGGGCGGCCGTACTCGACCAGACGCTGCACCAGATAGCGATCCTGGTTGACCTTGATCGGGTAGACGCCGCGGTAGATCCCGAGGTAGCCATATTCCTCAATGGCGCGGTGGAAGGCCTGGTGGAGCTCCACCACCCGCGCGTTGACGATCTCCGAGAAGCGGATGAGGAGGGGGAGCCCGATGCCGCGCTCCCGCACCTCGTCGACCAGCTCCTTCAAGTCGATCGCCGGGGCGGTCGAGCCGCCGGGATGGACCGCCATGTGGCCGGCGGGGTTGACCGAGAAGTAGCCGTTGCCCCAGCCGCGGATGTTATAGAGGTCCAACGAGTCGGCGGGGGTCCAACGGGCTTTCAAGGCGCTCACGGTCATCGTCTGCGAGGGCTCCTTCGCTTTCGGACGCAAATGGTTGACCGGCCAGTGGTTCGGGCGGGGCAGGAACCGTGTCTGGGCCGAAGGCCGACTCTAGCACGAAGCGGGCCGGGCAGAGGACCGCGGATCGGTGACGGCTTCCTATAGAATTCCCCTCTTGATTCCCCCTCTTGTTCGGGGAACGAATGGCCATGCCGCTCTATCTCGAAGACTTCCAGGTCGGCACCGTCCGGCAGACCGGTTCGTGGACCGTGACGCGCGACGAGATCGTCGCCTTCGCCCGCCAGTTCGACCCGCAGCCCTTCCACCTGGACGAGGAGGCGGCGCGGCGCTCCCCCTATGGCGGGCTGATCGCCAGCGGCTGGCACACCTCGGCCCTCTGCATGCGGCTGGTGGTCGACTCCTTCCTTAAGGACGGCGTCGGCAGCCTGGGCTCGCCGGGGGTCGACGAGCTGCGCTGGCTCCAGCCGGTCCGCCCCGGCGACACCCTGACGGTCCAGATCGAGGTGGTCGCGATCGTCCCCTCGAAGAGCCGCCCCGACCGCGGCGTCGTGCGGCTCCGCTATACCGTACGCAACCAGAAGGAAGAGGACGTGATGACCGTCCTCGCCATGGGCCTCATGCTGAAGAGGCCGGAGGGCTAAAGGCAGATGCGAAACGGCTATCCCCTGGTCGAGATCCACCGCCACCTGGACGGCAACGTCCGGATCGAGACCGTCCTCGACCTCGCCCGCCGCCACGGGCTCGACCTGCCGGCCTGGACGGTCGAGGCCTTAAGGCCCTACGTCCAGATCACCGAGCGGGAGCCGAGTCTCGTCCACTTCATCGCCAAGTTCGAGCTGCTGCGCCGGGTGATGGTCGACTACGCCGCCGTGCGGCGGATCGTGCGCGAGAACCTGGAGGACGCGGTGCGCGAGGGGATCGACGCCATCGAGCTGCGCTTCAGCCCCTACTTCATGGCCGAAGAGCACGGCCTCGACACCTTCGGGGTGGTCGAGGCGGCCTGCGACGCCCTGGAGGAGGGGCGGGACCTGCCGGTGCGGGCGAAGCTCATCGTCATCATCTCCCGGCACTACGGCCGGGAGGTCGGCCGCATCGAGCTGGCGGCGGCGCTCCGCGGTCGCCAGCGCGGCGTGGTGGCGCTGGACCTGGCGGGCGACGAGGCCCACTTCCCGGGCGAGCTTTTCGTCGACCACTTCCGCGAGGCGCGGGAGGGAGGGCTCCGCGTCATCGCCCACGCCGGCGAGGCGGCCGGGGCCGAAAGCGTCCGCCAGGCGGTCCTCGGCCTGGGCGCCAAGCGGATCGGCCACGGCATCCGCGCCATCGAGGACCCGGCGGTCGTCGATCTCCTCGCCGAGCGCGGCATCCCCCTGGAGGTCTGCCCGACGAGCAACCTCCATACGAGCACCGTCGCCACCTACCGCGACCACCCGCTCCCCGCCCTCCTGCAGCGGGGCCTCGCAGTGACGCTCAACACCGACGACCCGAGCATCAGCGGCATCGACCTCGCCCACGAGTACCGGGTGGCGGTCGACGAGATCGGGCTCGCGGAGGCGGATCTGCGCCGGATGCAGGAGACGGCGCTCCAGGCGGCGTTCCTGTCGGACGAGGAGCGGGCGGCGTTGCTCGCTGCCGCGGCGTCCTGACTCAACCGGTCGCTATACTTTCGTGTCTTTGAGATAGGGAGGACTGGCATGGCCAAGAGCAGTGGCATTGATCTCTCCAAGCTCTCGATCGAGGAGCTTGCAACCCTGGTGAAGGACGCGGAGGCCGAGCTTGTCTCCCGCCGCGAGGCGGAAAAGGAGCGGGTGCTCCAGCAGATGCGGGAGCTCGCCTCGAGCATCGGGATGACGGTCGAGGACCTCCTGAAGCGCGAGAAGGGGAAGACCCGCGCTCCCGGAGCCGATGCCAAGTACCGCCACCCGGACGACCCCAACCTCACCTGGTCGGGCCGCGGCAAGCGGCCGGCCTGGGTGAACGAGGCGCTGAGCGCGGGGAAGAGTCTGGACGAGCTGGCGGTATAGAGGGCCTTCACCCCCGGCCACCATCGGCATACCTTTGGCTCCGAGGGGGTGGGAGGTGGATCCCTCCCCCCTGGGAGGGGGAGGGTTGGGTCAAGGGGGAGGTTAGGAGGGGGGCGCCAGAACCCTCGGCAGGCGGTCATCGCCGGCAGTCCGGCAGTCATCGCCAGCTACTCCTCGAACTGCGCCAGCGAATCCAGGAACCCGGTCGCGGTGGCCAGGCTGTGGCCGGCGAGGGTCCGCATCAGGCGCTGCACCCAGGGCGAGCGCCCCATCCGATCCGCGTAGCGCCGGGAGATCCCGACCGCCAGCGGGATCACCAGGAGACCGCAGAGCAGGTTGCCGAGCAGCCAGCCGGCCGGGAACATCGCGTAGGCGTCGAGGCCCAACAGCCCGCGGAGCGCCACGATCAAGAGCGGCGTCCAGAGGAGCGGCGCGAAGAGCAGCGTCAACTGCACGGCGCGGATGCGCTCGGCGCGGAGCGATTCGAGCCGCCGCTGGATGGCGACGACCGGCGCGCTGTAGTCGATCGCCCCCAGGGCCGCCAGCTGGCGGATGCCGGCGGCGAGGAGGAGGATCGCGGCCAGATCGAGCGTCACCGCCGGGATCAGGAAACGGGGCTCGGCGAGATGATGCGCCAGGAACGAGCCCAGCCAGAGGGTGGCTAGGAAGTTGAGCCCGAGCTCGAGCCCGAGAGAGAGCCACCGCAATGCCGTGTGAGCCCGGTTCAGGACCGGCTGCTGCAAGAGGCGCGTGTTCAGCCGGAGGACTTCGTCCAGCTTCCGGTCCTGCTCCTGCCAGCGTTGTTTCAGGTCTTCGAGGTCCATAACTCTTCCTTTCGTGTCATTTCGCAGGCGCCAGGTCGCGCCGGAGCTTCTGCTTGAGCCGGGCGATCTTGGTGCCGACATTGGTTTCGGAAATGCCGAGAATCTCGGCGATCGTGTCGTGGCGGTTGCCGTCCAGGTAGAGAAGGAGGAGCGCCCGGTCGAGCTCTCCCTGCTGTTCGATGAGCTGCTGCAGGAGCCGGAGGTCGCCGTCCAGCTCGACCCCGGGGTTGGCAGCCCCGGCGATCTCCAGCACCGAGGCCTCGGCCGGCACGGTGTGGCGCGACCGCCGGGACTCGCTGCGATAGAAGGAGATGGCGACGTTCAAAGCGATCCGGTACATCCAGGTGGAGAACCGGTAGCTCTCGTCGTAGCGGTCGAACGACCGCCAGAGCTGGACGACCATCTCCTGCACCAGGTCCTCGCGGTCGGCGGGATTGCGGCAGTAGGAGCCGGCGACCTTGTAGAGGATCTTCTTGTGCTCGTCGAGCAGGGCCAGGAAGCGGTCCTGCGGTTGGGACTTGGACATCGGGCGCTCTCCCTTCGCCCCTATGATTCGCCCCCGGGCGCCGAAAATCACAGCCCAATGATCCTGGCCCCCCTACCCTGACCCGTTGTCCCGGGAGCTGGGCCGTCTCCGCTTACGCTGGGCCATTGTCCCCGGAGCTAGGCCGTCTCTGCTTACGTTGGGCCATTGTCTCCGGAGCTGAGCCGTCTCCGCTTACGCTGGGCCATTGTCTCTGGAGCTGAGCCGCCTCTGCTTACGCTGGGCCATTGTCTCTGGAGCTGGGCCGTCTCTGCTTACGCTGGGCCATTGTCTCCGGAGCTGAGCCGTCTCTGCTTACGCTGGGCCATTGTCCCCGGAGCTGGGCCGTCTCTGCTTATGCTGGCCCATTGTCTCCGGAGCTGAGCCGTCTCCGCTTACGCTGGACCATTGTCCCTGGAGCTGGGCCGTATCTGCTTACGCTGGGCCGTTGTCTCCGGAGCTGGGCCGTCTCCGCTTACGCTGGCCCGTTGTCTCTGGAGCTGGGCCGTCTCCGCTTACGCTGGGGCCATTGTCGGGCTAGCGCGTCGACCGGGCTCGGAACCAGGCCAGGAGGACATCGCCGAACAACAGGACCACCGCGATGACGAGCAGGATGATCGCGGTCGCCTTCGTGGCCTGGATCTGAATGAACTCGAAGCGCTCGAAGGTCCCGCCCCACTGCGGCTGCGAGACGGCGGCGTGCAGCCGGGGGAGGCTCACCCCCACGGTCCAGAGGGAGAAGAAGGCAAGCGTGAGAGAGAAGACGAGCCGCCAGCGGAGCCAGAGCCGGTTGGCGAGGAAGAGAGCGCCGAGGAGCAGGACGAGGACCCCCAGCCACCCGAGGACTCCGGAAACGGAGTAGGCAAAGACCCACTTGAAGACCTGGTAGACCACCCGGTAGGCCAAGACCGCGGCGAAGAAAGCCGCCACCCCGCCGAGCCAGGGGAGGAGCCGGGAGCCCGCCGGGGCCGATTGCGCGAACGACGCCCGGGCATAGGGGGGACGTGGGCCGGCGGGGCCGCGATCCGCGGGTACGGCAGGACTCTTCCCTGAAGAAGGATCGATCGACTCGGGTTCCATGGTGGAAGGCAGAAGCCTAGCACGACTCCCCCCACCTGCTACAATGGTATGATTCTCATGAGGTGACATATGGCGAAGGTCATGACAAAGATTGGAGAAGGTGGCAGAGTCGTGATCCCCGCGGAGTATCGGAAGGCGTTAGAGATGGAGGTGGGCGATATGGTCATCCTGCTCCTCGAGGAGGGAGCGATCCGCATGTTGACGCCGCAACAGGCCATCCGCCGCGCCCAGTCGGCGGTCCGCGCCTACATCCCGGAGGGGAGCAGCCTGGCGGACGAGCTGATCGCGGATCGCCGGAGGGAGGCGCGTGCGGAGTGAGGTGGTCCTCGACGCCTCGGCGCTCCTCGCGCTCTTGAACAGCGAGCCGGGGAGCGACGCGGTCGCCGCTGCCTTCCCCGGCGTCGCGATCAGCGCCGTGAACCTCTCCGAGGTGGTGGCCAAGCTGGTCGAGCGGAGCATGCCGGCGGAGGTGGTGCGAGCCGTTCTCGAAGACCTCGACCTCGCCGTCCACCCCTTCGACGCCGAGGCGGCACATCGTGCCGGAGCGCTGCGCACCGCCACGCGTCAGCTCGGGTTGTCCTTCGGCGACCGCGCCTGTCTCGCGCTCGGTCTGCAGCTCGGTCGGCCGGTCCTGACGACGGACGGCGCCTGGGGGAGCCTCGACCTGGGAGTCATCGTTCGCGCCATCCGCTGATCCGCAATACCGGCCGGGGTCCCCCCCACCTGCTACAATCCCCGGCCGTAAATGACCGCCCACGAGACACTTCCCACCACCGAGCGCCTGCTCGCGCTGATCCGCGGCATGGCGGGGCAGCCGGTCGTCCTGCTGGTCGACCTGGTGGCGGACCGGTTCATCACCGGCATCCCGAAACGGATCAGCCGGGAGGCGCCGGTGCTCATCCTCTCCTATCAGGGGGAGGTGCTGGCCCCCGGCGGCGGGGCCAACGCGGTGGCCAACGTGGCGGCGCTCGGCGGCCGGCCGCTCCCCCTGGGGGTGGTGGGGGACGACCCCAGCGGCCGCGAGCTGGTCGCCGCCCTCGCCGGTCTGGGGGTCGAGACCGGCGGTATCCTCACCCGGCCGGGCTACCGTACCCCGACCAAGGTTCGCATCCTGGGCGGCGGCCGGCACTCGATCAAGCAGCAGATCGTCCGCTACGACATCGAGGACCACCTCACCCTGACCGCCGACGACCGCCGACGCTTCGCCCGGCAGCTCGCCGGCTGGGCGGGGGAGGCGGCGCCGGCGATGCCGCCGCGGGTCGCCATCCTCTCCGACTACGGCTACGGGGCGGTCGAGCCGGCCTTTCTGCCGGAGGTCCGCGCCGCCTTGGGGTCCGCGGCAATTCTGGTCGGCGACAGCCGCTATCGGCTGGGGGAGCTGGCGGGTCTCGACGGCGCCACCCCCAACGAGGAGGAGGCCGAGGCGCTCCTCGGCCGGACGATCGAGGACGACCCCGGCCGGCTGGAGGCCGGAGGGCGAAGCCTCCTCGCCCGGTTGGGCGCCCGCTTCCTGCTCATCACCCGGGGCAGCCGCGGGATGAGCCTGTTTGCCGAAGCCGGTACGGAAGATGCCGGGGCGGCGCACCTACCGGTCCACGGCACCGACCAGGTGGCGGACGTCACCGGCGCCGGCGATACGGTGATCGGCACCTTCGCCCTCGGGCTCGCCGCCGGGGCGACACCGCTCGAGGCGGCCCTCCTCGCCAACTATGCCGGCGGGGTGGTGGTGATGAAGATGGGGACCGCCACCCTCTCCCCCGCGGAGCTGGCGCGGGCGGTGGAGAGCGATCCGCGTCCTTTGGAGGAGCTGCAATGGGCCAGGTCGTAACCCTCCCCGAGCTGCGCGAAGAGGTCGCCCGCCACCGGGCCGCCGGCCGGCGGATCGCCTTCGCCAACGGCCACTTCGACATCCTGCACGTCGGCCACCTGCGCTATCTCACGGCGGCGAAGCAGGAGGGGGACGTGCTGGTCGTGGGGATCAATGCAGACGACTCCATGCGCCGCCTGAAAGGCCCCGAGCGGCCGTTCGTGCCGGCCGCCGAGCGGGCCGAGCTCCTGGCGGCCCTCCTCCCCGTCGACCTGGTGGTGGTCTTCGACGGCGACTCCCCCGCCCCGCTCCTCGCCGAGATCCGGCCGGACGTCCACTGCAAGGGGACCGACTACGGCTCCCCCGAGCGGGTGCCCGAGTACGAGGTCGTCCGCGCCTACGGCGGCCGCACCGTCCTCGTCGGCGACCCCAAGGACCACGCGACGAGCGATCTCATCACCCGCATCCGCAAGAGCGACCTGGTGGACCGCATCCGCAAGATGGAAGATCTGGCGGGGTGAGCGAGCGGATCCTCCTCCTGCGCACCAGCGCCCTGGGGGACGTCGTCCACTGCCTGCCGGTGCTCCGCGCCCTGCGGCGCGCCCGGCCCCAGGCGCGGATCGGCTGGGTGGTCGAGGCGCCTATCGCCCCCTTCCTCGCCGGCCATCCCGATCTCGACGAGCTGCTGGTGGTCCGCCTCCGCGCCTGGCGGCGCCGGCCGTTCGCCCCCGCCACCCTCGCCGAGGTGGGGGCCTTCCTCGCCGCCCTCGACCGCTTCGCCCCCGACCTGGTGCTCGACCTGATGGGCAACCACAAGGCCGGGGTGCTCGCCGCCCTGACCCTCGCCGACCGCCGGATCGGCGCCGCCCGCCGCTCCCGCCGCGAGCCCTCCTCCGCCCTTTGGCTGAGCGAGACGGTACCGCCGCGCGGGGTGCACGCCGTCGACCGCGCCCTCTCCCTCTTGGACGCCCTGGAGATCCCCCCCGGGCCGGCCGACTTCGGGGGCGACGTCCTCCTCCCTAAGATGCCGGAGGCGGTGCGCGAGCAGCTCGCCCGCCACCCGGAGCCCTACGTCCTCGTCCATCCGGGCGCCGGCTGGGGGAACAAGCGCTATCCGCCCGCCGGCTGGGGCGAGGTGGCCGGGCGGCTCCGGAGCCAGGGCCTCGCGACCTGGGTGGGGGTCGCCCCGGGGGAAGAGGAGCTGGCCGGCGCGGTGGTGGCGGCCGCCGCCGGAGCGGCGGTGGCGGTCCCCGCCCCCGACCTCGCCTCGCTGGCCGCCCTCTGCCGCGGCGCCCGGCTGGTCCTCGGCGGCGACTCCGGCCCCCTCCACCTCGCCCACGCCCTGGGCGCCCCGGTGCTGATGCTCCTGGGACCCACCGACCCGGCGACGAACGGCCCCTACGGCGCCCCCGAGCGCGTCCTCTGGCACCAGCTCCCCTGCAGCTTCTGCCACCGCCGCTTCGCCGACACCAAGGCCTGCCTGCTGGAGATGACCCCGGCCCGGGTGGTGGCGCGGGCGGGCGAGCTGCTGGTAAAATAGGATCATAGCGATAGACGTTTGCGTTGCCCTGTTGAACGACGGCTGGTAGACTGTTCCGCTTAGAAGCAGAGTCGTCCATTTTCCGGAAGAGCGTTCAGGGGAGCTTTTCGCGCTCCCAAGGTGGGGTATGGCACAAGTCGACAGCGTCGTGCGGAGGCCGTCGTCGGCGGCCGGCTCGGGAAGGTTCGGCGAGCTCCTCGTCAAGACCGGGAAGATCAACCAGGCGCAGCTTCAGGAGGCCCTGGCTCTCCAGAAGGACCAGGGCGGCCGGCTGGGCACCAACCTGGTCAAGCTCGGCCACCTGACCGACCGGCAGCTCGTCGAGTCGCTCTCCCAGCACTTCAAGGTCCCCTCGGTCGATCTGAAGGGCATGGAGATCGACGAGGCGGTGATCAAGATCATCCCGCCGGACATCGCGCGCAAGTACACGATCCTGCCGGTCAACAAGGCCGGGGCCACGGTCACCGTGGCGATGATCGACCCCACCAACGTCTTCGCCATGGACGACGTCAAGTTCATGACCGGGTACAAGGTCGAGCCGGTCGTCGCCTCGGAGACCAGCATCCGCACCGCCATCGACCGCTACTACGGGTCGACCCACGCGATCGAGCTGAAAAAGGTGATGGAGGACCTCTCCGAGGAGCCCGCCGGCGACCTCGAGGTCCTCGACGAGGAAGAGGATTTAGACCTCGCGGCCCTGGAGGAGGAATCCGAGCAGGCGCCGGTCGTCAAGCTGGTCAACATCGTCTTGACCGACGCCATCAAGCGCGGCGCCTCCGACATCCACATCGAGCCCTACGAGAAGGAGTACCGGGTCCGCTACCGGATCGACGGCATTCTCTACGAGATGATGCACCCGCCCTTGAAGCTCAAGGAGGCGATCACCAGCCGCATCAAGATCATGGCGAAGCTGGACATCGCCGAGAAGCGGATGCCGCAGGACGGCCGCATCAAGATCAAGACCAAGATCTCGGGCCGCGCGAAGGACCTCGACTTCCGCGTCTCGGTCCTGCCCACGATCTTCGGCGAAAAGATCGTCATGCGTCTCCTCGACAAGGACAAGCTCATGCTCGACATGGCGAAGCTCGGCTTCGAGGCCGAGCCGCTCCGCCGTTTCGAGCAGGCGATCCTGAAGCCCTACGGCATGGTGCTGGTCACCGGCCCCACCGGTTCCGGTAAGACCAACACCCTCTACTCGGCTCTCCAGCGGATCAACACCCCCGAGGTCAACATCCTGACCGCGGAGGACCCGGTCGAGTTCAACCTGGTGGGCATCAACCAGGTGCAGATGAAGGAGCAGATCGGCCTGAACTTCGCCGCCGCCCTGCGCTCCTTCCTCCGCCAGGACCCCAACATCATCCTCGTCGGCGAGATCCGCGACTTCGAGACCGCCGAGGTGGCGATCAAGGCCGCCATGACCGGCCACCTGGTGCTCTCGACCCTCCACACCAACGACGCCCCGTCCTCCATCAACCGCCTGATGAACATGGGCATCGAGCCGTTCCTCGTCGCCACCTCGATCCACCTGATCGTCGCCCAGCGGCTGGTGCGCCGCGTCTGCACCTTCTGCAAGGAGCCGGTGGAGACGCCGGTCGCGGCGCTGGTCAACGTCGGCTTCTCCGAGGCGGAGTCGAAGAGCCTGAAGCTCTTCCGCGGCCGCGGCTGCGAGCGCTGCAGCACGACCGGCTACAAGGGCCGGTTGGGCCTCTACGAAGTGATGGAGGTCGACGAGGACCTGCGCGAGCTGATCCTCTCCGGCGCCAGCGCCTTCGAGCTGCGCCAGAAGGCCATCCAGAACGGCATGATGACGCTGCGCGGCAGCGGTCTGCAGAAGATCCGCGACGGCCTGACGACGATCGAGGAGGTCGCCCGCGAGACCGTGCTCTAGGCGCTAGGGTTTGGGCGGCGTCTTGCTCGTCGTCTTGGTCACGCCTTTCAAGACGCCCAGGCCGATGAGGACGATGACGCCCGCCGCGATCCAGGCGGACGGCACGTGGGCGAGGTGGGCCGCGAAGGCGAGCCCGATGACGAGGATGATGTAGCCGATCAGATAGGCGCCGAACGAAGAGGACATAGCTGCCTCCTGGGAGTCTGGGTTGGAGGCCGGAGGCCTCCCCCGGGAGGACAGCAAAAGGCGGGCCAGCCCTCACCCCCCCCTCTCCCAGCCCGCCCTTCCTACTTCTCCACCGGCATCGTCAGCAGCTCCCCCATCAGGTCGATCCCGTACCAGAGGTTCGCCAGACGCAGGTTCTCGTCCGGACCGTGCTGCTTGTCGTCGTGGTTGGCGATCGGGACGATGACCGCCGGCTTGGCCAGGATGTCGTTGAACAGGTAGAGGGGGAGCGATCCGCCCAGGGTCGGCAGGAGGATGACGTTTTCCCCCGCCGCCCGCGAGGTGGCCTGGATGATCTGGAAGACGATGTCGACGTCCATCGAGGTCCGCGCCGCGGGGTAGCCCGGGGAGCGGGCCAGCTTGGCGATCTTCGGATGGGCGAGGCGGGTCGCCATGTCCGGGTCCTTGTCGACGATGAAGAAGCCCTGCTTCTTGATGTGGGCCTCGACGAGGTCGAGCATGTGGGTCGGTTCGTTGCCCTTGACCAGGCGCACCTCCAGGGAGACCGAAGCGGTGGAGGGAATGATGTTGCCGGCCGTTTCGCCGATGCCGCCGCTCGCCATGCCGCGGATGTTGAGGCTGGGGAGCAGCAGCCGCTCCTCGATCCGGGCGTTGTTGTCCTCGGTCTCGACCAGGCCGAGCTCCTTCCTGAGCGCCGCGTCGTCGTCGGGCACGGCGTCGAGAGCCGCCCGCTCGGCGGGTCCCAGCGGCTCGACGCTGTCGTAGAAGTGGTCGACCAGGACGTGCCCCTGGTCGTCCTTCATGCTGGCCAGGAGGTGGGCCAGGGTGAAGGCCGGGTTGGGCGCCCAGTTGCCGTAGTGACCGCTGTGCAGGTAGCGGACGGCGCCGTAGACGGTCAAGTCCATGTCGATCACGCCGCGCACGCCGAAGACCAGCTGCGCCCGGCGGCTGGTGTGGACCGGACCGTCACAGAAGAGCCAGGCGTCGATGACGTTCAGCCGGTCGCGGTGCGAGGTGAGATAGGCCTCCAGATTACCCGAGCCCGCCTCCTCCTCCCCCTCGAAGAGGAAGCGGAGGTTCGAGGTCAGGGGGATCTTCGCCTGCCGCAGGGCGTCCAGGGCGGTCAGGGCGGTGATGGCCGGCGCCTTGTCGTCCCCCGCCGAGCGGGCATAGATCCGCCACTCCGGGTCGATTGCCTCGCCGGGTTTGGGGAACGGCCGCTTGACGCCGCCGCTCTCGGTCGCCGCGGTGAACAGAGTGGGCGAGAAGGGGGGGGTGGCCCACTGCTTGGGGTCGATCGGCTGGCCGTCGTAGTGGGCATAGATGCCGAGCGTCCGCTTGGCGCCGGGGACGTCGAGCTGGCCGTAGACGACCGGCGAGGCCCCCGGCAGCTCCCAGATCTCGACCTTGATCCCCCGCCGGGTGAGGGTGTCGCGGAGGAAGGCGACGTTCTTCGCGATGTTCTTGGTGTCGCTCGCCACGTTGGGAATGGCGAGCAGCTGGGAGAATTCGCCCAGGATGCGGGCGCCGTTGGCCTGCCGGTAGGCGCGGACGGCGGTGAGCGCCGGGTCCGTCTTGCCCTGCGGCGAGGCTGGCGGAGCCGTCTGGGCCGCCAGGCCGAGAGCGGAGAGGAGCAGCAGGACGGCGGCGGAGCAGAAGCGTCTCATGATCCAGGTCTCCTTCAGGCCCGGCTGTTCCACAGGATGTCCGGGACCCCTTTCTTTTGGTTTTCGTAGCGTGCCATCACAAAGAGTGCAGCGGAGAGCCGATTTAGGTACACCAAGATTTGCCGACCGATCGCAGCTCGAGGACCGCGGTCAGAGGTTCCCCCTCCGATGAAGCGGCCGCGACCTTACCCCAGGAAGGGGGGTTGCTTCAACACCGGGAGGGATCTCCTCGGTAACCGGGCGGAATTCTCTTGACGGCGCCGGGCGCAAGCGCCTACCCTCGATCGGTATGACGAACCCGACCGCGATCGACGACGAGCCCGAACAGGCACCGCAGCTCTCCGCCCCCTCCCTGGCGGAGGACCTGATCCGCACCTGCCCGAACTGCGGCTCCCGGCTGGCCGAGCGCAAGTGCAAGCTCTTCTGCCCCGACCCCCGTTGCGGCTTCTACCTCTCCTGCGCGGACTACTACTGATCCGGGTCGCCTCGCAGCCATGGCTCACCTCCGCATCCCGCGCCCCTGGGAGATCCCCGAGTGGCAGGCCACCCCCGAGGCGGTCTTCCTGAACCGCCGCCAGCTCCTCGCCGCTCTCGGCCTGGGCGCCGTGTCCCTCGGCCTCCCCGTTCAGATCGCTGGCGCCGCTCCGGTCGCGCCCAAGGGCGACCCCGCGAAGATGCTCCAGCCGGCGGTGGGGTCGCGCTTCCGCGATCGTTTCCCGGCGAAGCGCAATCCCGCCTACCGTTTCGGCGGCCGGCCGCTCACCCCGGAGGAGAAGGCCGCGCGCTACAACAACTTCTACGAGTTCACCCCGACCAAGAACGAGGTCTGGCCCCTGGCCGCGGGCTACCCGGTGACCGCCTGGAAGGTTGAGGTGGCCGGTCTGGTGGGGAAGCCCCGCACCTACGACCTGGACGACCTCTTCCGCTTCCCCCTGGAAGAGCGGCTCTACCGCCACCGCTGCGTCGAGCGCTGGGCCATGCAGGTACCCTGGACCGGTTTCCCCCTGCGGCGGCTCCTCGACGCGGCCCAGCCGCTCTCGACCGCGAAGTACGTCCGCTTCGTCTCCTTCTCCGACCCCGAGCACCTTCCCGGGATGAAGGAGACGGTTTCCTACTACCCCTGGCCCTACCACGAGGGCCTGCGGTTCGACGAGGCGAGGCACGACCTCGCCTTCGTGGTCCTGGGAAGCTACGGCCACCCTCTCCCCATGCAACACGGCGCGCCGTTGCGGATTCACTGCCCCTGGAAGTACGGCTACAAGAGCCCGAAGTCGATCGTCAAGATCGAGCTCGTCGCGGACGCCCCACCCACCTTCTGGCACGCCCTCCAGCCGGCCGAGTACGGCTTCTACTCAAACGTCAATCCGAAGAAGCCCCATCCCCGCTGGAGTCAGGAGATCGAAGAGGACCTGGGCACCGGCGAGCGCCGGGCGACGCAGCTCTACAATGGGTATGGGCCGCAGGTGGCGGGGCTGTACAAGGGAGATGAGGCGTAGGTGTCAACCTGGCCGATCCATCCCATAGATCAATACATCCCGCCCGAAGAGTTGCGTTTTCCCTTCGAGCGTCTCGCCGATCCGTTCCGCCACTCGAATCGAGGGATGATTCTCCGGGTGAATCACGCTGATCACGTGCGGCAGGTTGAGCTCCTGGAATGCATAGCCGAGCGCTCTCTTCGCTCCTTCCGTCGCATAGCCTTTTCCCCAGTAGCTCCTACCCAGTATCCATCCCACCTCCAGGCCCGGCCACCCTTCGGGGTTGAACAACCCGATTCGACCCACCAGATGGCCGGTCTCGCGCTCTTCCACGGCCCAGACGCCATAGCCGCGCAGCTGCCAATGTCCGAGGATCATGGCCATGTGTCGCCAGGCCTCCCAGCGTTCAAGCGCCTTGCCCTCCCCCAGGTAGCGCATCACCTCCGGGTCGGCGCAGATCTGCGCATGCTGCTCAAAATCCTCCTGGCGGAACATGCGCAGGATCAGGCGTTCGGTTTCCAGGGTGACCATGGGCTCAGCTTACCTGAATCCATCGGCTGTCACCTAGCGTTCTTCCGGCGGTCCGTCGTGGCTGCTGGGTGGGTGTAAGACGGCGATGGCCCGCACCGGCGAGCCGGTGCCTCCACGGATCTTGAGTGGCAGACCAATGAAGCGAAATCGCCCCCGGCCGACGAGTTGGTGCAAGTTGATCATGTTCTCGTAATGCGTAAAGCCCAACGCCCCACAAATCCGATGCACTTCCTTGTTCGAAACGTCGATCACCCCTGGTGCCACCGTTTCGACGCCAAACGCCGCGATCGCCTGCTCACCCAGCCAGCGCGCGCTGTCAACGCTGACCCCGGGTCCCTTGTACCAATCCTCCGTCCCATAGGCACGTCGATAATGATCTGTATACAGTAAGACCGTATCCCCCGGCTTGATTTCGACTCCGGCCTTGGACCGGGCGCGTTCCAGCTCGGCGGGCTCAATCAACTCCAGCAAACCTTTGTGAGACAGGTCTAAACAGATACCCTCGGTATAGAACATCGTGAGGGGCATCGTGTCGATAGACTGTCCCCGATACTGTCGGCCCATGTGGTTGAGAGCATCGACGTGCGTACCCGTATGCTCGCCCAATTCCAGCCGCTGCACCGCGGGCGACACGACGTCACTCCCGGTAATGCCATCCCACTGCTCATGCGAGGCGTGGAGGGTGATTTCCACTTCTGGAAGGCCGGGAAACACCGGCATCCCTGAAAAGATTTCCTGACTCAAATCGACTATTTGTTCAGGCATCCTTTTATACCTCTTCTGACTCCACCCACACCGCCACCTCCTCCAACCCTTTGCGCCGGAGATCCGGCACCTCGGCATCCGGCGCCGGGTAGCCGATGGGAAAGAGGATGAACGGCCGCTCGTTCGTGGGGCGTTTGAGGAGACTCGACAGGAAGCCCATGGGGCTCGGGGTGTGGGTCAAGGTGGCGAGGCCCATGTGGTGGAGGGCGGTGACGAAGAGGCCGCAGGCGATGCCGACGCTCTCGATGGGATAGTAGTTCTTGTAGCGCTCCCCGTTCGGCCGCACTCCATAGGCGTGCTCGAAGACGACGACGATCCAGGGGACGATCTCCAGGTACGGCTTCTCCCAGGAAGTGCCCAGGGGCGCCAGGGCCTCCCGCCACTCGGGCGGCATCCGCCCGCCGACGTAGCTCCGGTACTCCTCGGCCTCGGCGGCGATGCGGATCTCCCGCTTCATGCGCGGATCGGAGATCGCAACGAACGTCCAGGGCTGGCGGTGGGCGCCGGAGGGGGCGGTCGAGGCGGTGCGGATGGCGAGCTCGATCAGCTCGCGGGGCACCGGATCGGGGGCGAAGTGGCGGACGCTCCTCCGGCGGTCCATCTCGGCGTGAAACGCCGTAGCCCGCGCCCGCATCTCTGCGGGCGGCAGGCGCTCGGGTCGGTAGGGGAGGAAGGAAGGATTGGGGGGCACGGGGAAGCGGTTACGACTTCGTGCCGGCCTTCTCGCGGCGCTGGTACTCGTCGTCGATCATCTTGCTGATCGTCTCGAACGTCATCTCTTCCGCGAGGAAGCGGCCGTTGACGAACATCGCCGGAGTACCGCCGACGCCGGCGGCCGAGCCGGCCACCAGGTCCTGCTTCACCTCTTCGACATGCTTGCCGGAGTCGAGACAGGCATTGAACGGATCGGCCTGCAGGCCCACTTTCGTCGCCTTCGCCCGCAGGCCCTCGACAGCGAGGCCCGCCTGGTCGGCGAACATCGCGTCGTGCATCTCCCAGAACTTCCCCTGGTCATTGGCGCAGAGGGCGGCCTCGGCGGCCTTGGTCGCGTTGGGATGAATGGAGGCGAGCGGGTACTGGCGGAAGACGACCCGCACCTTGTCGCCATACTTCTGCTCGACCTGCGCCAGGACGGGCGCCAGGCGCGAGCAGAACGGGCACTGGAAGTCGGAGAACTCGACGATCGTCACCGGGGCGCTCTCCGGACCCTTGGCCGGTGCCTTGTAAGCGGCCGCCTCGATCGGGACGCGGATCGGCTCCAGCAGGTAGTCGGCCTTGTGCCGGGATTCGAGAGCGGTGTAGAAGGACTGCCGCGCCGCGGTCTGGCGCTGCTGCTCCAGATACTGCCGGATCTGCGGCACCACCTGCTCCTTGGTGACGTTGGGCGGGATCTGCGTCTTCTTCTCCTCGTAGAACTTCTCGACCTCGGCGTCGGTCACCGGGGCGATCTTGGCGGCGTCGGCGATCAGCTGCTCGGGGTTCACCCCCTTCGCCTTCGCCTCGGTTGCGACCATGGCGTCCCGCGCCATCTGCTTCAGCTTGGCCTCGACCAGAGTGCGGCGGGCCTGGGTGTACTCCCGCTCGAGCTGAAGGAGCTCGGCGCTCGCCGCCTTCTCGAAGTCGCCCTGGGTGATCGGCTTGCCGTCGACCCGGGCCAGAACCTGGTGGGGATCGGGCTCCGCTGTCGGGGCCGTGGCCGAGAGGCCGGTTCCGCCGGCCAGGGCGAGGGCAACCGCCAGAGGGACGAAGAGCGAAGTGCGGGGACGCAGGGACCAGTCCGATCTCATGTTCAATTCTCCTTGCAACCGAAACGCGTCGTCGGAGAATCAGTTCCCCATTTCGGCCCGCAGCCGGGCGGCGCTCCCGCGGACCAGGTCCCACAGCTCCTCGACGTCGGCCCGGGTGGTGCGCAGGTTGCCGATCGCGACCCGCAGGGTGTAGCGCCCCTGAAGCACGGTGTGGGAGAGAAAGAAGGGGCCGGCCGCGTTGATCGCCGCGAGGAGCCGCTCGTTGAAACGGTCCTCTGCCTCGGCACCGCCTTCGACCTTGGCGCGGAAGCAGACGACCGAGAAAGGGACCGGGGCGGCGACCTCGAAGCCGGCGGCCGCCTCGATCGCTCCGGCGAGCCAGCGGGCCAGGGCGCAGTGCTCGCGGATGCGCTCCCGCAAGCCCTCCACCCCGAAGGTGCGGATCACCATCCACAGCTTGAGCGAGCGGAAGCGGCGGCCGAGCTGGATCCCTAAGTCCATGAGGTTGGTCACCCCCGCCTCGTCGGTCCGCAGGTACTCGGGGACGAGCGAGAAGGCGGAGCGCAGGAGCGCCGGGTCGCGCACGAAGAGGACTGAGCAGTCGACCGGCGTGAACATCCACTTGTGGGGGTTGACGACGATCGAGTCGGCCCGCTCCATGCCTGCCATCAGGGCCCGGTGCTCGGGGCAGATGGCGGCGCTCCCGGCATAGGCGGCGTCGACGTGGAGGAAGAGCCCCTCTTGCTCGCAGAGGTCGGCGATCTCCGGCAGCGGATCGACGCTGGTCGTCGAGGTGGTGCCGGCGGTCGCCACCACCGCCATCGGCAGCCGTCCTGCCGCGCGGTCGCGGGCGATGGCCGCGGCGAGCGCCGGGACCGACATCCGGAAGGCCGCGTCGCTCTCGATCCGGCGGACGTTCTCGTGGCCGATCCCCAAAAGGATCGCCCCCTTGTCGATCGAGGAGTGGGCCTGGTCGCTGGCGTAGACGGTGAGCGGCGGCACCTCCGGCCGGCCGGCGAGCCCCTTGCCGCGGACGTCCACGCCGGGCAGTCGGTGGCGGGCCACGGCGAGGGCGAGGAGGCTGCTGATCGAGGCGGTGTCGTTGATGTGGCCGGAGAACCCCTCCGGCAGGTCCATCATCTGGCGCAGCCAGTCGCAGGTCCGCTCTTCGAGCTCGGTGGGGGCCGGCCCGGTGCGCCAGAGCATGGCGTTGACGTTGAGACCCGCGGCGAGCGCCTCGCCCAGGATGCCGGGGCCGGAGCCGGTGATCGCGAAGTAGGCGAGGAAGCCGGGATGGTTCCAGTGCGTGACGTTGGGCTCGATCAGCCGCTGGTAGTCGTCGAGCACCCGGTCGAGCGGCTCGGCCTCGAGCGGCGGTGCGGCGGGCAGGGCGGCGGCGACGTCGCCGGGGGCGATGCGCGGCAGCACCGGGTAGTCGCCCACCTGCTCCAGGTAGTCGGCCACCAGGTCGGCGACGCGGTGCATGGCGCGCCGGAACTCGTCAGGGGGGAGATCGCCGGGCATGGGGGAGGTGTCTGGGTAAGGTCGGGTCGGGCGGGTGGACGGACACGGACTCAGGGACGAACACGGACGCTCCACAGACAGACACGGACGAGCCGCGAGCGCGCGGGTGTTCGTCCGTGTCCGTCCATGTCTGTCCGTGTCGGTCCGCGTCCTGCTTTTGCTTTTATGACTTCGCGGACTTCTCGCCGCGCTTGAGCTCGTCGTCGATCACCTTGGTGATGTCGTCGATGGGCACCGCGCCGTTGATGAAGCGGCCGTTGACGAACATCGCCGGGGTGCCGTTGACACCGGCGGCCGTGCCGGCGGCCATGTCCTTCTTGATCTCGTCGGCGTGCTTGTCGGCGTCGAGGCAGGCGGCGAACTGGTCGGCTTTCAAGCCGATCTTGGTGGCCTTGGCCTTCAGGCTGTCCGGAGCGAGCCCGCCCTGGTCGGCGAACATCGCGTCGTGCATCTCCCAGAACTTGCCCTGGTCGTTGGCGCAGAGCGCGGCCTCGGCAGCCTTGGGCGCGTTGTTGTGGATCGGCAGCGGATACTGGCGGAAGACGATCCGCACCTTGTCACCGTACTTCTGCTTGACCTGATCCAGGGTGGGCTTCAGGCGCGAGCAGAACGGGCACTGGAAGTCGGAGAACTCGACGATCGTCACCGGGGCCGTGGTCGGCCCCTGGACCGGGGCCGCATAGGCGGCCGCCTCGACCGGGACGCGGACCGGCTCCAGCATGTAGTCGGCCTTGTACTTGGCGTCGAGCGAGGCGTAGAAGGCCTGACGCGCCTCGTTCTGGCGCTGCTGCTCGAGGTACTGCTTGATGCGCGGCATCACCTGCTCTTTGGTGACGTTGGGCGGAATCTGCGCCTTGTTCTCGTCGTAGAACTTGTCGGCGTCCGCGTCGGTCACCGGGGCGGCCTTGGTGGCGTCGGCGATCAGCTGATCCTTGCTGACGCCCTTGGCCTTGGCCTCCGCCTCTACCATGGTGTCCTGCACCATCTGCTTCAGCTTGTTCTCGACCAGGTTGTGCCGGTTGTTCGAGCACTCCCGCTCGAGCTGCTGGAACTCGGCGGCGGCCGCCTTCTCGAGGTCGCCCTCGGTGATGGTCTTGCCGTTGACCTTGGCCAGGACCTTGTTGGGATCGGACTCCATCTTGCTGTCCTTGCCCGACTTGGTCTGGGCCGAACAGGCCGGCAGCCAGACGCAGAGGGCGAGGACGAGCGCCAGGACTCCGAAGAGGAGGCCCTGGGAGCGGGTCCGCGGGGAGAGAGTTGAGCTCATGGTTGACTCCTTTTGCCGTAACTTGAAGCTTCTTAATGGCTTACAGGGACCGCGCCGAAAAAGCGGGACACATTTTAGCACGGGCTCAGGCGAGATGTCTCGCCACCAGGCCTTCGAGGATCCTCTCGGGAGGAATCCCGCGCAGGCGAAGGGCCGGACCGCCCAGCAGCTCCTCGGCGAGGGCGAGGAGCGCGCGCCGTGCCTTCTCTTCCAAGGTGCTCTCGCGGCCCGAAGCGAGCACAACCGCGAGCACCGCCGCCGCGGCGATCCCCCAGGGCCTGCCGGAGCGCGGGTCCTCGAAGCCGCCCGCCGACCCCAGCGCCTCGGCCGCCGTGAGGACGTATACGGACGAGCCCGTCCGCGTGTACTCGGCCACCGCGGTGCCGAAGGCCCTGGCGAGCGGCGCCACCGCCTCGCCGTCGACTGCGTCGGCCGGTCCCAGGTAGACGGCGAGCGAGCGGCTGCGCAGAGTGGGCAGGAGGTCGAGGCTCGCCGGGGCGAGGAGGAAGAAGTTGCGCGGCGCGGTCAGGTGCGGCTCTTCGAGCGCCTTCAGGAGGGCGTTGGCGGCCTCCGGGGTGAGGCTCTCGGCGCTCGCCACGACGAAGACCTGGCCACGCGCCTCGAAGGGGGAGACCTGGGCGCCGCGCAGCAGGCCGCGGGTGGCGTCGACCGAGGTCGAGGCCTTCAGATCGCGCACCAGGACGTGGAAGTCGGGGTGGAACGGCCCCCCCTCCTCCGGCCAGGCGATCCGCCGGCAGTGCTTGCAGACGTGGCAGGGGCGCTCCTCCTCGGGCGCCGCGCAGAGCAGCAGACGGGCGAGCTCGACCGCCGCCGCCTGCCGCGCCGCGGCGTCGGCGCCGTGGAGGATCACCGACGGGTAGAGCCGGCCGCGGTGGGCGGTGGCGATCGCCCCTTCGAGGTTCACGCCGGCACCTCCTGGCCGAGGAGGACCTGGAGGACGCGCTGGACCTGGGCGAAGGTGGCGCCCGGCGCGCCCGAGGAGTCGATGAGGTGGAAACGCTGGGGCGACGCGGCGGCCAGAGCCAGGAACCCCTCCCGCACCCGGCGGTAGAAGGCGAGGTCCTCGGCGTCCAGGCGGTCGGCGGGACCGACGGTGCCGGCGGCATGGCTTTCCTTGCGCCGCGGCGCCGCCCCGCGTTGCCGCGCCTGCTCGGGCGGCAGGTCGAAGAGCAGGGTATGGTCCGGGACGCGGCCGCCGGTCGCCAGGAGATCCACCTGCTCGATGACCGGCAGCGGGACCCCCCGGCCGTAGCCCTGGTAGGCGCGAGTCGAGTCGGTGAAGCGGTCGCAGAGCACCGTGCGCCCGGCGGCCAGGGCCGGCTCGATGACCTCCAGCAGGTGCTGGCGCCGGCTGGCGAAGATGAGGAGGAGCTCGACCGTGCCGTCGATCTGGCCCCACCGCGGATCGAGGAAGATGCCGCGCAGGGCCTCCCCCAGGGAGGTGCCGCCGGGCTCCTTGGTCACCTGGCAGGGGACGCCCCGGGCGGCCAGCCACTCGGCCGCCCGCTGGAGCTGGGTGGTCTTGCCGCTGCCGTCCACCCCCTCGAACGTGATGAGCTGGCCGGTCATTCGAGGGGGGACGATAGCACGGCGACTACCCCCCCAGTGGCCCCCCCATTTGACATGGCACCGTTCCCAGGCGAGGATCACGGGCAGCGGTCCGTTGCTTCTCGAGCCCGCGAGGGGGGATTCCGGTACGGCCGGAGAATTGCATGCCCTCGGGCGGGGGATTCAAAGTATACGCGTCAAGACCAACGTCATTGTCTATTGGAGGAAGATATGCCCGAGAAGAAAGCCAAGGGTGGTCAAGCCAATTCGAGTTTCATGAAGCCGGTCCAGCCGGACGCCGCCCTCGCCGCCGTGGTTGGGTCGACCCCGCAACCCCGGACCGAGATCACGAAGAAGATCTGGGACTACATCAAGGCCCACCAGCTCCAGGACCCCAACAACAAGCGGATGATCAAGGCCGACGACAAGCTGAAGGCCGTCTTCGGCGGCAAGGCCGAGGTCAGCATGTTCGAGATGACCAAGCTGGTCAACGGTCATCTGAAGTAGGGCGTCCCTGCGGGCCTCCGCTCGTCAGCTTTCACCAGCGGCTGCGCGCCCATCGCGCTGATCAGGGTGGCCGGCCGGCCGAGCTCCGGCCGGCCGCACCGTGCATCGGGTAGACTGCGCTCGCGGGGCGCCTCGGGCGCCCCGCCGTCGCCACGCCGCCATGCCCACCATCGGTTCACCCCTCCTCTGGGGCCTCTTCCTCGCCCTCGTCCTGGTCCTCCTCGCCCTCGACCTGGGGGTGATCCACCGTCGGCAGCGCTCGATCGGCATCCGCGAGGCGATCGTCTGGAGCCTCGTCTGGACCGTCGCCGCCCTCGGTTTCAACCTCTGGCTCGCCCTGCGGTTCGGCCGCCAGGCGGGAGTCGAGTTCCTCGCCGGGTACGTCATCGAGCGTTCGCTCTCGTTCGACAACATCTTCGTCTTCGTCGTCCTCTTCCACTACTTCTCCGTCCCCGACTGGCTCCACCACCGGGTGCTCTTCTGGGGAATCCTCGGGGCGCTCGTGGCGCGCGGCGTCTTCATCGCCCTGGGGGCCGCCCTGCTCTCCCGCTTCGACTGGCTCCTCGGGGTGCTCGGCGTCTTCCTCGTCTACACCGGCGTCAAGGTGTTCCGTGGCGGGGAGACCCGGGTCGAGCCGGAGCGGAACCCGGTCCTGCGCTTCTTCCGGCGGTTCGTCCCGATGACCGCCGACTATCAGGGCCGGCGCTTCCTGCTGCGCCGGGAGGGGCGCCTGCTCGCCACCCCGCTCCTCCTCGTCGTCGCGGTGGTCGAGACGACCGACGTCCTCTTCGCCGTCGATTCGATCCCCGCCGTCTTCGGGGTCACCCGCGATTCCTTCATCGTCTTCACCTCGAACATCTTCGCCATCCTCGGCCTGCGCGCCCTCTACTTCCTGCTCGCCGGCCTGATGGTGCAGTTCCACTACCTGGGCTACGGCCTGGGGGTGGTCCTCGCCTTCGTCGGCGCCAAGATGGTGCTCCACCCCTGGCTGCCGATTCGGACGGAGTGGTCGCTCGCCGTCGTCCTCACCGTCCTCGCCCTCTCGGTCGCCGCCTCGATCCTCTTCCCTCGGCCCGGTCCCGTCCCGGACGAGCCCGGGGACGACCTTTCCTCCCCGGAGGCCTGATCGCCATGCGAACGCGCATCTCGCTCGCCGTCGTCTGCCTGACCCTCCTCGCCGTCCCCTTCCTGACCGGTGTCGTCGCCGCCCCGGCGGCCAAGACCACCCCAGCTAGTCCCGCCACCCCCGCCAACACCGCGGTGCGCGGCAAAGGCGGCGCGGTCGCCGCCGCCGATCCGGCCGCGGTCGAGGCGGGCCTCAGCATCCTGCGCGCCGGCGGCAACGCGGTGGACGCCGCGGTCGCCACCGCCCTCGCCCTCGCCGTCGTCTTCCCCGAGGCCGGGAACCTGGGAGGGGGCGGCTTCGCCGTGGTGCGGGTGGATGGCGAGATCCAGACCCTCGACTTCCGCGAGGTGGCCCCCGCCGCCGCCCGGCACGACATGTATCTCGACAAGACCGGCAAGGTCGATCCCCAGGCGTCGCTGGTGGGGCCGCTCGCCGCCGGAGTCCCCGGCTCGCCCGCCGGCCTCTACGAGCTGCATAAGAAGCTCGGCAAGCTCCCCTGGGCGAAGGTGGTCGAGCCGGCCCGAAGGCTCGCCGCGGAGGGCTTCGTCGTCGACGGCCACCTGCACCGTCTCCTGGACGCCAAGGAGACGAGGAAGCTCCTCGGCCACTTCCCCGAGTCGGCCGCGCTCTGGCTCCCCGACGGCGAGCCGCTCAAGGAGGGCACCACTCTGCGCCTCCCCTCGCTCGCCGCCACCCTGGACGCCTACGCCCACCGCGGTCCCGAGGCGGTGACCACCGGTCCGATCGCCGGGGCGATCGAGGCGGTCTCCCGCCGTCACGGCGGCATTCTCACCGCCGAGGACCTGGCGGCCTACAAGCCGGTGTGGCGCCAACCGCTGACCTTCGAGGCTTTAGGCTGGAAATTCGCCTCGATGCCGCTCCCCTCCTCGGGCGGCATTATCGTCGGGCAGACCCTGGGGGTGCTCGAGCGCCTGGGCTGGGGGAAGCTGCCGCGCTTCGGGGTCGACCGCGACCACCTGCTGGCCGAGACCTTCCGCGGCGCCTACGCCGACCGCTTCCTCTTAGGAGACCCGTCGACCACCCAGGCCGCCGCCGCCGATCTCCTCGCCCCGGCCTGGATCGCCCAGCGCGCCGCGGCCATCGACCCCCAACACGCCCGCCTCTCCGCCGACGTGCACCCCTGGTCGGCCCAGGGACCGGCGGCACACCCGGCCGGCAAGGAGGGGACCGAGACCACCCATCTCTCGGTGGTCGACGCCCAGGGTAACCTGGTGGCCCTGACCACCACCTTGAACGAGCTCTTCGGCTGCGGGCTCTACGTGCCGGGGGCCGGTTTCTTCCTCAACAACGAAATGGACGACTTCGCCGCGGCGCCGGGGAAGCCCAACGTCTTCGAGCTCGTCCAGGGCGAGGCGAACGCCGTGGGCGCCGGCAAGCGGATGCTCTCCTCGATGGCGCCGACGATCGCCTGGAAGGGCAAAGAGGCGGTGGCCCTGGGAGCGCGGGGGGGCTCGCGCATCCCCACGCACGTCATCGACGTGCTGCTGAACCTCCTGGTGGACGGCGACTCTCTGGCGGAGGCGGTCCGCCGGCCGCGCCTCCACCACCAGTGGCTCCCCGACCAGCTGGAGGCCGAGCCCGACACCCTGACCCCGGCGGCCGTGGCCGAGCTGGAGCGCCGCGGCCACAAGATCAAGGTCTCGACGGTCTCCGCCAAGGTCCACGCCGTCCGCCTCCTTCCCGACGGCCGGATGGAAGCCGTCTCCGACCCGCGGGGGCCGGGGGTGGGTGGGGTGGTGGAGCGGGAGAGGTAAGTCTTCGGCTACAATGCGGCGGCTTCAGGCACTAGAGGTTGATAGAGATATGCCCAAAGTTCTGGTTCCCCGCGAGCGCCGTCCCGGAGAGACCCGGGTTGCGGCCACCCCCGAGACCGTCAAGCGGATGGTCAAGGAAGGATTCCACGTCACCGTCGAGGCGGGGGCCGGCGCCGCCGCCTACTTCCCGGACGCCGAGTACGTGGCGGCCGGCGCTGAGATGGCCGGGACTCCCGACTGGAAGCAGGCCGACGTGGTCCTCCAGGTGGCGGCCCCCGGACCCGGCGATATCACGGAGCCGGCGGAGTGGAAGCAGCTCCACCCCGGGGCCGTCCTGATCTCCTTCCTCGCTCCGCACCGGAACCTCCCGGCCGTCCGTCTCCTCGCCGACGGGAACCTCACCGCCTTCGCCATGGAGCTCATCCCGCGCATCACCCGGGCGCAGAACATGGACGCCCTCTCCTCCCAGGCCTCGATTGCCGGCTACAAGGCGGTGCTGTTGGCCGCCGTTCACCTGCCGCGCTACATGCCGCTCCTGATGACCGCGGCCGGCACCATCAAGCCGGCCCGCCTGGTGGTGATGGGCGCCGGGGTGGCCGGCCTCCAGGCGATCGCCACCGCCCGCCGGCTGGGGGCGGTGGTCGAGGTCTCGGACGTGCGGCCGGCGGTCAAGGAGCAGGTCGAGTCGCTGGGCGGCCGCTTCATCGACCTGCCGCAGATGGAGAGCGCCGAGGGGACGGGCGGCTACGCCAAGCAGATGGGCGAGGACTTCCTGCGCCGCCAGCGCGAGATCGTCGCCCAGCGGGTGGCGGCGGCCGACGCGGTGATCACCACCGCCCTCATCCCGGGCAAGCCGGCCCCCCGCCTGGTCACCGCCGAGATGGTCCGCTCGATGCGCCCCGGCTCGGTGATCGTCGACCTGGCCGCCGAGCAGGGCGGCAACTGCGAGCTCTCCCAGGCCGACCGCGAGGTGGTCGAAGGCGGGGTCCGCATCGTGGCCCCCACCAACCTCGCCGCCACCCTCCCCCACGACGCGAGCACCCTCTACGCGAGAAACGTCCTCGCCCTCCTCCTCTCCCTCACCAAGAAAGGCGTGATCGAGATCGACACCAAGGACGAGGTGGTGGCCGGAACCCTCCTGACCCACGAGGGGAGGATCGTCCACGGGCCGACGGCGGAGCTGCTGCAGGTAGCGGTGTAGCGATCCTGGAACGGCGACAAGGCCAGCCGCTCCTGAAGGTTTTTCCTCCACCGCTAGCCCAGCTCCCGGGACAATGGGCCAGCGTAAACAGATACGGCTCAGCTCCCGAGACAATGGGCCAGCGTAAGCAGATACGGCTCAGCTCCCGGGATAATGGGCCAGCGTAAGCAGATACGGCCCAGCCCCCGGGACAATGGCCCAGCGTAAGCAGATACGGCTCAGCTCCCGAGACAATGGGCCAGCGTAAGCAGATATGGCCCAGCTCCCGGGACAATGGGCCAGCGTAAGCAGATACGGCCCGTCTCCCGGGACAATGGGCCAGCGTAAGCAGATATGGCCCAGCTCCCGGGACAATGGGTCAGCGTAAGCAGATACGGCTCAGCTTCCGGGACGATGGGTCAACATGGGTGAGGTCGGTAGGCACTTGGGCCAGTCATCGCCTACACGCCTTCAATGACCGCCACCCGCCTGCGCTCCCGCCCGGCGCAGCCTGCCGAGGTCCCAGACCTGGAGCCCGTCCTCTTTATAGTCCGGCTCCCCCCAGATCGCGGTCAGCGACTCGGCCATCTTCACCCCCGCCCTTTCGAGGACCCGCCGGTGGCGAGGCTTCATCTCGGAAATCATCGGCCAGCAGTGCCCCTCGACCTTCTCCTCCTCGGCGAGCACGTCGGTGTGGATCACCAGGTAGCGGGCCCGGCTGGCGAGGAAACCCTCGGGTGAGGTGAAGGGCATGTTGCGGAAGTCGAGGCGCCGGGCCCCGCGGAGCGGCTCGACCATCGCCACCAGGACGTCCCGGTGGTGGACCTCCTGGTAGAGGTAGAAGACCCGGTTGTAGCTCCAGAGGGGGATCCAGGGGTATTCGAGGACCGGCGCCCCGCGCTCCCGCCTTACGACCTGGCGGTAGAAGCCGGGGACCGCCGCCGGGGGACGGAGAGTGGCGCGGGGGCAGAAGAAGCCCACGAAGTCGTTGTGGCCGGTGAACGAGCTGGCGAGGAAGTCGCGGTTGGCGAGCGGGCCGGAGAGGAAGAGGGCGCCGACCAGGGCGAAGGCGGCGGCGCTCTGGTTGAGCGAGCCGACCCGCCTCTGGCGCGGCCACCAGGGGGCGGCGAGCCCCACCGCCACCCAGAGGAGGAGCCAGGGGAGGACCGGCAGGAGGTAGCGGTCGAAGACCAGGGGATGGCCGAGCATCTCCGGGGAGAGGACGACGAGCCCCGCCACCTGGCTCGCCGCCAGGGTCAGGGTGTAGGCGGCCAGTTGGCGTTCCCGGCCGCCTCGCCACCCGCGCCGGAAGAGGACGGCGAGGCCGTAGATCGCCGCGACCCAGAAGAGACCCACGGCGAGGAGGTAAACCGCCCCCGACTGCAGGCGGAGGATGCCGGCGAGCGTCTCGCCGGTCAGGGCCAGGTTCTCGTGCTTCGCCGCCACCAGGGCGAGGAGCGAGGCGCCGGCGGGGAGGAGGAAGGCGAGGAGCCCCGCCGCCGTGGCCGCCCCCACCGCGATGAGGGCAAGGAGGCCCGGCCGGTCCTCGGTCGGCCGCCAGCGCCGCTCGACCGCCAGGGTGCCGAGGGCGAAGAGGAATGGCGCGAGGACGAAGGGAGCGCTCCCCAGGTGGAACCAAACGGAGAGCGCGGCGCCTAGTACATAGAGGACGGCCAGCCCCCGCCGGCCGGTCCGCCACCAGGCCTCGAAGGCGGCGGTGGCGACGAAGCCGAAGAAGACGATCGGCAGGTAGGGGCGGGCGATCCGGCTGTAGAGGACGAGGAGGGGGGAGAGGGCGAGGAGCCAGGCGTAGAGATGACCGACCCGGCGGTCCAGGCGCGCCGCCACGATGCCGGGGAAGACGAGAAGGGCGAGGAGGCTCAAGACGAGCATGGGGAGCCGCACCAACAGCTCCGAGAGGGCGACCCCCTGCTCCAGGAGGACGCGGTAGAAGGCGGTCAGCGGGATGCAGTTGTCGCGCAGCTCGTAGGTGGTGAGGATGTGCGAGAGGGGCGAGACCAGGGCCACCCGCACGGCGTGCATCTCGTCCCCGGCGAGGATCTGCGCCCGGACGTTCCACAGGCGCAGCAGTGTGCCGAGGGCGAACGGCGGCAGCAGCCAGCCGCCGGAGCCGGCAGCGCGCAGACTCCCGATCGGCGGCTTGCTCATCCGGGGGGATTTTACGGCCAGAAGCGTCCGTCCCGCTTCTCGTCCTTTGACGACACTCTTGATTTGAACGGCCACAGATCGAGTGGGAGTCATCGCCGTGCCCCGGCACGGCCCCTGTTTTGGAGGTTTTCGATGGGTGATGACGTTGGGGAGACAGGGGGAGGTGCGCTCTTTGAACGGCTGGCCCGCACCCGGGAGATCCTGGAACGCGAGCGGTCCGGGGCGCCCGCCCTGCTGACCGAGCTGCTGGCCGCAGAGCCCGCCCGACAGCTCGACCGGGTCACCCACGACCCCCGGTTCCAGACCTGGGGCCTCTGCGAGCTCCTCCTGGAGATCCCCAGCCCCGCCGATTTCGCCGAAACCGACCGTCGCGCCCGACTGGTCCTCGCCGCCGCCGACCATCTGGGCGACCGGCACCCCGCCCCGTTGGTCGAGGACCTCCGTGCCCGCGCCTGGGCGCGGGTGGGCGAGGCCTGCCTGGCGACCGCCGACCTCGCCGGCGCCGAGACGGCCCTGCGCACCGCCGCCACCTGCCTGGGCCACGGCACCGGCGACCTCCTGGTCGACGCCCGGCTGCTCGAATTCGAGGCCGCCGTCCGCTGCGCCCAGGGCCGCCCGGGCGATGCCATCGCCCCCCTGCGGCAGGCGGCCGCCCGCTACCGCAAGGCCAACGAGGTGGACCATCTCGCCCGCGTCGTCGCCTGGCGCGAAGCCCTCCAGGACGAGTCCCGCCCGTCCGACGGCGTCCCCCACTACGCCTTCGGCCCCCTCCGCTGAAAGGTGGGCTGCCGAGCCCGCATGATAGGCTGACCCCCTCAGGTCAAAGGGAGTCCCGCGCCGCAAGGCGCGCCAGGGAAGGAGGGAGCGGATGGCAGAGCTTGGCTTCCTGGTCCTCTGCGTCCTCATCGGCAACGCCTGGCTGACCCGTCGCCGGCTGAAGGACCTGGAGGAGCTGGTCCAGGCGCAGGACGAGGGCCGCCGCCGGCTGAAGGAGCTGGAGACGCTGCTCCGCGCCCAGGGCGAGAGCGCCATGGACCTCCTGCGCCGGGTCTCCGCCCTGGAGAGGGGCCAGGTCCAGGCCGCCGCCGCACCGACCGCCACGGCACCGGTCGCGGCCCAGCCGGCGCCGGTGCCGGCTGGTGCTCACTCCCCCCTTCCGGCCCCACCCCCTCCCCCCATAGACGCTAACTTTGGCGCCGAGGGGGCGGGAGGTGGGTCCCTCCCCCCTGGGAGGGAGCGGGTTGGGTCAGGGGGGAGGTTAGGAGGG